>OLOQ01001641.1_pt1 | contig 20779 bp, 19 predicted proteins | sample 1673101 | NCBI WGS metagenome assembly OLOQ01 (sample SAMEA3136754, study PRJEB25190) | human gut metagenome | biome: human gut; feature: human-associated habitat; material: faeces | place: Austria | collected 2013 | reverse complement strand
CTCCGCCCCAGTTGCGGCGCAGGTAGATGCCGTCCACGTAGACGTATGGATAGCGTCCACCCTGCAAGGGGCGGTTCCGCCAGTCCTCGATGTGGACATAGGCTTTCTTGTTCAGCTCGCTGATGGTAGCGGGCGAAACCTTGTTGCCCCACAGCGCCTCGGTGATGTCCTCCACACGGCGCACGGAGACACCCGCCAGGTACATCTCGATGAGGGCCTCCTCCACGCTGCTCTCCCGGCGGCGATACCGCTCGATGATGGCCGTCTCGAAGGACACACCCTTGAGCCGGGGCATATGGAGCGTGACGTCGCCGGAAGTCGTGGTGAGATTGCGGTCATAGTGGCCGCTGCGGTAGCCCTGACGGGCCTCGCTGCGCTCGTAGCGCGCCGCCTGCGTCAGGGACTCCGCCTCTTTTTCCAGTAGCTCGTTCAGGGTTTCCTCCACGCTGCCGCGAACCAATTCCTTGATCTGACCCTTGATAATTTCCTCATTGAATTGTACAATCTTCTCGGACATAGTTTGCTTGCTCCTTTCGAATGTTTGTGTGGTAACTTCATTCTACCAGAGCCTGCAAGCTATGTCTTCTTTTATGCTCTTTTCAATTTGCGCAAGTTATTGTACATTATCCATTTTTCTTGGTGCAAGGAGCAGGTTTTCCTGCGCCAACCCCCATATTCCAACAAAAGAGCTTTCCGAAACGGATAGCCCTTTTGCTTATTTACTTCTCATCCATGATCCCATACCGCTTCATCAGCTCGATGCGCTCGCGGGCCAGCTTGAGGGAACCGGACGCGCTGTTGTCCGCGCCGGACCGTTCTCCGGCGTAGTGGACAATGCGCTGCACCCACGCCACGGGTAGCAGGTACGGACGCTTTTTCAGGTACGGATAGCGCCGCTCCAGATACGCCCGCTTGGGGAACACCGTGCGCAGGACACTGCTTTTCCCGCCGGTACGGCTGGCCTTGACGGCGTTCAGCGTCACGGTGGACGAGTGCAGGCGGGTGTAGCTGTTGGAGCCGTACACGCCGCCGCAAAGGGTGTCGTGCAGCAGCGGCTCCACGTCTACATCGCCGTCCCACAGCCCGGGCAGGTCAAAGTCGATGTCCAGATACGCCCGGGCGATCCGGAAGGCCGCGGCGGCGAAGGTCGCCGCGTGGACCCCGGCGCACTGGTCATGCAGGCGCTGCCAGTCGATCTGATCGTGGTACGCCCGCGCCCAAAGGCCGATGTCGCAGAACTGCCGCAGGCCGATGCCGCTGTACACAAAGTGCTTGTAGGCGTGCAGAATCAGGTACAGCAGGTGCTCATGGGGCGGCATGGTCAGGAAGCCGTCCACCTCCACGGGGGCGATGTCCGCGAAGAAGTGGTTCAGTTCGTCATGGGCATCCTGGGCGGAGTCGAACAGGTGGCGGTGTAGCTCGATGTAAAGCGGGCTGTCTTTTTTTGTGTAGGACACCTCGTCCGCCGTGGGCAGTTCGTCCGCAGGCGTGTCGGTGGTCAGGCCGTTCGCCAGCAGCGCCTCATGGCAGGCGAAAAACTCGTCCTCCGGGATGAACAGGTCGTCGTCCGCGCTGATGCGGTGGTCCCGCAGGGGGTAGAGCCTGCTGCAAAGCTGCCCCTTCACCACGACAGGGTGCAGCCCGGCATCCCAGAGGCTGCGGTAGAGGTCGGCGAACTCCGCCGAGCGCACGGTCTGGTTCAGCACCTGTCCGATGACCTGCTGCTTGATGGCCGCGAACAGTGGAGCGTTCTCCCCTGCAGCGGGCGTCTTGCGGACGGCCTCGAAGAGGATGGGCAGCAGCTTCTGCTGGTTTGCCAGCGTAAACATGGCAGGCCAGTCCACGGCCTCCGTGGGCAGTTCCCCGCCGGAGACGGCAGCCTTGGCGATATGCAGAAATTGTGTTTCGGTGGCAGTCAGGGTCATGGTCGTGGGCCTTTCCTTGTGTTTTTCCATGGCGTGGGCCAGCAGCAGCGAGGACGCGCCGACGAACGCCCCCAGCGTGTTGCAGATCACGTCATCCGTCTCCGCCATGCCCAGGGCAAAGCGGTACTGCGCGTACTCGATCCCCGCGCTGAGGACGCAGCCGGTCAGCGTCGTGAGGGCAAGCCGCCGCCAGCGGTGCCATGTGCGCGGCAGGGCGTTGGACAGTGTCAGCCCCAGTGGGAAGAAGAGGAAGACGTTCATCAGCATCTCCCGGTAAAGCTCCGGCTGCTGCCGCGCGGCCGCGAGGGCGGCGAAGGGGGTGAGGACAAGTCCTGTGTTCCCCTCCGAGCGGCTAAGTATGGTCGTATAGAGTATGGCTATCGCCATCGGAACACTTAGAATGAGGTTCCCCCGGTTCCAGTGGAGCGTCATATGAATTTTTGTAGCGCGACAGCCCCACAGCGCAAGCGCTGCGGCCATCAGGAAAATGATCAGTAACGGGGGCTGCGCGTAAATGAAGTGAAGCATCAGTGTAGTTTCTTCTTTAGCGGTGCAATGATTCGATTCTTGAGAATATCCTCAAAGTATAGATATTCATTTTTCTTATGATATGCAATCCAAAACATAGCGTTGGGAACTATCGCTGTTATAACCATCATTATAACAAAACCGAGAATTGATACTCCGGTCAAAAAAACGAATTTCCGAACTGCAAGCAAAAGAATCGAGAGCGACGCAACAAGCAGTATTCTTTTTGTGTATTCACAGAAAAAAGGCTTTGCCGAGACTCCGAATCCGTATTTGTGAAGAATAATTGGGTCATACCACAGATTTACTGCGGCACGAGACAAAAATGTCGCAAACAAGATTCCAAACACACCCCAAATCTTGCCCAATGCAATCGACAGTACAATGTTTAGCCCTGCAACAATCAGTGGGCGGTACTTTCCCTGCTTAAACAATCCTAATGTGGACCGGAAAACCCAAAGTGTGTTCATATAGCCAGCCACAAAGAAATTGAGCGCAATTGCAAAACAGACCGGAAGTCCCAGTACAAATCTCGTCCCCGCCCACAGTCTTATAAATGGGTCGAGCAGAATGAGCAGTGCGATAAAGCTGAAGCCATACAGCCAGAAATTCAAAAATTCTATTTTTTTGAAGATCACATAACCAGACCTTCTATTTTCTGTTGCAAAATAATTCCCTAAGCTTCCCGTAATTGCCGCTGTAATCTGGCATAAGACGCTGGTAACAGAGTCACAAATCAGCGTATAATTTGAGAGTCGCCCTACCCATAACACTCCAACGACAGCAGAGATAATAATGTTATCGGTACCATTCAGGACAACGTGACCAAGGCGGGAAATCACCAACGCCTCTGCATCCTTTTTTATTTGGCTTTTCTCAGAGTTATCCAGTATGGCAGCTCTACAAGATGCAATCTCCGGGTATCGTTTGTCTGCGAGAAATGCCACATAAAGATTGACAAATACTGTCCCGCATAGTTGCACCAGAAGATAAAGAAAGTACTTTTTGAATATTAGCAGAAGCGCGATTTGTATTGCAGCCTGTCCAATGGTTGCAACATTCTGCACATTGGTTTTGATGTAATCTTTTTGGTCTGCCGAAAAAAGAGATGCTTTATAAGATGAAAGCCAATAGGAAATAACCGTATTAATCAGAAAGATCAGATAATACAGTGTCAGTCCGGGCACGTCCGGCTTATCCTTGATAATGATATCCAAGAACGGGACAACGCAAAGTCCTAAGCCCAGAATGACAAATCCAATCGCTCGGTAAATGTTCTTGTAATAGTGGAGCAACGCGGCAGTCTTTGAGTAAGCACGCTCTGCCATGGGCGCATACATCCGGTAGACCATCGCCGAGCCAAAGCCTAGTTCTGCCAATGAGAGTACCGTCAAGATATTGCTGTATAATCCGTTTACGCTGAGGTAGGCTTCATTGAGGCAATGGATAAAAATTGTGCGAACGACAAAATTCAGCAGGATTGTAAGCACGCGTCCCATAAATCCGCTGGCAAAGTTGAAGGCAGAGTTTTTTAGGCGGCTATTTTCCATGTTTTGTTAAATACTCCGATTTGCGCAGTGTGGATACGTCGTAATCATATTCCAGATTCAAATATATCATATTTTCCCTTTTTAGCTTATCATATGTTTCTCTATTGCGATACTTAATGATCCTGGCAGGATTTCCTCCAACTACAGCTAGAGGAGGTATATCTTTTGTCACAACTGCTCCAGCTCCCACAACTGCGCCTTCACCGATTGTTACGCCTGGCACAATTGTAACTCGGCTACCAATCCAGACATTGTCGCCTATACAAACCTTTTTCAGTACAAAACGCCTGTCATATGGCAAGGATTGCAGATCGGCGCTGTCATAATTGTGGTTAGCAGTCCAAATCTCAGCACCACGGGAAATAATTACGCCGCTGCCAATGGTTATGCTGCCTTCACATCTCGCAAAGAAGTTCTCCCCAATCCATGTATCACTGCCAATGCTCAGTTTGTTTGGCGAACTGATGCTGTATCCCGCACATATGTACACATTTTTTCCTATTGCTGCACAATTTGAAAAGAATTTTCTCAGTTTACGACGTTCACACAGCCCGGTAAACCATATATTGAATCTATTACGAAGGGTCATCATTCTTCTCTCCTAGTAAAGCGGACATCCCTTGCCGCGTATCACATGCCATGCATAACGAAGTACAAATCGCCCTCGACGTATTGCCTTGTCTATTAATTTCTCCTCAAGGAAACACCGTATCGCCGATTCATAGCCATTCTCCTCGGCATAAGCATAGAATTCGCTTCTCAGCGGACTTTTACCCGCTGATTGCACTAAATTCATATTGTATTTTACGATTTTTTCTACGCTTGTCGGAACAATCATAAGCATGCATTTATTCAAACTCGCAAAACCCTTTTCAGTGTTAACAAGAACCGCCGAAAGCCCCTTGTTGTCATCTTCCGCAGTATGTTCAACTTCAGCTCCCCAAAAGTCACCCAAAACAATGTCACTCCCAGCCGCATAGTTGCGAAAATGGCACTGATAGCAAGAAGGCTTTAAAAAAGTACTTCCTAAAAAGCCTTTCATGTAGGTGTCCGATCCTATCGTCTCTGCATACAAACGATGATTTGCAAACTCCATCCGCACCGAGCTATTATGCCAACCCTTTGCCTTATTCCGAAACTCCATTTCTTTCAGCCTTGAGCCGTATTTTTTTTCCTGCATGCCAATGTAAGTTTGCAGCATTTGATCACTAGGAATACCGTGGCATATCAGCTCAACAAGGAGCAGATTAGGATGCTTTCTTCCAATATAAGTCCGCAAGCCCGCGACCTGACAGGGGCATCCCGTAAACAGCACGTTCTTTCCTTCATCCAGCAACGTCTTAATCTGCCGAAAGCACATCCCCATATCACTTTGCGCATACTTTGACCCCATCATACGGTAAAGGTCCTTCTGCGTGTTGGATACAATGTGCTTCACATGAAAGTGATCGTCAAATACCGCACCGCAAATGTACCCGCCCTCAGATAAAATTTTGGATGCAAGCTCGTAGAACACTCCACCGGAACTACTTTTTCTTCGTGCTTCCTCGTCTCTGCTTCTTGCGGCAAAGGCAATGGGATAGCCGGATTCCGGTTCTTGCTTATCTGCCAATATTGGGCAAGATTTTTCGCAGCGGTCGCATCCAACACATCGACTATTGTCAATCGCAGGATACAGGAAATCCAGATAAAGCGTTTTGAAAGAGATTGCATCTACTGGACATGCATTGTAGCAACTGCCGCATAGCGTGCACTGCTCAACAGATATGCGGTCAATCATTGCGCTTCACACTCCCCAACACCCGGTCAATATACGCCTTGGAACCGGCAATCTCTGCATCCAGACGGCGATGCACGCTGTTCCAGTCAATGTCAGACGGAACTGGGCTATCCGCAGAGAGGATACGCTCCGGAATCCCCAGCAAGGCGGTGAAGTCCCGCATCCGCGTGTTGATCTTTTCTGTGCGCTCCACCACTGCAAACTCCCGCTCAAAAATTGCGGAAAATGCCGTTGCATGAAATGAATTTGACAGCACAAAAGACGCCTGCCGCACCAGTCCCAAAAACTCCTGCGGGCCGCTGAGTGTAAAGCAGCGCTGGGCATACGGAAGGTCGAAGACCGAATAGATCTTCAATCCGCGTTCCCGCGCAATCTTTTCTGCCAACACTCGAACAGCAGGGCTGTTATCAAAATCATATACCAAAAGATACGGCTTTTCCGCTTCTGCCGGAAGCCGCGCCATGGATTCCCAATGCGCTTTATCCAAGAGAAACACCGGATCGAGGACGGTTTCTGCGTTCCGAATGCCTAACAATTGCAATATGGCGAGACCGGAAGTTTCCCGCACAGAAATATGATCAAATCGGCGCAGATACCGCGCTGTAACATCACACAGCTCCTGCGGAAATTTGTCCACAGCAAAGCTGGCTGCATAGGAAGCCCGAAGGCCATGCTGCACAAAATCCAGATAGAACGCAGGATCTTTCCCGTTCCTGAATAGCGGGTTCCAGATTTGGTCGCTTCCCGCGAAGTAAACATCTGCTTCCGGAGGGTCGGCCGATAACTCTGCATTTGATGCATACCGCTTCGTCAGCGTGAGATATTTCGCAGTAAACTCGTCAAATACCTTTTTTCTCGGCAGAATACGCAGTCTGCCCGGCAGCTTCGCCAGAAGATATGCCTGCCGAAGAAATGGCTTATCATATTTTTGATTGCTGACAATATCCAGCCGATAATGCTGCGACAGATAATCCGGCTTGTAGTCAATGATCCTGACGTCATGCCCCAGCGATTTTAAGTAAGTTTGCAGCGCATATGCCTGCAAGGATGCCCCGACGTTATACACATCGTGACAGGTGATTGTGCATATTTTCATCGTTTGATCTCTCTCACAAATCGCCTTACCAGACGCCCGATCTTACTCTTTATCCGCACCCCTTTCGGCAGCCAGCTCATAGAGTACCAGTGGATTGAGTAGGTATTCTTCGTTTTTGTCAGCTTGCCCGTTACGCTGTCCAGCGGGTTGAAGTAATCCTCTGGATAGACATGGATACCCGATACAACCTGCTCTTTTCCGTTGCGCACAAGGCCGAAACGCTCCATGACGTCCGTATTCAGATGCGGGCACCCCACCGCGTTCGTTGTACCGTCTGCATTGGTGAAATGCAGCTTCCGATACTCCTCGATCATCGCCTGCACAACCGGATGATGCGGCACGGAAGCCATAACCTGTCCACTGTTGACAAACTGGTCGTTTTCAAATCCGATGAAGCCCTCGTCATCCATCAGCGGCGCGATATCCCGCACGACCTCCACGTCGGTATCGAAGTACACGCCGCCGTACTGCTCCAGCACCAGAAGCCGCATGACATCTGACACAAACGCGTACTTCTTGGCAGCATACGCCTCCGCCATGAATGGCATGGCGAGATAATCGCAGTTGTCCTCGTTCCACTCGCGGATCTCAAAATCCGGGCAGAATTTGCGCCAGCTGGCAATGCATTTTTTCGCCAGCTCCGGCTTTTCACCCCGGCCGAACCAGCAGTAGTGGATGATCTTCGGGATCATGATGTTACCTCACAAGCTTCAAAATAGGTCTGCTCAGCCACCTGATCACATAGGATGACGCAAGCGAAAGCGCGATCAGAAGGAGCAAAACAGGAATCGGGTATTTCAAGAAAAACATGATTCCATGAAATAGGCTTCCGTAGAAGAACATATGGACAAGCCAGATGTTCGTGGAATGCTCACCGAAATAGCAAAGGAGATTTGTCAGCCACACAGGAAGAGGGCAAATGCAGAGCAGAATGATCGTCACGGTCGCAGTAATGAATGCGACAAAGAGCGGCTGTATCACCCCATGCACTACGATCATGCCAGCAAAGGTAACCCCGGTGAATATACAAATGTTGCTGGCCTTAACAGAAGCCAACCGCTGCCGCAGGGCAACAACCACCTGTTTTTTGCAGAACAACATACCAATGACATACGGGAAATAGGAAGTGCCCAGCAGTCCTATGTGCGTAATAATCCAGGCCAGCACAGCCGAGCAGCAGCTGCCCCACCCCCAGAACCGAATACCATAACCAACGGTGTAAAATGCGAAGGAAGTAAGAAGCACAGCCCACGCCGGACACCGTTCCACAAATTTGCGCGAAAGCGGCTGCAAAGCGACCAATAGTATGTAATGTCTACTGAACAATCGAAAAAGCCTTGCGGCGCAAGACATAGCGGGCCATTTGTGGTAAAATAGGAGCAAGAGAAGCAGCGAAAAACGAGTAAAAATCTTGCACTTGGAGGGCGGCTATGTATCGCTACAGCAATGGACAAATCAGTCTGGCGGATTTCAAACAACCAGTAGGCATGAATCTGAAAGAGAGCAACCGTTGGGTAAAGAAAGCCCAGACAATTCCTTGGCTGGAGATTGAGAAACGGTATGCCGCTCTGTTTACCAACCGCAAAGGCAATGTGGCCAAACCGCTGCGGCTGGCTCTGGGCGCCTGCATCATCCAGGCGGAGTATGGCTACTCCGACGAAGAGACTGCACTTCAGATTCAGGAGAACCCGTACCTGCAGTACTTCTGCGGGTATCCCGGCTATGATGACGAAAAGCTGCCTTTTGATCCGTCGCTGATGGTGTACTTCCGCAAGCGGCTGACGCTGGAGGTACTGGGTGAGATCAATGAGATGATTCTGCGGGATGCAAAAGCTCGTCAATCAAAAGAAGTCGAGGACAAGGATGACGATAACTCTGATGAGGGTTCTGGAGCTGGCGGCAACAGCGGTACTATGATCGTAGACGCCACCTGCGCGCCGTCCAATATCCGGTATCCCCAGGACGTTTCCCTGCTCAACGAGGCCAGAGAGAACGCCGAGAAGCTTCTGGATGTTCTCCATGATCCCGCAGAGGGAAAGAAGCCCCGCACCTACCGCCAGCGCGCCCGGAAGGATTACCTGAAATACACCAGATGCCGCAAGCATACTGCCAAGATGACCCGCAAAGCCATTGGAAAACAGCTGGCCTACCTCCGGCGCGACCTTGATGCCATTGATAGCAAGCTGTCGCTTGGAAAAATCCTGAATGTACGGCAGGCAGAATGTCTGGATACCGTCCGGACCATCTACGAGCAGCAAAAGTACATGTACGATAACCACACCCATAGTGTGCCTGACCGGATCGTCAGTATAAGCCAGCCCTTCGTTCGTCCTATTGTGAGGGGAAAAGCAGACAAGCCGGTGGAGTTTGGCGCAAAACTGGACATCAGTGTTGTGGATGGGTGGACGCGATTGGAGTTCTGCTCCTTTGATGCCTACAATGAAGCCGGGAATCTACAGGAGATGGTAGAGCGGTTCCGGGAGCGTGAAGGGCATTATCCCAGCCGTATTCTGGCAGACAAGATCTACCGAAACCGTGAGAATCTCAGCTATTGCAAGGAGCACGGAATCCGCCTCTCCGGCCCGGCTCTGGGGCGTCCAAGGAAGGGTGAGACCAGAGACAAGGCGCAGGATTACCGGGATGAGTGCCAGCGTGTGGAAGTGGAGCGAAGGTTCAGTCTGGCGAAGCGCAAATGCGGCATGGGTCTGGTCACCGCAAAACTGCGGGAAACCGCTGCCCATGTGATCGCCATGTCGGTTTTGGTGCTGAATCTCCGCAAGATTCAGTACGCCCTTTTGCACCTGCTTACATATCTGCTGGCTATTTTCTTGCCGAAGAAAAAATGCACCATTGTTCAGTAGGCATTATGTAAGTATTCGCATACCACCATGCGCCGTTATAGCTGTTCTTAATGGTCAGGCAATTCAGCAGAAATTCCTTTACACTGCCGGGAATCACAGAATCGCCTGTGAGTATGCCAATCAACGAGAATACCGCCGCAATTACCCAAAATGGGATTAAAAAACGAAGGAGACGCTTCCAGCGATGCCGTAGCTCTGTTTTGGAGGACTGCATGTAATGGGCATAGCCGCTGACAAAGCAATAAATCGCCACACAGATGTCTCCGAACAAGCCGAAGTAGTAAATCAGTGGTGTATCCCCTATCCACAGCAAAGGGGTGTAGGGCAGGTTATCCCTCCGACAGAAGAGATGCAACATCAGCATAGCGAGGATCGCTACGCCCTTCAGCATTTTTGAATCTCTTTTGGTAATATCCATCGTTCACTCCATCAGCGCGTAGATTTTCTCCACCTCTGCGCTGTTCGTATAGTCTCTCTTGGCGCATTTTTCTGAAAGCTGCTGCATCCGTGCAGGGTCCCGCAGCAGAGCCGCAATACCGGCAGCGCAGCCTTCGTTGTCCATCGGGGCAATCACGCCGTCCACGCCGTCCTCCAGCTGGCTGGCAGAGGTAACATACCTTGTGATAAGCACCGGCTTCCCAAGGAGCTGTGCCTCCCGTACGGTAACGGCCTTGCCCTCGTAGCGGGAGGGCTGCACATACAGGTCGCAGGCCCGCATATAGGGATAAGGATTGTCCTTCTTGCCGAGAATAATGACGCGCTCCTGCATCCCGGCCTCGTCGATTTTCTGCCGGATCAGCGGCTCATCTCCGCCGTAGCCGATGAGGTACCATTTGACGTTCAAGCCATCCTCCACCAGACGGCGGCAGATATCCGGCACGTTGTCAAATTTTTTTGCGTCGCAAAAGCGGCCAACGGAAAGAATCTTAACCGCGCCATCGGAGGGCATATCAGTCTGCGGCCGCTCTGCCTGCTTAGCGGTCAATTCCTTCGGCAGGATGTTTTCGGTGGTCTGAACCTTGTCCGAAAGCTCCGGAAAGACCGTCTGAAAGCTCCGGGAAGCCTGCTCCGACACGCCGCAAATCGCGTCGTATCCGCTCCACATGGCAAGCTCCGCCGACCGATCAAACGACAGGGCAGTATAATCCGTATGAATCCACGCCGCATATTTTTTTGCCTTGACCCGCTCCCGCGCGAAATAATGCGGCGTCAGAAAGCTGATGGCAAGGTCATAGGTCTTATCGGAAATCTGCGGCATGGCAGATAGCGTGTACTTGTGGCTGTAGGTCAGCGCGGTAACAGAGGGCTTGCCGCCGGGATGCCGCTTGTCGAAGCGCTTGGCTGCAAGCTTCCCTTTCAGTCGCCCGCAAAGAACGCCGATCTGCCCACTTCTAAGCAGCGACGCCATAGGGACTGCCAGCGATGCGTACTGCGGAATTTCCGGCAGAAGCCTTGCCTTCGGATTCAGGTAGGGCATCAATTCGCCGCTGTGCCGCATCAGGAAAAGGTCCACGTCATAGCGGTCATAGTCGATGGAGTCCAGCAACCCCAGCAAACTACGCTCCACCCCGCCAAGCTCCATGGCTTGGGAGAAGATGAGAATGGTGTGTTTAGACATTCTCACCGCTCCACTTTTTCCTGCTGCCGTTTCTTTTCAATACGTTCCCAATCCAGCATTGTCGGGTCTGTAATAATACGGAAAAGGCGGTACACGAACGGGCAGTAGTAGAGAATGGAATATTTCATTTTTTCTTTTACCGGAAACGAGCTTACCCAGTTTCTCTTGCAGAAGGCATAAATTGATCTACATGTTTTTCGGATTGAATCCTGATCTCCAGAAAAAGACATCAGATACCGATAGGTCAGCATATTTCTTAAAATCTCATGTAAAACGATGCCATATTTATCGGTATCCTTAATGGCGGCATACTGTTCAACAAAGAAAAGCGCAACATCAAGTTTGCCCGCGTGCGACACAGTATGAACGATTGAATCTTCACGCTGAAAATAAAAATAGAGTGCTTCGGACACTCTTGCCACACGAGTGTCCTGTTCGCTGCACAAAAACGATAGATTGAAAGCCGTGTCCTCTCCCATATTAATATTGCGAGGTACGACTGTTTGGGGTGATAACTTTCTTGAATATATTCTGCCCCAAATATGCGTCCGAGCGTGCCAGTCATTCAGTAGAGATAGATTATCAGCCACTTGGAAGGGAACTTTATCTGCCTCGATTTCGTGTGGTTCCGCAAACTCTGCGCAAGCCGCGTAATTGCAAACAACCGCTTCTGCTCCTGTTTTCTCCTGAACAGTCAACAGGATCTCGAAAAATTGAGGATGCACCCAATCGTCTCCGTCGATAAATGAAAGGAAATCTCCCGTTGCAATGCTGATCGCGGCTTGTCTGGCCGACACAAGGCCGCCGTTCTCTTTATCAATGACGATCACCCGCGGGTCTTCTTTCGCGTATTTATGCAGCAGTGCTGACGTTCCATCTGTACTGCCATCATTTACGCAGATGACCTCCAGATTCTGATATGTATTGCCCAGAACAGAATCAAGGCATCGGCTTACATAAGGCTCGATATTGTAAAACGGAAGGCATACAGAGATTTTTTTGTTATTCATGCTTTCCTCGCCTTTCTCCTGATATACCCCGTCAGCGCCCATCCAGCCGGTATACACAGCACCGTCAGCAGCTTACGGGGAGATTCCTTGATATAATGCCGGTTTCCGGCAATCTGACTGCTGGAGCAGTAGTGGATGCAATCCATAACCAGCCGCTTGAAGGACTCCGGGTACTGCATCTTGACCGTCCGCCAGAAGGCAAACCCCTTCGGATTTTTCAGGTACTGCCGGAGCATATTGTTGCTGGATCCATCCGGCTGATACTCCACGTTGCACAGGATATCGTCCAGCACAGCCAGCTTATAATTCTGATCGATCAGGAGATATTTGTAAGACAAGCTGACATACTTCTCACCCTCGAACACAGGGTACTCCGGGTAAGCGTTGATCACATCCGTGCGGTAGACCAGCTTTTTGTCGCCTGCCCCCCCGGCAGCATAGTAGCCGGAAATGGTTGTCTCCGTCATATTGACCGGAAAGCCTTTTCCAATAACATTCCCGGTGAAATCAGCGTCAAGCCCGACAAGACCAGCATAGCCTTTATCTTTGACCTCCGCCCATTTGCTCAGGATCTTCTCCACCGCGCCGTCTGCCAGCATATCGTCCGAGTCAATGCAGGTGTTCAGTTCGGTGTGAATATTGGCGTAGGCAACATTGTGGGCCGTATGCATGCCGCCATTTTCCTTGTAGATGTACTGAATCTCAAACCCATTATCGCGGCTCTGCCACTGTTGCACCAACGCGGCTGTGTTGTCCGTGGAACCATCGTCCACAACGAGCCAGATGAAGGCCTTGCAGCTTTGGCGGCAAAGGCTCTCATAGGTACGCGGGAGGGTATGCGCGCGGTTGTAAGCGGGGGTGAAAATGGTGAGAATCGGATCAGCAGTTTTGTTCATAAGCACTCAAGTAGAACTCCTGTAGTTTGACAGCCTCTGTGGTGATGTCGAAGCCGTGGGCGGCAATTTCGGCGCTGCGGTCGGTACGGTGGGTATTGCACTTTTCAAGGATCGCGTCAGCCCATTCTTCCGGGGATGCTGATAGTTTTTGGGAAAACACAAGATCGGTTAGGTACGCTTCCGGGGGGATCGTGTCTGATACAATGCACGGCAAGCCTGATGCCTGTGCTTCGATTAGGGCAATTCCAAGCCCCTCATACAAAGACGGAAACGCAAATACATCCATGGCCTGCATCAAATCGGCAACGTCACTGCGGATTCCCAAAAAGCGGACGTGATCCGCAATGCCAAGCTTCTGCGTCTTTGCCTGTATCTTCGGCATATCCTCTCCGCCGCCCACCAGCAGAAGTACGGCGTTCGGCTCTTTATTCAGCAGCGCAGCAAAAATGGCAAGTAAGAACGGGTGGTTCTTTTGTGGATTAAACCGGCCAACATGACCGATAACTAACTCGTCCGCAATTCCAAGTTCTCGCCGCATTCCCATGCGCTTTGCCGGAGCATAGGTATACGCGGCAGCGTCAATTGCGTTATTGAGCATAATAAATCTGCTTTCATTCTGCTTGCCATAAAGCCACCTTCCGGACTCAAGGCCGCACATGAACAAATGCGTCAGGTATGGCATCATGCGTTTTTTAAAGTAAGTACGCATGATCATTTTCATATCAAAACCGTGTGGAGCATTGTGCGCATGACAAATCCGGACGGGTATTCCCTGTTCAGCAGCTTCTTCGAATGCAAAATAGCCCAACTCAGACATGTGCGAATGAACGATCTTGTATTCCGGGTGCTCTTGAAAAAAGACTCGGATATCTCGTTTGTACCGAGCGAAGTTCTGTGGGTAAATCGGGCACATACGGTATATCCTGCCGCCCATCAATCTGATTTCGTCCTCATACGCGCCAGGCTGCTCGCGGTGAACAAGAAAGTCAAACTGCACCTTTGTTCGGTCAATATGCCGATAGTAGTTCATCACCATGGTTTCAGCTCCGCCGCGGTCCATGATGGTAAAGAGGTTCAAAATGCGAATCGGATACTGAGTAATATCTTCGTTCATCCCTTCATCCTTTCTATGCACTTCAACAGCAGAAATACACCAGCAGAAAAATTCAGCTTGCAGCAGGCAAAAAACACCCACCAATGCGGCGGGAAATAGCGCATCGGCAACGTCTTGATCGCCGCACGGTATTCCTGATTGGATAAAACATTTCGTATTTCAGTCAGCGCCTCCCGATTGGGCAGTGCAAGCGCGTTTAGCCCCAGACCGATAATGCTCAAACTGATACGATTGTCAAGCGCCTTTTTGAAATCAGAATCATTCCCGTTTTTTTCAATATAAACTCGTATATCTGAAAACAAGGTTTTCCATTGCGATGTAAGCTGGCTCCTGTATTTGGAAGTCATCCCGGTGTTTTTCCGGTAATGATTCAAATAATCAGGAATATAGATGGCGCTTTTTACATGCGCAAAATAACAGAGGTTAAATAATCCATCCTCATATGTCCCAATGCGTGACAGGTCTTCAAACCGAAGATGATTCTGCTTAATAATCTCACCTCGATAGAGTTTTCCCCATACGGTTGATAAAGCATCCGCGTTTTCCGGGTGAGCAAGCTCTTCGCCGGAAAGTCCTATCAAACGCCTTTGCAATTTGTGGCACGCTGTCTCGTCGAAAAGCTTTCGACCTTGAAAAATTGTTTTAGGGACACTGCGATCCGAAAATTCACGGATATACGGCCACATGACTACGTCAACCGCCTCTGTGGATATACTCAATACGGCCTTTTGGCATGTCGCTGTATCAATCCAGTCATCCCCATCGACAAAAAGCAGATATTCACCAGAGGCAAGGGATAATCCTGTGTTTCGCGCGGAGGCTACGCCGGAATTATTCATGTGCAACACATTAATTCTGTTGTCCGCTTTCGCATACTCGTCGAGGATTTCTCCGCTTTTATCTGTTGAGCCATCATCAATGCAAATAATCTCAATATTCCTGTAGGTTTGGTTAATAATGCTGTCCATGCACCGTCGAAGATATGGTGCAACATTATAGACAGGTAAAATTATGCTAACTTTCGGCATTTGTTTCATGTAACATTATCCCCCTGCCAAGCTGAGGTACTCCGACAGGCTCAACCGGGCAAAGTCCTGATCAAACGGCTGGTTGATTGCATTCGCGTAATAGAAGTATGCAAGATATCCCAACACCATCAGTGCAGTCAGCATTTTCCTATCCCTGCCGCCGATTTTCTTCAGCATCCAGGGAAGCGACAGCGACTGGAAAATCAAAAAATAGTTGGCCAGCCGTGCAAAGTAGTTTGCCGTTCCGAAAAGCCCAACGAACATGATCGCTCCGTTAAGCATGGTCAGGTTTATCACAAGATTCTCGGCTTTTGAGCTGTCTGCAAACAGTCTCCTGCGATAGATGAAGGACAGGGCCAGCGGAACATTACAGACGAGAACACGAAAAATACTGACTCCTTCTTCTGTGAAGGATGAAATGGTATATTCCTCACCCAACAATGTAGTGATATTGACCACCGTACCAATCAACGGACGCAACAGGAAGCCTGCCGCAAGGAAAATTGCCAGCACCCAATAGGTCTTCTTGGTCCATGGGCGGAATTCCATAAAGGGCACCAGCAGGTACATCAATGCGTAAGGGTGAATCAGCGTTGCAATTGCAATACCCGCGAGGAAAAGAAGCCACTTTTTCCTAAGGGCAAACATGACGGCAATGACCGCAATACCGACTGCCGCAGCCTGCTTGATACCGGCAAAAACAAAGGTATAGCAGCCGGTTGTAAAGAGCAGGAAAATCGTCAACGAGTAATTTGCAGAATATCGATGCACGAAGGCAATATAGCAGCCAACCGTCAGGAACGCCCAGAACATCAGAAAATTCTGCGTAGACGCACCGTGCATCTTCAACTGATAGTTCACCCAGTTAAACAGAGGATTCGCACCGATGCTCTTATCCGTCGATTCCCACGAGCTTTCAGTGATCAATTCATAACCATGACGGTATGCGCCTGTATCGTTGCAGTGCGTTCTCAGCCCGGCAAACCCCGCCAGCAGGATGATGATCACCAAGGTGCAGACGATCATCCGGTGTCGCCGATTGGGGTTTACCGGCCCGAGAGTCACATGATCGGCGCACCAGGCCAGCGCAACCGCTATGAGCATGAGAACTACTAACTCTCGCATTTCAAATCTCCAAGTGTTTGATGGTTTCCGCCACAACGGCGGTTTTGCTGAACTGTTGCTCCATCCGTTCACGTCCGCAGCGGCCCATTTGGGAGCGCTGTTCCACGGACAGCGCTGCAAACCGCCGCATAGCCTCATACAGCGCATCCGCGTCCTTCGCCGGGCACAGATATCCGCTGACGCCATTCTCCACCGCCTCGCGGCAGCCGGGGATGTCGCTGGTGATCAGCGGCCGTCCGGAGGCGGCAGCCTCCAGTAGCACGTTGGACATACCCTCGTGATAGGATGGTAGCACCACACAGCCCGCCATCGCGTAAAACGGCTTCATATCCGACTGATAACCGTGGTACTTGACCACGCCCGCCTGCTCCAGCTGGTCCATGACAGGCTTGTAGGCTTCCTCAAATGAGCCGACCATGTGAAACTCCACCTGCTCGCCGTATTGCTGCTTCATCCGTTTGGCAGCGGCGAACAGCTCGTCCACACCCTTTTCGTGCATCACGCGCCCCACAAAGAGGAAGCGCACCGGTCCCTCCTGCGGGTAGGGCTGGCAGGGGTAATCCTCCAGATTGACGCCTGCACCGTGCAGCACCACGTCCCGTCCCTTCGGCACCACACCGGTGGCAGCGAGGGTGTCACGATTCCCGGCATTCTCGAAAAACACAACCTTCGCGCCTTTCAGAGCCGGTCTATAGAGCGCCAGCACGAATTTTTTCAGCCATCCGCCGTTTTCGATGGCGCTGCCAAGTCCCGTGATATTCACGGCATAAGGAATGTGCGCCATACGGCAGGCCAACCCGCCATAAATATTCGGCTTGATGGTATAAGTAAGAACCAGATCAGGCTTGATCTCCCCCAGAATCGCACGATACTGGCTGAACAGCTTTCCGTCATGGAGGGGATTCATGCCCCGGCGGTCGATGGGTGTATCAATAAAGCGGCAGCCGATCTGCACAAGCTCCGGGACAAAGCCGCCGTCTGGCAGAGAAATGTATACCGCATGGCCTGCCGACAGAAGCGCGGCAAGCAGATCTTTTCGAAAGCGATACAGCCCGACGTCATTGTTGGCAAGAACCAGAATTCTCTTACTTGATTTTTCTTGCAGGGATGCCAACATAAGTTCCGCTCTCCTTGATATCATGAATGATAACTGTACCCGCGCCGATCATGCAGTGGTCGCATACAGATACATTGTTGCTGGCAGTTGCCCCAATACCGACCCAAGTGTGATTGCCGATAGATACCGTTCCGCCCAGCTTTGCACCCACAGAGACATGCGCAAAGTCACTGATCCGGTTGTCATGCTCCACAACTGCCGATGTATTGATAATGCAGTGCTTTCCTATGTGCGCAGATGGGTTGACAACAGCATTCGCCATAACAACACTGCCCTCGCCGATCTGCGTATTCAGCTGGGAGACAACCGCAGTGGGGTGAATCGCGGTATACCAGCGCACACCGTCAAGCTGTCGTGCAATTTTCTCGCGGATAGCCGAATTGCCGATTGCAATCACAAACGCGGCATTCGAATACTTTCCATAGTTCGATATCTTCCCTAAAACAGGAATCCCATCAATCTCATCCGGAAGCGTTTCGTTGTCATCCAAGAAGCCGAGCAACGTATCTCCACAGCTGAGGATAATGTCCGCAACAACCTTTCCGTGACCGCTGGCTCCAATCACAATGACTTGCTCATTCATGAGATGTAGCCTCCGTTCCCGTAAACGCTTCCATCGTTGCGCTGCCTTCTGCGCTGATTCCCTCTCTCGCAAAGACGCAGCGGACGGTCATGAAAATGATCTTCACATCCAGCGCGAAGCTGACGTGATTTACATAGTCCACATCATACGCAAACTTCTCTTCCCACGAGGCAAGGTTCCGGCCATGCACCTGCGCCCAGCCGGTAAGGCCGGGGCGGACATCGTGGCGGTGATGCTGCTCCTCGCTGTAAAGGGGCAGATACTTCACCAGCAGCGGCCTCGGGCCGACGATGCTCATCTTGCCCCGGAAGATATCCCACAGCTCCGGCAGCTCGTCGATGCTCAGAGAGCGCAGCTTCTTTCCAAAGCCCGTCAGCCGTTCCTTGTCCGGCAGCAGGTTGCCGGTTTCATCCCGCGCGTCGCTCATGCTGCGGAACTTGTGGAGCTTGAAAATCTTTTCATCCTTCCCCGGCCGCTCCTGACAGAAGATCACCGGGCTTCCCAGCTTGACGCGCACCAGAATCGCCGTCACCAGCAGCAGCGGCGACAGGACGATCAGCGCACACCCGGACAGTACAACGTCCAGCAGGCGCTTGATGTATTTTTCATAAAACCCAGCCTTATGCCGCATCAGAACATCCCCCGGATGACCTGGCACACGCGGTCCACATCGTCCATGCTCATCTTCGTATCGCTGGGCAGGCACACGCCCCGGGCAAACAGGTCGTCACACACAGGCGCATCGCTGACGCTGACAAAGGGGCTTCCGGCAAAGACCGGCTGCAAGCTCATGGGCTTCCACAGGTGACGCCCCTCAATGTTCGCCTCATTCAGCCGCGCCAGTAGCTCCGCGGGCGTCACGCCGCAGTTCGCATCCAGCAGCAGCACGGACAGCCAGCGGTTGGGTTGCGCGCAGTCCAGCTTCGGTTGCATGGTCAGCGGCAGGCCCTGAAGCTTTTCGCAGTAGCGGGCAAAGATGGCCTGCTTCTGCTGCACCCGCAGCGGCAGTACTTTCATCTGTCCCCGCCCGATTCCGGCGGTGATATTGCTCATGCGGTAGTTATAGCCGATCTCCTCGTGCTGGTACCACGGCGCATTCTCCCGGGCCTGTGTAGCCAGCTTCAGCGCGTGCTTCGCTTCCTCCTCCGTCCCGCACAGCAGCATACCGCCGCCGGACGTGGTGATGATCTTGTTGCCGTTGAAGGACAGGCCGCCGAACTCGCCGAAGGTGCCGCACTTCTGTCCGTTGTATGTAGACCCCAGCGCCTCCGCAGCATCCTCGATCAGGGGGACATTGTGCTCCCGGCAGATGGCGGTGATCTCATCCAGCTTGGCCGGGTTGCCGTACAGATGCACCACCACCACCGCCTTGGGCGCGCCGTACAGCTCGAACGCCCGGCGCAGGGCGGCAGGGTCCATGTTCCACGTCTCGTGCTCCGAGTCGATGAACACGGGCTTCGCGCCGCAGTAGGCGATGGGATTAGCCGACGCGGAGAAGGTCAGGCTCTGGCAGAACACCGTGTCGCCGGGCTTCACCCCCGCAAGGATCATGGCCAGATGCAGCGCCGCCGTACCGGCGGACAGGGCCACCGGATACCCCTTGCCCATGTAGTCGCCCATGGCCTTTTCAAACTCGTTGACGTTCTCGCCCAGCGGCGCGATCCAGTTTTTGCGGAACGCATCCTGAATGTATTCCAGCTCATAGCCCTCGTCCGACATGTGCGGGCTGGCCAGCAGAAGACGCTTATCCATGTTCTTCACCTGTTTTCCTCTGCGCTTTTGCGGCACAATGCTTTTTCTGTGTCTGACTATCGCGCAGTAATCGATTACTAATCTCTTACAAATAGTCATATTCCGCGATCAGCTATGCGAGATATGACTATTTGTCTATTTAATTATACAGCAAACAATGCAGTTACGCAATGGCATTCAGTAAAAATCTGTATGCCAATTTCCGTGTGAAAAGTCGGGAAATCATCGTGGAAATGGCGGCCTGAGGGGCTTCAAAATCACAAAAAAGAGTCATTGCAAAGATGTCGTTAAGTTCGCGCGCAATGCCGTCCGGAGTCGCGGCGACATTGCGAAAATCGGGCAGGTTCGGGAGCATCCCAAACTTCCGGTATACGGACCCGGCCGGTTTCTCCTATCCCGATTCCCCCCGACTTGTCATCCGGCGCGGTCCGAAGTCCGGCAAATTTGTAAAAATGGCTTGAGGGAGCGCCGCCTATCTGCTATAATTATTCTGTGGGATTGGACTTTTTCGCCGCGGGGACTGCCGCGCAGGGCCTCCCCTCATACAGGATCATTTAAGGAGATAGAAAGCATTATGAAATTAGGTATCGTGGGACTGCCCAACGTGGGCAAATCAACGCTGTTCAACGCCATCACCAACGCCGGGGCCGAAAGCGCCAACTACCCCTTCTGCACCATCGAGCCCAACGTGGGCATGGTGGCCGTGCCGGATGCAAGGCTGGACAAGCTGGCGGAGATGTATCAGCCCGACAAAAAGACCCCCGCCGTCATCGAATTTGTGGACATTGCGGGCCTG
>OLOQ01001634.1_pt1 | contig 20827 bp, 18 predicted proteins | sample 1673101 | NCBI WGS metagenome assembly OLOQ01 (sample SAMEA3136754, study PRJEB25190) | human gut metagenome | biome: human gut; feature: human-associated habitat; material: faeces | place: Austria | collected 2013 | reverse complement strand
ATTTAAGAGGAAAGAAAAAGAAAAATTAAAAAAGAAAACAAATGAGCTGAAAGAAGAGATCATGAAGCATGAGGCGGCGAATAACAGCGCAGAGGCTTTAGGAAGCGACAAAGAAGGGTGGGCATTGGTTCTTGTCAACGACTCTCATCCTCTGGATGTTTCTTATGTGCCGGAATCTATGGTGGAGTTGGAAAGCGAACGGTTTGTCGATGCGCGTATCGAAGAACCTCTTCGGCAGATGCTTGACGATGGGGCAAAAGCGGGACTTAGTATGTATGTTGCTTCCGCTTACCGTTCTTCTGAGAAGCAGAAGGAAGTGTTTAATGCAACCATGCAGGACTGGATGGCAAACGGACGTACGCCTTTGGAAGCTTATGATGAGACGAAAAAGTCAGTGGCAGTTCCGGGAACGAGCGAACATGCGACCGGACTTGCAGTGGATATTATAGCGTCCGAGTATGAAGGTCTGGATGACCGGCAGGGAGAGACGGACGAACAAAAATGGCTGATGGAACATTGTTGGGAATATGGATTTATTTTAAGATATCCTCCGGAAAAGGTGGATATCACGGGAATCATTTATGAACCGTGGCATTATCGGTATGTAGGGAAAACGGCGGCGGAAGAGATCATGAAAAAGAATCTGACACTGGAAGAATATCTTCTTCAATAAAAAGCCTGACAGTACCGTGCAGAAGAATCGCATAAGTATAAGTATAAGCAACAGTCCGGTCCGCGCTGGTTCTAAAAACCGCATTGCGGAAAATCTCTTGACGCAGACTGGGAAAAAGAGATAGGATAAAGTATATGGGGAATACCGTAAAGGGTTGGTAAAGAGTATAAATATACATAAGGAGGAAAAAATGCAGGATTTAACATTTGGGGAACAAGTCAAGATCATTCTCGGAAGGAAAGGAATGACGATCAAGCAGCTTGCGGAATTGATCGAGGAAAAAACAGGGAAGAAAATGTCGAGACAGAACCTGACACAGCGTCTTGGCAGAGATAATTTTCAAGAACAGGATATGCGTATGATCGCGGAAATGCTTGAGTGTCCGTTTCATTTGAGTATCATGTCGGCAGAAGGGGCAGGGGAAGTAAGAAGCATTGCGGCGTTGGAGCGTGCGGCGGCAGCGAGAGTTGAAGCTGTAGAAGCCTCCGGTCATAAAGAGCTGACAGCAAAAGAGCAGGCAGAAGCGGAGTATGCAGAGCCGGAAGAAAAACTGATCGAAGAGACTGTGCCGGAGATGTTTGAGCATACAGAAGAGTTTGCACAAAACAAGGCAGAAGCAGAGTATATTGAACCGGAAGAACCTGTGGAAGCAGAGTATATTCAGACGGAAGAACCTGTGGAAGCAGAGTATATTCAGACGGAAGAACCTGTAGAGGCAGAGTATATCCAGCCGGAAGAACCTGTGGAAGCAGAGTATATCCAGCCGGAAGAATCTGTGGAGGCAGAATATATCCAGCCGGAAAAAGAAGCGGATATGAGTATGCCGGATACGGAAGGGTTAGAGACACCGGGAGAAGAGGTATCGAACGATCGCGATATGACGATCGGCGAATTATACGAAATTCATGAAGAGTTGAATGAACTTGAAAAGAACGTGCAGGCGGGCGAGTCGATAGAAGAGATTAAAAAGGAACTCGAAAAGCCGAAAAAAGAACGCAGGCTCGGAAGTTTTTTCAGAAGAAGAGATTCACAGTCAAAAGCGGAAAAAGAAGTTTCACCAAAAGAAAATGAAGTGCAGACGGATGCGGTCGGAGAAAGCGGTATCGGAGAAAATGTAAATCAAAACGATACGGATCATGCCGACAAAGCAGGAGCTGTAGTTCAAGATGAGTCTGTTTCGTCGGATGCAAAATGGACAGAAGATGCGGCAGAAGATGAAACGGCATTTGCAGAAAGCGGGAGCACGGAAGATTTTGAGCCGGTCATTACACATGATGATGCGGATGAGGATACTCAGGCAGGCGATGTGAATCCGTACACCGGAAAAGAATACCAGTCGAACAGCGTGCGGATGCATCCGACAAGGATCGGATACGTTCAGGTGTATGACCGTACGATCCATAAATGGACAGATATGACAGAGTGGGCATTTCTCGGACTTCAGGAACGTAAGAAAGCTTTACTCGGCAAGGCGTATGAACCGCCGATTTATCTCGATTGACGTTTCGTTTCAATTCGGCGGATAATTGAACAATAAGGAAAGTGATACAGCCCCGCAGAGTTTTCTGTGGGGTTGATTTGCAACGGCGATATGTCAAAGTTCGGGCTTGCCTGAGACTTGGCGGCCATTTACAACTTCGGAATGTGGATTTTGACGCTTCCGCCTGTTTGCGGGAGGAAAGGAGACGATAACGTATGGAATGGAGCAGGCTGCTTTCGACAAAACGTGAGAGAGCAGGCGGGAATTTTGCAAAGGCGGGCGATCTAAGAAGTGAATTTGAAAAAGACTATCACCGCATAATCGGAAGTGCATCTTTTCGCCGGCTGCAGGATAAGACGCAGGTTTTCCCTCTTGATAAAAGCGATTTCGTAAGGACGAGGCTGACTCATTCTCTGGAAGTATCTTCGCTTGGGAAATCACTGGGGCAGACGATAGGAGAAAATATACTGGAGCATCGGAAAAACTCAGGATTTACGCCTCAGATGAAAGAGGATATTTCTCATATACTTGAGTGTGCGGGCTTGATCCATGACATCGGAAATCCTCCGTTCGGACATTTTGGAGAAATTGCGATCCGGGAATGGTTTGAAAGAAATCTTCCGAAACTTACGTTTTGCCAAAAGAATGTTTCCGAGATGTTTACCGCGCAGATGAAACAGGATTTTTTTCACTTTGAAGGAAATGCTCAGGCGCTTCGTCTTGTGACAAGACTGCACTATCTTGTCGATGAGCATGGTATGAATCTGACATATGCGCTCCTGAATACGATCATTAAATACCCCGGATCATCTTTGCAGATAGATGAGAACAGTGGAAATATAAAAGACCGGAAGATGGGATATTATTTTGCGGACGAGGAAATATTTCATAAAGTGACAAAAGAGACAGGGGCGGGAAGAAACCGGCATCCGCTGACATATATGTTGGAAGCGGCGGATGATCTTGCCTATAAGACGGCGGATATTGAAGATTCTTTTGTGAAAGGATTTATCCGATATGCGGATCTGGAGCGGGAACTAAAAGAGTTGGAAGAGAAGAAACGAAACGGTACGTTTCGACCCGCATACAGACTTCGGCAGCTTTACGAGAGGGGAATACAAAAGCGGGTGCATGATCCGGAATCTTACGCCGTGAAAAATTGGATTGTAAATGCACAGGGATTTTTGCTTAACTGTGCGACAGAAGGATTTATGGCGAATTACGATGCGATCATGTCGGGAAAGTTCGGTCAGGATCTGTTTTACGGAACAAACGGGGAAGAACTGATGGAACTGCTTGGAGACATGGCGGACAGATATGTTTTTTCATCAATGGCAATCTACAAGATGGAAGTATCTGAGTCGGCTGTTATAGATTATTTGATGGAGCGTCTTGTACAGGCGGCTTTGTATTTCGATACAAAAGAAAAGCAGGGAACGATTGACAGGAGAGTAATATCGTTTATATCGGATAATTATAAGAATGCATACCGAATCCAATCAGAAGGCAAAAGCGAAGCGGAGAAATTGTATCTCCGCCTGCTGCTTGTGACGGATTATGTGTGCGGTATGACAGATAGTTATGCAAAACGTCTCTATCAGGAAATGAACGGGATCATCTAGGCCGGAGTCCGACACAGCGAAACCAATGACCGAAATCAGCGTTTGCGTTTCGCTCGTCGTCAGTCAGCATATCAGAATCGGCGTAAGATCTGCAGAAGCGTGGGAAACCGAAAAGGTCTGCCGCGCGGGCTTCTCTTAAGTCATATATGCCGGGAACTCCGAGCCAGAGCCGTCCGTTTTGCTCGGTAAGGAGAAGATGCCCGTAACTGTGGTAACCGTGCAGAAGAAAACTGTTGTTTGAAAGAAACCAAAATTTCCGAGGAAGAACTGTCAGATCGGAAAGCGATAGTTTTCGCGGAAGAGAAAGACCGGTTTTTGAGATCTCATTTTGCCGCACTTCTCCCCGGATGGAGGAATTTGATTCGCTTTTCGCGCGAGGTTCTGGTTCATCCGGTGATTCGTCTTTCGTGGGAGGTTTTGTCTCATCCGGTGATTCGTCTTTCGCGGGAGGTTTTGTCTCATCCGGTGATTCGTCTTTCGCGCGAGGCTCCGCCTCATCCGGTGATTCGCTTTTTGTGAGAGGATTCGCCTTCTCCTGAGAGTTGTTCTGCGGGCTGTCCGGTCTGGTGGATAGGGAGGCGGGATATGAGTCGCTTTGAATCGTGGAGTCGGTATCCAGAAAATGAATTTGATCTGAATCTATGTTTTCAGGACAGTTCGGCGTAAGCCAAAGGGAGGATGACTCGGAACATTTCAGGAAAAACCCGTCGATCGATTCGAGACGGCGGCATTCGGGGAAGGAAGATTGCGGAGCGCAGAAACGTATGCTGTGTGTCATGGAGTCAATGGGAAAATGAGCGATCTGTTTTGCGCAGATTTGATTTTCCTTGAAAAAGAACGCATACATTTCCGCCTCGAAAACATTTTCAAGGCTGATGCTTCGGATGTGTGCCTGAAAAATACAGGATTGATAGCGGCGGTAGATTTTCAGAAATCCCGCATTGCGCTTTCGTACATTGTTTTCATATTCATATAGATAAAAAGTACCCGTGTCCATCTTTTACCTCGATTCTTGTCTTTTCAATCTAATCTATTCATGAAAGAAAAGAAAAAGAACGTATGGGAGGAAAGAAAGCGGAGGAACATACAGGAGGGATATAATGGAAGAAAATGAGAAGTTGAAGTTAGATGAAAAGTATATGCGGGCAGCCATTAAACAGGCGCAAAAAGCATATGCGATTAATGAAACACCGATCGGATGCGTTATTGTTTATGAAGGAAAGATCATAGGCAGAGGTTATAACAGAAGGAATACAGATAAAGACCCGTTGGCACATGCGGAGATTAAGGCAATCAAAAAGGCAAGCAAAAAAATGGGAGACTGGAGGCTGGAGCAATGTACAATGTATGTGACGTTAGAGCCATGTCAAATGTGCGCAGGAGCAATCATTCAGTCGAGGCTGACCCGCGTTGTTGTCGGATGCATGAATCCAAAAGCAGGATGTGCGGGATCGGTTTTGAATCTTTTGGATATAAAACAATTTAATCACCAGGCAGAATTGACAACCGGAGTGCTTGAGGAAGAGTGCAGTGCGCTTATGACCGGATTTTTCAGGGAACTGAGGGAAAAGAATCGCCGGAAGCGCTAAAGGCACATTCCGGGATTGTAAGCGGTCGCCAAGGTCTCCGGCAAGTCCGGACTTTAGCTCGCTGCCATTACAAAAAGAAAGCCCGTGCAGACGTTACAGCAGTATAGCTGTTTCGGCACGGACTTTTCATTGAGATCATATAAACTTTATAAATACTTTTTCGTGCATTGTGCTTCGAGCTAGGCTAACAGACGTTACTTAGGCAGTTAACTCAGTTCAGGCGCCCTTACGGCACCCGGAAGGTTCTGCTTAGTGCTGCTCCGTTCCCGACCTGACACGGTTCACAGATTCCCGTCGCGTAAGACCCAAACATCAACGCCACTTACCTAAGGCAGCTCTGCCGGCTGTCGCCCTCTGCACAATATCACCCCTGCTATAGCGGATTGCAGGTACAAGGTACCGCTAACACCCCGGCTGCACGAGTCTTAATTTTACATGGTTTTAAGAGAAATGTCAATGAATAGAGCGCAAAATCACAGTAAAATGTAACAGTTCTTTGCGGCGGATTATTTTTAGTGTTATTATAGAGTATAAATTTTGTTGGAAAAAGAGATAGGAGAAATTATGAAGGTACTATTAGCGGCAGTAAATGCAAAATATATTCATTCAAATCTTGCCGTCCACAGCTTAAAAGCATATGCGCGAACTTATACGGAAGAAATCGAAGTTGCGGAATATACGATCAATCAGACGTTTGATGCGATTTTGCAGGATATATATAGGAGAAAACCGGACCTATTGGGAATTTCCTGCTATTTGTGGAATATTGAATATGTAGGACAGCTTTTGAGAGAACTGCCGAAGATTCTTCCGGATACAAAAATCTGGCTTGGAGGTCCTGAGGTATCTTACGATGCGAAGGCTGTGCTGGAACAGTATCCGAAAGTAGAAGGCGTGATGTGCGGAGAAGGGGAAGAGACGTTTGCGGAACTGCTCCGTGTTTATCATGAAGAAAAAGGGGCGCTTTGTTCCGGAGTAAAAAGAGATGAACTCTTTTCTGATATTCCGGGAATTGCTTATAGAAATAAGGACAAAGCTGTAATCCAAAATGATTTTCGTCCTGTTATTGATTTGAGCACGATTCCGTTTGTCTATGATCATATTGAAGATTTTGAGAACAGGATCATCTATTATGAATCGAGCAGAGGATGTCCTTTTTCATGCAGTTACTGCCTTTCCTCTATCGACAAATGTTTACGTTTCCGGGAGATAGAGCTCGTAAAAAAAGAACTTCAGTTTTTTATCGACAAGAAAGTACCTCAGGTGAAATTTGTGGATCGGACGTTTAATTGCCGGCATGATCATGCGATGGCGATCTGGACTTATATTCATGAGCATGATAACGGAATCACAAATTTTCATTTTGAAGTTTCCGCGGATTTATTGAATGAAAAAGAGATCGCGTTGATCAATCGTATGCGTCCGGGTCTGATCCAGCTTGAGATCGGTGTTCAATCGGCAAATGAGATTACGATCCGGGAAATCAACAGAACGATGAAAATCGATGTTTTGTCAACGATTGTTGACAAAATTAAAAAAGGAAACAATGTGCATCAGCATCTCGATCTTATCGCAGGATTGCCGTATGAAGGATATGAAAGCTTCGGAAAATCATTTGACCGTGTATATAAAATGAATCCGGAGCAGCTTCAGCTTGGTTTTCTGAAAGTTTTAAAAGGATCTGTTATGCATGACAGGGCGCAGGAATACGGGATTGTGTATCAGGATCGTGCGCCGTATGAAGTCCTTTCTACAAAATGGCTTACTTATGCGGAGGTCATCCGGTTAAAGCAGATAGAAGAGATGGTTGAAGTGTATTATAACAGCGGGCAGTTTTGCTGTACGATGGCGGCATTAGAGCAAGAATTTGCATCTCCGTTTTGTATGTATGAATGTCTGGCGGCATATTATGATGAAAAAAATGCATTTGCCGTAAGTCATTCACGGATCGGAAGGTATGAGATCTTATATGATTTTATCGTGAAAACGTGTAAAGAAAGATCGGAACAATATATGGAAATGTTGACATTGGATATGTATTTGAGGGATAATGTGAAAAAACGTCCGGAATTTCTTAGAGAAAGCGGAGTTTCATCGGATGAAGCGGCGGCATTTTATAAAAAAGAAGAGAAAGAGCGGACCTATTTGAAAGCATATGAAGGATACGACAGACGTCAGATGAGAAAAATGACTCATTTGGAACGAATTGACGGGAAAACAGTGTTGTTTGATTATAAAAACCGAGATCCGCTCACAGGAAACGCGGCGATTTATTATCTGTCAGAGTAAAGGACAGGCAGACATACTGAAAGCGGCGGAGCTGTCAATTTTTAAAATAACAATGGAAGGAAAAGCAAAGAAATATGAAGATCGGAAAGATCTCACCGACTATATGGAACCGGTCGGTGAAAAAGAAAGTTCATATGGATCAGACGGACGGAAGTTTTTCGTGGGCAGACGTATGTGTTTGCGGCGGCCATGCCGGGATAGGGTATTATGCGGTTTTGGGCGCGGCGGGAGAACTGGCAGCCCGCAAAATACAGGCAGAAGGGATATCGGTAAGAATTCTTTTTCCGGAAGAGACAGAGGAAGAGTTTCTTGCGGATGTTTGCGGGGAAATCCAAAAAGGCTGCGAGTGCATTAAAGCAAAGCTGACGTCTTTGTCGGCAGAGGGAACGGCGGCGGTGCAAACTCCGATCGTGTACGCATGTGCAGGCGGAACGAAAGTACAAGATCCGGGGATGCATGCATTAGAAGAGACTGCAGATAAAAAAACGGGAAACAGACAGAAGTTTGTTAAAAATCGAGAATTGCTCTTATGCGGATATGCAGGTCTGGAAGGTTCTCTTCGCATTTTAGAAGCGGCGGAGGAAGAATTATCGCAAAGATTTATTAACACATTTTTGATGCAGGCAAAAAAGCTTCGTGATCAGCTCATAACGCCGGAGCAGATTTTAGAGGCGGCAAAAGGAAGAGATATTTCGGTTTGGCAGATCGGAAGCGGAGGCATCTTGGCGGCCTTATGGGAAATGGCAGAGGAAGAAAAGATCGGTTTTGAAATTGCAATGGGATCGATCTCGCTGAAGCAGGAGACTGTAGAAATCTGCGAATATTATCGTCTGAATCCGTATCAGCTGACTTCTGCCGGAAGTTATCTGATCTTGACCGATGAAGCGGATCAGGTGATTGAAGTGCTGGAAAAGGCGGGGGCGCGAGCCGTCAGGCTTGGGGTTGCCAAAGCGCAGAATGCGCGGGTGATCACAAGCAAAGAAGAGATAAGATATCTGGACAGACCTGCGCCGGATGAACTGGCGAGATGGCAGAAGGATTATAAAAAGTGTGAAAAATAATAAAAATACATACAGATGAAAAGTTTTATCCATGATAAAATATTATTTTACAACAAGTAAAACGGAAATGATATATAAAGGTATAGGAGGCAGAAAATGAACGAGAAAAAAGAAGCGTTGAGAATGGAGATTTTGAAGTATATCGAAAAGCACAGCCGGGTAGAGCTTGGAGAACTGGCAGTGTTAGTCGGTGTGGAAGAAACAGATGTGGCAAATGAGATCGCAGATATGGAGAAAGAGAAGATCATCTGCGGATATCATACGCTGATCGACTGGGATAAAGCCGGCGTAGAGATGGTGACGGCGCTGATCGAAGTGCGTGTGACGCCGCAAAGAGACAGCGGATTCGATCGGATCGCGGAACGGTTATATAACTATCCGGAAGTATATGCGGTTTATCTTATTTCCGGAAGTTATGACCTGCTTGTAACTTTGGAAGGCAAGACGCTGAAAGAAGTATCGAGATTCGTATCTGAACGTCTGTCTACGATTGACGGCGTTTTGAGCACGGCAACTTATTTTATATTGAAAAAATATAAAGACCACGGAACGATCATGGGCGTGAAAAAAGGGTCGGAAAGGATACCGGTGACACTGTAATGAGAAATCCATTATCAAGAAAAATCGTTGAGATACAACCGTCCGGCATCCGTAAATTTTTTGATGTGGCGAACGAGATGGAAGACGCAATTTCCCTCGGAGTAGGAGAACCGGACTTTGATACGCCATGGCGCATAAGAGAAGAAGGAATGTTTTCCCTTGAAAAAGGAAGGACGTTTTATACTTCTAATGCCGGATTAAAAGAACTGAGAAAAGAGATCTGTAATTATCTTGAGAGAAAGATCCATGTAAAATACGATGCAGTACATGAAACACTTGTCACTGTAGGCGGAAGCGAGGCAATAGATGTCGGACTTCGCTGTATGCTCGACCCCGGAGATGAAGTGCTCATTCCGCAGCCGAGTTATGTGTCTTATCTGCCGTGTACGGTTATGGCAGACGGAGTTCCGGTGATCATTCCTCTTCAGGAAAAAAATGAATTTAAACTGACGGCAGAAGAACTTGAAAAATATACGACGCCTAAGACAAAGGTTCTCGTTCTTCCGTTTCCGAACAATCCGACAGGAGCGATCATGACGCGGGAAGATTTAGAACCGATCGCAAAATTTGTCGAAGAGCATGATCTGTATGTCATGTCTGACGAGATTTATTCGGAACTTACATATAAAGAAGAACATGTATCGATTGCGAGCCTTCCGGGAATGAGAGAGAGGACGCTTGTTATTAACGGATTTTCAAAAGGGTTTGCAATGACAGGCTGGAGACTCGGATATTGCTGCGGACCGGAAGTTATCATATCTCAGATGACGAAGCTTCATCAGTTTGCAATCATGTGTGCGCCTACAAACAGCCAGTATGCGGCTGTGCAAGGACTTAGAAACTGTGGGGATGAAGTAGAAGAAATGAGGAAATCCTATAATCAGAGACGGCGCTTCCTCATGCATGAGTTTAAAAAGATGGGACTGGAATGCTTTGAACCGTTCGGAGCGTTTTATGTTTTCCCGAGTATTAAACAATTTGGAATGACTTCAGAAGAATTTGCAACCAGGCTGTTAAATGAAGAGAAAGTCGCAGTTGTTCCGGGAACGGCGTTCGGCGAATGCGGCGAAGGATTTTTGAGAATATCCTACGCATATTCGTTGGAAGATCTAAAAGAAGCAATCGGCCGGCTGGAAAGATTTATCGGGCGATTGAGAAATGAGAGAAAATAATTATGCTGAATATTGTACTTTATGAGCCGGAGATTCCGGCCAATACCGGAAATATCGGAAGAACATGTGTGGCAACAGGGACGCGTCTTCATCTGATCGAGCCTCTTGGATTCAAATTATCCGAAAAGGCATTGAAACGCGCGGGGATGGATTACTGGAATGATCTGGATGTCACGACTTATATTGATTATGCGGATTTCCTTGAGAAAAATCCGGGTGCCAAAATCTATATGGCAACTACAAAAGCGAAAAAAGTATATACCGAAGCGGCGTATGAACCGGATTGTTACATTATGTTCGGAAAAGAGAGCGCAGGTATACCGGAGGAGATTCTTGTAGATCATGAAGATACTTGCGTGCGCATTCCGATGATGGGACAGATCAGATCTTTGAATCTTGGAAATTCTGTGGCGGTTGTTCTCTATGAAGCTCTGCGTCAAAACGGATTTGCGAAAATGGAGTTGGAAGGAGAGCTTCATGAATTAGAATGGCATGGGAATACCTGAACGAAATAAGTTGTGAAAATATGTGCAAAATGACGAAATAATGTAAAAAAATTCGGGAAAAGTGTAGTTCACTATTGAAGACTTTCGGTATATAATAGTGTCAATGTGCTAAGAAACTGCTAAGAAACGTTTGCGGTTACATCGGTTCGGATAAGGTGCGGGAGGGCGTTTTACATTCGTTTAACGTTGAATCTGTACACTGTGTTACGTCTGTTCAGATAGGGCACAGGAGGAGGGAATCGTTTCCCGAAAAGGGAACGTCCCGTATGAAGCGGGAAAGTATGGTAAAACTAAAAAGATAGAAAAGAAAGCGGAAGGTGGTGTTGCGGAAATGGTAGAAGAAACGATCAAATCTATCCGGGAAACAGAAAATAAGGCAGATCAGATCGTAAAAGAAGCGGAACAGGAAAGCAAGAGAATCCTCAAGACCGCGAAAGAAGAAGCAAAACAGGCTGCCGACAAGCTGATTGACGAAGCAAAGTCAGACGCTTTGAAAACAGCAAATCAGGCAAAGAAAGACGGAGAAGTTATGCTGGCACAGGCGGCGGAAGAAACGCGCAGAGAAGCAGAACAGATGAAAAAGGCGGCTCTTGAACGAAAGAAAGAGGCGGCTGCTCTTGTGTTGGAAAGATTGACATAACAGAAATAAGACTGTAAAGGAGGGATAGACAGATGGCGGTACTTAAGATGCAGAGAATCAGCATCTGCGCCTTAAAGAAAGACCGAAAAGCAATCCTCGAAAAATTACAGAGCCTCGGTGTTGTGGAGATCAATCATGTAATCGAAGAAGATGAAGATTTTAAGAAGATGGACACTGCAGGGCAAAAGGCAGGTTTCGAGAAAGCGTCGACTCTGGCAGAACAGGCGATCGATATTCTTGATAAATATGTTCCTGAGAAGAAGTCGATGTTTGCATCTTTAGAAGGAAAGGCATTGATTGAGCGGGAAGAAGAAGAGCGGATTCGCAATGAGCGAAGAGATCTTCTGAAAACGGCAAAACAGATCGGAAGGCTGGATAAAGAGCGCTCTGAACAGATGGCGGAGATTACGAAACTGAACAACAGTATCGAGAGTCTCAATCCGTGGATCAGCCTGGACGTTCCGCTGACACCGGCAGAGACAGACCGGACGGCAGTATTTTTCGGAACGATGCCGGGAGGTACTGACGCGGAGACGGTATATGGGATTTTGGCAGAGAAAGCGCCGGATATAACCGGAGCAGATGTAAACATTGTTTCATCAGAACCGGGCATGGTATATCTAGCAGTCGTCTGCATGAAAGAAGATGTGCAGGCAGCGGAAGATGCGCTTAGAAGCGCCGGGTTTGCAAGACCTTCCCAGATGTGGGGAGACGTTCCGAAGTTTCAAAAAGAAGAGCTGGAAAGTGAGATCGCAGACTGCAGAGCGCGGATTGAACAGATCGAGAATGAGGTGAAAGACCTTTCGGATCAGAGAGAAAAATTAAAAATATTAGCGGATTACTACAGAGTACGCGCGGACAAATACGCAGTGCTCGGTCAGATCCCGCAGTCGGAGAGAACGTTTGTCATAAGCGGATACATTCCTCAGTGTGAGGCGGCGCATCTTTCCGGTTATCTGACAGAAAAATATGACTGTATGGTAGATGTTGAGGAACTGCAGGAAAACGAAGAAGCTCCGGTTATTTTAAAGAACAATCCGTTTTCGGCAAGTGTGGAGGGCGTTGTAGAGTCTTACGGACTTCCTCACAAAGGGGAGCTTGATCCAACGACGATCATGTCGTTTTTCTATGTATTCTTTTTCGGAATGATGCTTTCGGATGCGGCGTATGGAGCGATTGTGGCAATCGTCTGCGCTGTGCTTGTGAAGAAATTCCCGAGAATGTCTCAGGGAATGAAAAAATCGATGAAATTATTCTTCTATTGTGGATTATCCACTCTTGTGTGGGGAATTTTATTCGGAGGATATTTCGGAAATATCGTAGATGTTGTTTCGGAGAAGTTTTTCGGAACGACGATCACCGTTCCGGCGCTTTGGTTTGTGCCGTTGAACGACCCGATGAAACTGCTTGTGTTCTCACTGTTATTCGGTGTCATCCACCTGTTTGTGGGACTGGGGATCAAAGGATATCTCTGTCTGAAAGACGGAAAAGTGATGGACTTCTTCTGTGACGTTGTTCTTTGGTTTATGCTTTTGATCGGTCTTATATTGATGCTTTTGCCGAGCGATATTTTTGCATCTATCGCACAGATGAATATTGTATTTCCGGCATGGCTCAATACAGGAGCGAAGGCATTGGCGATAGCAGGAGCGGTGGGAATCGTGCTTATGTCGGGAAGAGAGAAGAAAAACCCGGCGCTTCGTCTGGCGCTTGGCGCATATGATCTTTACAATGTGAGCGGCTGGCTCAGCGACGTGTTGTCTTACTCTCGTCTGCTGGCGCTCGGACTTGCAACCGGAGTAATCGCATCGGTTATTAACCAGATGGGAAGCATGCTTCCGAATAATGTGATCGGCGTGATCGCATTTGTCGTAATTTTTATCGCAGGTCATACGCTCAATCTGGCGATCAATCTTTTGGGTGCGTATGTACACACAAACCGTTTGCAGTTTGTGGAGTTTTTCGGGAAATTTTACGAAGGCGGCGGAGAGCCGTTTAATCCTTTTAAAGAAAATACAAAATATGCAGATGTTAAGGAGGAAACTTTATCATGAATATTGCGGAAAATTTAGGAATTGTTTATGCACTGCTCGGAGCGGCAGTTGCGGTATTGTTTGCCGGAGCAGGATCGGCGATCGGAGTAGGTATTGCAGGACAGGCAGCGGCAGGCGTTGTGACAGAAGATCCGAGTAAGTTTGCAAAAGTGCTTATTATCCAGCTCCTTCCGGGTACACAGGGTCTGTATGGACTGCTTGTAGGATTTATCACACTTTCAAAGATCGGTATTCTCGGAGGCGGAGCATTGGATGTTTCCGTATCTTCAGGTCTTTTGATATTGGCAGCGTGTCTTCCGATCGGTATCGTAGGACTTCTTTCAGGAATTGCACAGGGAAAAACGGCGGCATCGTCTATCGGAATCGTCGCAAAGAAACCGGAGCAGTTCGGTAAAGCTATGTTGTTCCCGGCTATGGTTGAGACATACGCTATTCTGGCGCTGCTGATCTCATTCCTTGCCGTAAACGGAATTCAGATTTAAGGAAAAGACGTCTGGTTTGGAATTGATGAAAAGGAGACAGCGATAAATGAGCGGATTAGATAAAATGAAATCCCGGATTTTCGAGGAGGCAGAGCAGTCTGCGGCAGAACTTCTCGATCAGGCAAAAAAAGATGCGGAAAAGATCGTGAAAGATGCGGTTGAAAAAGCCGGGGCGGATGCAGAACATATCCGTGTAAAAGCTGCGGCTGACGCGAAAGAATATGCAAAACGGGCGGAATCGTCGGCTGATATGAACAGAAAACAGGCTCTTTTGGCGGCAAAACAGGATGTGATCCGCAGTGTGCTTGAGGATGCGTACAGTCAGGTGATGAACATGGATGACGCGGCATATTTTGAAATGCTTGGAAAAATGCTTGATAAATATATGCTTGCCCAGGATGGAGCAATTTGCTTCTCTAAAAGAGATCTCGACAGGATGCCGAAGTCATTTGCAGAGAAAATCGATGCATCGGCAAAGGCAAAAGGCGGAAAACTTGTGATTTCCGAAGAGGCGAGAAAGATTGACGGAGGATTTATCCTTGTATATGGCGGCATCGAAGAAAATTGTACGATAAAAGCAGTTTTTGATGCGAAAAGAGAAGAACTGGCAGATGTAGTGAAGAGACAGCTCTTTTCGTAAACAGTGATCTGCAATGAGCATAACAATCCGCATTTTTAATGCGGCGGATTGTTACAGCATAAGGAGGTTTAGAATTGGGGAATACAAAATATACTTACGCAGTCGCACGTATACGTGCGCTGGAAGTCGCCCTGTTCTCTGATGCAGTCATCGAGCAGCTTTTGTCCTGTAAAACGGCGGCGGAAGCGCTGCAGTTTGTTGTCGAGAAAGGCTGGGGTGATATGGCGGATCAGGATGATCCTGATGTCGTCCTGCGGCGTGAAGAAGAGAAAACATGGGAAGTGATCAAAGAGGTCGCTCCTGATGCGAGCGTATTTAATGTTCTCTCTTATCCGAAGTTGTATCATAATCTGAAAGCTGCGATCAAAGAGGTTTGTACGGAAGCGCGTAATCCGAATATTTTTTATGATGACTGCCCGATACCGGGAGAAGAGATGCTTCGGATCGTGGAGAACAGAGAGTTTTCGCGTTTGCCGTCTCATATGGGAAATGTTGCGCAGGAAGCTCTTGAAACGCTTCTTCATACAAGAGACGGTCAGTTGTGCGATATTATGATTGATAAGGCGGCGCTTGAAGCTATTCGCAAAGCGGGAAAAGAATCCGGTGAACCGATCATTGAAAATTATGCAGATACAATGGTTGCTATTGCGGATATCAAGATTGCCGTGCGTTCCCGGAAAACGGGAAAAAGCGCTGATTTCATGCGAAGCGCTATGGCGGAGTGTGATGGGGTGAATGTTGAACAGCTCATCCGCGCGGCTCTTGCCGGAGAAGATGAGATCGCACAGTATCTGGAGGGAACAGCGTATGCAAAAGGCGCACAGGCGCTTCGAGAGTCAGCCTCCGCGTTTGAACGGTGGTGCGACAACCGTATGATCGAGATGTTGAAGCCGCAGAAGTACGAGGCGTTTTCGGTAGGACCTCTGCTTGGATATTTGATCGCAAGAGAGACGGAGATCAAGACCGTACGGATTATACTGACAGGAAAACAGAACGGTTTTTCAGACGAGGCGATCAGGGAAAGGATAAGGGAGATGTATGTATAAGATAGCAGTCATCGGCGATTACGACAGCATTTACGGATTCGCCACATTAGGTCTTAGCATCTGCCCTGTAAAGACCCGGGAAGATGCCAGAAAAAAATTAAAACAGCTTGCAGACGGTCAGTACGGGATTATATATATTACCGAAGCCGTGGCTGCACAGATCGAAGAAGAGATAGAGCAGTACCGTGAAAATACGCTTCCGGCAATTATTCAGATACCGGGCGTGTCAGGCAATACGGGAGCGGGAGTAAACGGTGTAAAGAAGACCGTGGAACAGGCGGTCGGTTCGGATATTCTGTTTGGAGGAGTAAGCTAATGAGCACAGGAGTGATTAAGAAAGTCGCAGGACCACTTGTTATTGCAGAGGGAATGCGCGATGCAAATATGTTTGACGTAGTCCGCGTGTCGAATCAGCGTCTGATCGGAGAGATTATCGAGATGCACGGAGATGAAGCTTCGATTCAGGTATATGAAGAGACTTCGGGACTTGGACCGGGAGAGCCGGTAGAGTCAATGGAAGTGCCGATGTCCGTAGAACTCGGACCGGGACTGATTACAAGTATATATGACGGAATACAAAGACCGTTGGACGATATTATGAAAGTATCGGGAAACAGCTTAAAGCGCGGCGTGGAAGTTCCGTCTTTGAACCGTGAAAAATCCTGGCACTTTGTCCCCTCGGTCAAGGCGGGCGACAAAGTAACCGGCGGCGATATCATCGGTTCGGTGCAGGAAACCAAAATTGTCTCTCATAAAATCATGGTGCCCAACGGTATCATCGGAACGGTTAAATCCATTGAAGAGGGCGATTTTACCGTTACCCAGACCGTAGCGGTAATCGAAAACGAAAACGGCGGCGAATCAGCTTTGACTTTGATGCAGAGCTGGCCTGTCCGTAAAGGCCGCCCCTATAAAGAAAAACTTCCGCCGGATATGCCCCTGGTCACCGGACAGCGCGTCATCGACACCCTGTTCCCCATTGCCAAAGGCGGCGTTGCGGCCGTACCGGGACCTTTCGGCTCCGGCAAAACCGTAGTACAGCACCAGCTGGCAAAATGGGCGGAAGCGGATATCGTAGTCTATATCGGCTGCGGCGAGCGCGGCAACGAAATGACCGACGTTCTGAACGAATTCCCGGAACTGAAAGACCCCAAGACCGGCTACTCCCTGATGGAGCGTACCGTTTTGATCGCCAACACTTCCGACATGCCCGTTGCGGCTCGTGAGGCTTCGATTTATACCGGTATCACCATCGCCGAATATTTCCGCGATATGGGTTATTCGGTGGCGCTGATGGCCGACTCTACTTCCCGCTGGGCTGAGGCTTTGCGTGAAATGTCCGGTCGGTTGGAAGAGATGCCCGGCGAAGAGGGTTACCCCGCTTATTTGGGCAGCCGTCTGGCGCAGTTCTATGAGCGTGCTGGACGCGTTATCGCACAGGGTCAGGCAGGCCGTGAAGGCGCGTTGAGTGTTATCGGCGCCGTATCGCCTCCCGGCGGCGATATTTCCGAGCCGGTTGCCCAGGCAACTTTGCGCATCGTAAAAGTATTCTGGAGCCTGGACTCTTCTTTGGCTTATGCCCGTCACTTCCCGGCAATCAACTGGCTGACCAGCTACTCGCTGTATGCCGACAGCACCGCAAAATGGTTCAACGGCAACGTCCATGAAGACTGGGCGGAACTCAAGCAGCAGCTGATGCGTCTTTTGCAGGAAGAAGCGGAGCTGGACGAAATCGTCAAGCTGGTCGGTATGGACGCTTTGTCCCCCGCTGACCGTCTGAAGCTGGAAGCCGCCCGCTCCATTCGTGAGGACTTCCTGCATCAGGACGCGTTCCATGAAATCGACACCTACACTTCTTTGGAAAAACAGTACGCCATGATGAAACTGGTACTGGTATTCTACCAGTCTACCGTCAACGCATTGAAAGACGGCATCGGCATCGACGAATTGGTGAAACTGTCTGTCCGGGAGCGTATCGGCCGGTTTAAATACATGCCCGAAGACGAAATCGCCAAGGAATTCGACGCGATCGTATTGGAACTGAACAAAGAAATTGAGGAACTTTTCCAGAAGAAGGAGGACTTCTAATGCCAAAGGAATACAGAACCATTCAAGAGGTGGCAGGTCCTCTGATGCTGGTACGCGGCGTGGAAAACGTCACCTACAACGAACTGGGGGAAATTGAGCTTTCTTCCGGCGAAAAACGCCGCTGCAAGGTGCTGGAAATCGACGGCGGCAACGCCTTGGTTCAGCTGTTTGAAAATTCCACCGGTATCAACCTGTCCAACAGTAAGGTCCGCTTTTTGGGCCGTCCCATGGAGTTGGGCGTTTCCGAGGATATGCTCAGCCGCGTGTTCGACGGTCTGGGCCGCCCCATTGACGGCGGTCCGGAAATCCTGCCCGAAAAGCGCATGGACATCAACGGCCTGCCTATTAACCCGGCAGCCAGAAACTATCCGCAGGAATTTATCCAGACCGGCGTTTCCGCTATCGACGGACTGAACACCCTGGTCCGCGGCCAGAAGCTGCCGATCTTTTCCGCCTCCGGTCTGCCCCACGCCAACTTGGCTGCGCAGATCGCCCGTCAGGCGAAGGTGCGCGGCACCACAGAACCTTTCGCGGTTGTATTCGCTGCTATGGGTATCACCTTTGAAGAGGCGAACTTCTTCATTGAAAGCTTTAAAGAAACCGGCGCGATCGACCGTACCGTTTTGTTTGTCAACCTGGCAAACGACCCGGCGGTAGAGCGTATCGCTACTCCCCGTATGGCGCTGACTGCCGCAGAGTATCTGGCGTTTGAGAAGAATATGCACGTACTGGTCATTCTCACCGATATCACCAACTACGCCGACTCTCTGCGTGAGGTTTCCGCCGCCCGTAAAGAAGTTCCGGGCCGCCGCGGATATCCCGGTTACATGTACACCGACCTGGCCAGCTTATATGAGCGTGCCGGACGGCAGAAAGGCAAAAACGGATCCATTACCATGATCCCGATTCTGACCATGCCCGAAGACGATAAGACCCACCCGATCCCCGACCTGACCGGTTACATCACCGAGGGACAGATCATCTTGAGCCGTGAGCTGTATCGAAAAGGCGTTACCCCGCCCATCGACGTACTGCCCAGCCTGAGCCGTCTGAAAGACAAGGGTATCGGCGAAGGCAAAACCCGTGCCGACCATGCCAACACCATGAACCAGCTGTTTGCGGCTTATGCCCGCGGCAAGGACGCAAAAGAGCTGATGGTGGTTCTGGGCGAGGCTGCATTGACCGATATCGATAAGCTGTACGCCCAATTTGCCGACGCTTTTGAGGCAGAATATGTTTCCCAAGGTTATGAGGCCAACCGCGACATTGAAGAAACGCTGGCTATCGGCTGGAAGCTTCTGTCCATCCTGCCCCGTTCGGAACTCAAACGTATCAAGGACGAGCACCTCGACGAATACTACGGCAAATAAGAGGGGGGATTTTCTTGGCAAACACACAGGTAAATCCAACTCGTATGGAATTGACCCGCTTAAAGAAAAAACTTTCCACCGCCATGCGCGGCCATAAGCTTTTAAAAGATAAGCGGGATGAGCTGATGCGCCAGTTTTTGGACATGGTTCGGCAAAATAAAGCCCTTCGTGAAAAAGTAGAAGCAGGCATTCACGCCGCCAACAAAAACTTTTTGCTGGCTCGCGCCGCCACCGACGCACAAGTGCTGGATGTAGCTTTGATGGCGCCGAAGCAGGAGGTTTTTCTGGAGGCCTCTGAGCGCAATGTCATGAGCGTAGAAATCCCGGTGTTCGAGTATAAAACCCGTACTGCCGATTTAAACGATATTTACTCTTATGGTTTTGCTTTCACTTCTGCAGATTTAGACGATGCGGTTCTGTCCTTGTCCGAAGTTCTTCCGGATATGCTCAAGCTGGCGGAGATCGAAAAATCCTGTCAGCTGATGGCTGCTGAGATTGAAAAAACCCGTCGCCGGGTTAACGCGCTGGAGCATGTGATGATCCCGGATCTGCAAACAAATATCAAATATATCACAATGAAGCTGGATGAAAATGAGCGAAGCACACAAATCCGGCTGATGAAAGTGAAAGACATGATGCTGGAGCAGGCCCACCATTATTCGGAACGAGCCGCACAGTAAAAATCTTTTGCTTGACCAAACAAAAAGACCTGCCAAGGGAGGCGCTTCGTATGGAAGTTGCCTCCCTTTGTGTAAAGGAGTGGGTAAGTTGTGATTTTTTATCACGGTAGTTCCGTCAAAGGACTGAAAGAACTGAAGCCTTTTTTATCAGAACACGGTAAGCCATATATTTATTTTGCGACTAATTCCTTAATCGCTCTTTTATATGCTGTAAAGCCTGTACCAAAGCCTTTTAGTTTTTATCCTTATGGATTTGATAAAAATGGTAATGTAGTTTATTCAGAATACTATGAAAACGCTTTTTATGATTTATATAAAGGCAAGACGGGATACTTGTATGAGTGTGATGATTTAAAAGAAACAGATACACCTACTAAGATAAATTGTGTTTACGCCACTACTCAATCAGTAAAGATTGATAGAGTAACAAAGATTTCTGATTTATATATATTCTATAAGGAGCAAGAAGAAAAAGGATTGTTTAGTATAAAGCAAAAAAGTGAAATTTCCGATAAAGAGATGAATTTTGTTTTAGATGAATTGAGAAAGGACATAGAAAAGAATGATTTGAAAAATTTACCTCAACACGCTATGAGTATTTTCGTACAAAAGCATTTTCCTACAATTTGGGGAGCAGATAAAGGCTAATTTATGATGATTGTCGGTATTGTATAATTTGTGATAGCATGTCTATAGGTATAGCGAGCATCGGATTGAGATACCACAATCTGAAAAGAAGTTAAATACAAAGCAGTTGGGGCACCTTCCTTACGGAGGGTGCCCCAATCGCGGCATCTTTTTATTACAAATATTCGTTGAAAGCTTAAAAAAAAAT
>OLOQ01001629.1_pt1 | contig 20867 bp, 20 predicted proteins | sample 1673101 | NCBI WGS metagenome assembly OLOQ01 (sample SAMEA3136754, study PRJEB25190) | human gut metagenome | biome: human gut; feature: human-associated habitat; material: faeces | place: Austria | collected 2013 | reverse complement strand
TGATTAGAATTGCACAGGCGATGCCGGAAGTTACATTCAACTGTGTTATGCCGAAAGATAAGTATGAAGAGTACAAAGAGAACTTTGGCAAAAATATGGTGGTGAAGTCGGACATTCCTGAGCAGGAATTCCTTGAGTTTATGTGTCAGTCACAGTTGGTAGTTACGCCGTTGGATACTGAGGCACCGGCTGGATTGATTGCTTTTTATCAGGCAGCCGCCAATGGGAAGATGGCGATTACGTCGGATACAGTAACCACACAGGAGTATTGCCGATGGCAGAGGTGCTTTGTGCAGAAGGAATATTGAAGACTGGAAAAATACAATCCAGTACTACTTACAGCATAGAGAAGAAGCCGATGTTAGTGCGGCAAAGTTTAAGAGCTTTCTTGAAAGTGAGTGTTCAGAGGAAAAATATGCAAAGACACTGTGGGGGATGCTTGAGGAACGCCGGTAACCCTTATATTTGAAAATGGTTTGCTGGCATATATTTTCACAGCGATTGCAGTCATCTGTGGTTCGGTTGTGTTCTCGGTATGTGCCAAGCGGTTTTTAAATATAATCGAAACATTCTTAAGAGAGAGTAAACAATAGGAGAGTTAATCATGTCTGAAGAAAAGAAGTTAAATGGTACGGTCATCGTTACTTATCGTTGTAACGCTCGTTGCTCTATGTGCAACCGTTATAAGGCACCTTCCAAGCCGGAAGAGGAAATTAGTATTGAAACTATCAAAAAGCTACCTAAGATGTATTTCACGAATATTACTGGTGGGGAACCATTTATTCGCACGGATCTAAAGGACATTGTACGTGAATTGTACAAGAAGTCGGATCGGATTGTTATTTCAACTAATGGATTTTTTACGGATCGCATTGTCGATTTATGTAAAGAGTTTCCGCAGATTGGAATTCGCATTTCTATTGAGGGGCTGGAGCAGACTAACAATGAAATTCGCGGTCTGCAGAATGGCTATCAACGTGGTTATAGTACGTTAAAAAAATTGCGTGAGATGGGGATGAAGGATGTAGGATTTGGGATGACGGTACAGGACAAGAATGCGCCAGATTTAGTTCCGTTATACAAGATTTCTGATGAGATGGGGATGGAATTTGCAACTGCTTCTTTACATAATAGTTTCTATTTTGTTGAGGCAAAGAACATCATACATGATCGTCCAATGGTTGCTAAGAATTTTGAATGTTTAGTTAATGAATTACTTCGGAGCAATAGCCCTAAAAAATGGTTTCGTGCCTATTTTAACCACGGTTTAATCAACTACATTTATGGGCAAAAACGTTTGTTGCCTTGCGACATGAGTTTTGATACATTCTTTATCGATCCGTACGGCGATGTCATGCCGTGTAATGGAACGAAAGATAAAGAAGTTATGGGAAATTTGAATACACAAAGTTGGGATGAATTATGGCATAGTGAACAAGCGGAGAGGGTTCGAAAAAAAGTTCGTTGTTGTGATCGAGATTGTTGGATGATTGGTTCCGCTTCTCCTGCTATGCACAAATACATCTGGAAGCCTGCCGCATGGGTATTGATACATAAGTTTAAAGCTTTGTTTACAAAACATCCATATAGTATGTATGAACTTGAAATTTGTCGAGATTATCGTGATGGTAAAGTCACAAAAGAGGAATTAGATAAATGTAGCACATGCGATTTGAATTGTGTTGTTAATAATGGACTGAGTGAAGCCAGTAAAGAGCAGTTAAAGTATAAAACTGGCGAAGAAATTGTAAATGCAGACATTGAACTGCAAATGAAGGAGTAAAGGATGCTTTTAACTATATTAACCCCTACATATAATCGTGCGGGGATGTTGCCGCAACTGTACAACTCACTGAAAAAGCAAGCATGCAAAGATTTTGAATGGGTAATTGAGTTTATGCAACCGGAACTTAAATGGAAATATCGCATAAAAGGTGCAATTCAGTATATTGTGTACGGAAAATTTGCTGGATATACGGCAAAATTTTTGTATAGTAATATTAAAACTAAGCTGCTTGTGTCTATATCCTTTTTACCCGGAATATTGATATATAATGTATGGAAAAGAAAAAGTGATTTTGTCGAGGAATAAGGGGGGACTAATGAAGTTATCTTTTATTGTGCCAATCTATAATACGGAACCTTTTATATTAGAGAGATGTTTTGAGTCTATAAATTGTATTGAAAAACTAGAGTACGAATGTATATTGATAGACGATGGATCAAAAGGAGAAATTGGAGAGTTTTGTGCAGACTATTCATACAATCATAAAAGGTTTAAATACTTTAGAAAGAAAAATGGTGGCGTTAGTTCTGCAAGAAATGAAGGTATTAGAAAAGCAAAAGGGGAATATATTTATTTCGTTGATTCCGATGATACAATTATTACAGATGTGTTTGACCAATTTGTTCACGGTTATGAAAACGCGGATTTAGTCTTTACAGATTTGATATTTGTTGCTGGTCAACATAAATGCAGATGGGGAAATATGTTAGGAACAACATATGATATGGTTCTCAAAAGGTTAATAATGGATGGAAAAATCAATGGACCATACGCTAAATTTTGGAAAAAAGATTTTTTAGAAAGAAATGGACTTCTTTTTGATGAAACAATGGTAAGTGGGGAAGATGCGTTGTTTTTGTTATCTTTTTTATGCTGTAATCCTAAGATGATGTATGCAAATGTGGATACTTATTTATATTATAAAGAGTCAAAAAGTGGCGATAACAGGATAAGGACGTATCCATATATATGTATACAGGATTGCGAAAAAAAATATAAGAAAATTTTAGAGTGTATTGAATGTGGAAACTATGAAAAAAAAGAGAAAGTTGAATTAATGATTCAAGAGACTGAACAATTAATTCATGAATTGTTTGGTCTTGAAATGAGTATGATAAGTGTAAATGTATGGGATTCGAAAGCTAATTCTAAATTTACAGAGATTATAGAAAATATAGATGGCGATTTATGTGAAAAGGTTAATAAGATTAGTAAATTAAAACTTGGGATAATGAAAAGTGAACAAGTTAAAATGAAACAAATATTTTCGGATTTTCGAAGAATTTATCTAAAAATAAAAGGATTAAGATAAATAAAAAGTCCGGAATTTATTATGACAGTTATTATAAAGGAACGATAATGAAAATTAAAATAAATAGAAGCGATTGGTTATATTTAGGTGTAATCATTATGGTGCTAAGATATTTTTTATCTACGTTACAATTAGAATTTAGTCCAATTGTTACAAATAGTATGGTTGTAATAGGTATTGTTTGCATGATTGCTAAAATTTCATGTACGAAATACGGAAAAAATGAGTGGATAGTTTTTATGATTTCGTTTGTTTTTTCACTTCTGCTTTTATATGCAAAAGGAGATGAAACATTTCTTGTTATTACCATTTTTATAATGGCTATGAGGAAAAGCAATGTTAGAATTTTGGTAAAATGTTGGACATATTGTAATATCATACTTTTCATTTTAACAATTATTTCTTCCATTATAGAGGGACAGAACATCTATGTTATAGGAAGATATGAAGGTATTCACATGATAGATGTTGAGCGATATGCGTTTGGCTTCTCGCATCCTAATGGTGTGTTAGCAGCTTTTTTTAGAATAATATGTGGCATTATTTACTTAGATGAAAATAAGAGTACTAAGAAAATAGTGACGTTTGAATTAATAGCAATTTTCTTGTATTATTATACGAAAACTAGAACAGGATTGGTGTGTATTACTTTGTTTTTGTTTGTATGTTTTTGGATTCAAAAAACAAAAGGAAAGTCTTCTGAATCATTAATACCTAAAGCTTTATTATTTTTAGAGATGGGTGCCATTCTATTCGATTTGATTGCAGTGTATACATATGGAAAAAGCAAGGCTCTTGTTGCGCTCGATTATGTCTTAACGGGAAGATTTAGTTTGGCATATAGAATGTTTGATTATGTTGATTGGTCCTTATTTGGAACAAATATACAAGCAGAGCAATTACCATTTTCTTTGGATAATAGTTTATGGTATGTAATTTTAATGCAAGGGATTATTTTGTTTCTGCTGCTTACAATTTTGTATTGTTGGAGCGTGTGGAAATTTGGAAAAGAAAAAAAGTATTTGGAGGCTAATATTATCCTTGCTTTTACACTATATTCTATATGCGAAAATATGTATAGCGCTTTATTTTTGAATTTGGGATTAATATTAGCTTGTTATTATTTAAATAATGAGGTAAAGCAATATGGGTAATATAGGCGAAAGAAATACGTTAAGCATTATTGTTCTAGTGTATAATGTTGAGAGATTCCTAAAAACAGACAGATAGCCTTGATGCGCTTAAACTGGTCTTGTCGGTGATGGTGGTTACGATACACATAGGTCTCTTTCCGGAGTATTTGTACCCATGGCTTCGGGTGGCGGTTCCCCTCTTCTTTATAATGTCGTCCTATTTTTTTGTTCTCAAAATTGCATAAGCATCATGACGATGAGAAGAAGATACTTCATGATTTCATCTTCAAGAATGTACGGATGTACTTGTTTTGGACAGTAGTTCAGCTACCGCTTATTCTTTACCGAAGGAGATGGTTTGATTCAGGAGTGCTTCGTGGAATCGCAAGAACGATTCGGGGAGTGCTTTTTGGAGGGACATTTATGGCCTCTTGGTATATTTCCGCGCTTATTGAGGGTGTTTTGCTGATTTGGCATCTGTCCAGGCACTGTAAGGCACAGATACTATTGGGAATCTGTATGCTTGTCTATGTGACTGTACACTATAGGTCATCTCTATATAGCGTTTTTTCATGTGGAAATATGGGTGCCTCCCTTATCGCAGCATATGAAAAGGTCTTTACTGTACCGTATTTAAGCTTTCCTGTATCTTTCTTTTATATTTGGAGCGGAAAGCAATTAGCTGAGAAGGGAGAGCGTTTTTGTATGGAGAAACGAGTTTTATACCTACTTACATTCGCGTTATGCTGTCTCCTCTATATCGAATGGAGATGGATAGGAGGTGTGTCAGGGAGCATCAATAATGATGTATATGTTATGCCTCCACTTTGTTGTGTGGGCCTATTTCTGATTGCTAAGGATTGGAAACTATAGTTGCATGGAAGAAACATTGAATTACGTAAAGCGAGTACGATTATATATGTGACACATGGTTCTGTGATAGCAGTCGTGGGACATCTGATTCAACGATTTGCAGGGGAATCATCGCTGCTTGTGTTTGTGATTACGGTGATGATATGTGGAGCAATCTGCGCAATTATATTTAAACTTGAGAGATTGAAGAACTTCAGATGGTTAAGGTACGTATATTGATAGAGGGATAGCTGTACCAAGAAATAGATTTGGAAAAGCTTCCTGTATAATTTAAATGGGTCAAGAGATTGACGAAAAAATACCTCAAGTAAAATTAGATTATTACTGACCGGCAAGTTGGTAAAATCTAACGAATACAAGAGGTATCTACAATGAATATTAAAGGCTCAAAGAAGAAAAATCAAGTTTTATCAGTAAATATTTTTGAACAGCAGGAGATTATTGCAAAAGCTGATGCTATTAAGGCAGAGTTAAAAGCATCTACCTGGCATGAGTTGGAAACCAAAGGTAAGTTTGACAAAAACGATAAGCTTTCATTCGTCAGTGATGACATGCTGATATTAGGATGCGATATTGGCAGCGAGACACATTATGTGAGGACAATTGATACCAGAGGAAGAGAACTCAGTAAGTCCGCTTTTGGCTTTAGTAATACGGCAGAGGGCTTTGAAAGAATGTTAGACTGGAGTACTAAGCTTGCAGCTGCAAATGATAAGAAACAGATTGTCTTAGGGCTGGAGCCTACCGGCCATTACTGGTTCTGTCTGACAACCTGGCTGGTTGCAAAGGGAATCAGTGTTGTGCAGGTGAATCCATACGCAGTAAAGCAGACAAAAGAGTTAGAAGACAACAGCCAGCTTAAGGATGACAAAAAGGATCCGAAGCTTATTGCAAATCTGGTTAAGGATGGCAACTTTGGAATGCCATATCTTCCGGAAAAACTTTATGCAGATATCAGACGTCTTTCGATGTTTCGAGATCAGTTGAATGAAGACAGGATCCGGAATCTTAACAGGCTTCACAGAGAGATGAAAATCTATTTTCCCGAATACAAGGATGCATTTGGAAAAATAGACGGAGCATTTAGTTTAGAACTGCTTAAGGAGGCACCATTTCCGGATGAACTGGCTGCCCTTGGAACAGAGGGAATGAAACAGATATGGCATGAGGCGAAGCTTCGTGGACGAGGCTATGCCAATGCATCATCTATTCTGGAATACGTAAGGAAAAGCGTAGGGATCAAGGATGGAGCGGATGCCGGCAGACAGGCTGTTAAGTGGTTCGTCAGCCGGATTATCGAGCTTGATGAGCAGCTTTCAGATATAGAAAACCAGTTAAATCAAAGATGCAATGAGATTCCATATGCAAAGAACATTCTGGCAATATCAGGAATCGGTGAAAACATCCTGTCTGGGATACTTGCAGAGAACGGGGACATATCAAGATTTGACAATGTAAAGAAAATCCAGAAGTTAAGCGGATTAGGATTGGTAGCCTGCAGTTCGGGCAAGCATACCGGAGAGACCAAAATCAGTCACAGAGGACGCAAACGACTCAGATATTGGTTATTCCAGGCGGCAAAGTCGGCAGTGGCACATTCGGAAGAATTTAAGGAACTTCATGTTTACTATACGACAAGGAAGCAAAATCCGCTAAAGAAGATGCAGTCGCTCATAGTGATTGCCTGCAAGATACTGAGGGTGATTTTTACAATTCTGACAAAAGGGACAACATATGATCCGAAGAAACTGTTGGGAGACATTGTAAGACCAGATCAGTCAATACCACAGGCAGCATAAGTACTACTTAAGACAGCATTACAAATCCAGACCCTTGCCGGGATTCAGAGTTTATCTGGATTCGGGCAGGGTTCTGGAAAAGAAACCCATAAACCAGATGGAGTGTGGAGTGCACTACATCAGCACCAAGACCAACTGATAAAGCAGGGGAGGCGTCCACTGAAAAGAGTCCCTGCAGCAAAGGAAGGTCAGTAACAATCAAAACAAACAAGAGCTGTAGCTGGCAGTAGTTCTCTCCGTAGGGGCATGACCCTGTTTGAAAGCTTAGCCGGCACTCAGTGTATGAGCAGATGGGACGAAGGAAGTTGGCACATGATGCTATTAGACACGGAAGGTTCATCATCATAGTAGAACAGAGGAATTATAGCCTTTATAAAGCAATGGATGCTTTATTTGGTGTACCTGTTTTCAGCTATTCAGTACTTGATACAATGAATGTTCATGCACTTTAGCACTTGTTATAAGGTAACTGTTTAAAGAAAAAGTCCAAAAATCAATGATTTGGGGCTTGAAATTATAGGAAGGAAATAATAGTAGCGTATGGTTTATTTGAGCAATGAGGAAACCAAGCAGCAGTTATTACTAATGCTGAAGGAAACGATAGATTTTTTAGATGCAAATGATATTAGATATAGCATTACATCCGGAACGATGCTTGGTGCAGTACGGCATCAAGGGTTTATTCCATGGGATGATGATATCGATATCGGCATTCTAAGACCAGATTACGATAGAATGGTTGAGATTCTCAAAGAGAAGAAGCAGATTGGTCAGTTAGAAGCAATCGGATTCGAACTTGGTAATAGTTTGTTTCCATTCGTGAAAATAGTTAACCCGGATATCTACGTTAAGGAAGAAGGGACGCGTGATACACAGCGCCTATGGATCGATATTTTCCCATTTGACGGCATGGGTAAAAGCGTATTTAGGATTAAACTGCTGAATACTACGGTACGGCCGATTCTAAAAAAATTGCTTTGGTTTGCAAATTCACAATATTACACGAGCCATCCTAGAAATTGTCGACATATAATATGGAATTACTTTTGGTATGGAATTTCCAAACTGTGTTCACCAGAGTTTTTTATCCGACTGCTTATTAGAAATTGTTCCAGGATTAAGGTGTCAGATTCCATATACGTTGAGGATAGTACGTGGGGGACGAAAGCTGTTCCGAAGGAAGTATTTGACGAAATGCGAGAGTATCGGTTTGAAACGATGACCGTTAAAGGATTTAAAGATTACGATACATATCTCAGATGTATTTATGGCGATTATATGACACTTCCACCAGAGGAAAAACGTGTTAATCACGGAATTAAACCATGGAGAGTGAACGATTATGAGAAATAAAGCAACCCTGATCAATATGATTTCGGGATTAATACTACAGACGTTTACGATTCTCAGCGGTTTTATATTGCCTAAGATCATTCTCACATGCTTTGGATCAGAAGTAAATGGGCTAGTATCGTCATTGAACCAGTTTCTGAGCTATATTTCGTTAGTAGAGGGTGGTATTACAGGTGTAGTCATGGCAAATTTGTATAAACCGATTGTAGAAAAGGATGAGCAGAAAATATCGGCGGTCATGGTAACTGCAAATCTTTTTTTTAGGAAGATCGGTATCTTGTTTGTAGCGTACTCCGTAGGACTATCAATCGCTTATCCGCTTCTTTTTAAAACAGAGTTTAATTTCGCCTATGTATGCTCTCTTACGCTGATTCTATCGATTGCGGTGCTGATTCAGTATATGTTTTCAATTACGCTAAAGACGCTGCTGAATGCGGATAAGAGGGCATATGCTGTTAATTTTACGCAGACGCTGATTGTCATCTGCAATGTGATATTTGCACTGATTTCCGTATGGATTTATCCGAGTATTCATATACTCAAGTTGATCAGCGGCATCCTATTCATACTTCAGCCGGTCATTTTTGGGTATATCGTAAAAAGAGACTATAGGATTGATTGGAGTACAGATCCGGAGTATTCATTAATAAAATCGAGATGGAGTGGATTTGCAATCAATCTGGCAGCGTTTATTCATGGCAGCACGGACATCACCATCTTGACCATTCTTACGAACCTTAAAACGGTTTCTGTATATAGTGTGTATGGGCTTGTGAGTAATGGGATAAAAGCACTTGTGCAGGCATGTCTTTCTGGTCTTTCACAAACGGTAGGACAGGCTTATGCAAAAAAGGACTGGAAAGAGTTAAATCAGAAGCTGGATCTATATGAGTATGTAGTGTTTGTTCTGGTGTTTTTTATCTTCACGGTGACGGCATTACTGATTAATCCCTTTATCCTGTTATACACAAGAGACGTGACAGATACAAACTACAATCAACCGATATTTGGCATTCTGCTTATCATTTCAGAAGGACTCTATCTAGTGAAGTTTCCGCACCTGAATCTCGCATATGCCGCAAATAAATTTAAGGAGATTACGGTACCTGCGTATATAGAAGCACTGCTGAACATAGTGATTTCAGTAATTTTGGTGCATAAATTCGGGCTGGTTGGTGTGGCGGTAGGAACCATCGTGGGGATGACTTACCGGATGATGTTTCATGTGTATTACACGAGTAAAATCGTTCCGGGTCGAGTACAGAGCATTTTCTATAAGAAGTTTTGCCTGTTCGCGATAAGTGTTGCCATCGGATTTATGATTTGCAGTCTGGTCATACCGCTTCGCGTAGTGACAGTTATGAATTGGGTAATTCATGCAATTTTGTATTGTGCAGTGGTTGGAGGCTGCATCTTATTAACAAGTGTTCTGTTCTTTAAAAAAGAGCTAACTTTTTTTGCCAAATATTTAAAGAGATAAGGAAGTGAGAGTAGAAAAAATTGAAAGAACGAAATTATTTATTTGATAATTTGAAATTTCTTTTGATTGTATTAGTTGTGTTTGGACATTCATTAGAAGAAATCAGTTTGGAACATAATTATGCGATCATTAGAGCATGGATTTATTCGTTCCATATGCCGGTATTCGTATTCATATCAGGTTATTTTTCGAAAAGTGTACGACGGGGGGGGCGAAGGTGCGAGAAAAACAATTATTAATTGTGCAATACCGTACTTTATATTTAACACCATTTTTGCGTTATGTACTGAGAAAACGTTAGCTATTAATATTCTTACACCTAAATATATTTTTTGGTATTTATTTAGTTTGTTGATTTGGCGCTTGCTGATTGATGATTTAAAGCGAATAAAGGGAATATTTATTTTATCGATTTTACTTGGTTTATATGTTGGTGGAATTCATGAAGCGGATCGTTTTTTGGCGATTTCTAGAACAATTGTATTTTTCCCATACTTCTTGTTAGGGGTATTAGCTGATGAAGCAACGATAGCGAAAGTTCGAAAAATGCCGAAACGTTATTCTGTAATTATGTCAGTAATATTGTCAATAAGTGTGATTCTGCTACACATCAAAAATATGATTCCGGTTAAAGCATATGAAAATATTCAATGTTATCAGGAATCTGGTATGAATAACTTGCAGGGAGTGGTGACACGCTTGTTTGCTTATGGGGTAGGAATCGTAGCCATTCTCTGTATCGTTAATTTAGTTTCGAATGAGAAGAAATGGTATACAGTCTACGGAAGTAGGACAGCGTGTATTTACATAGCGTCAGCTTTTTCAGTAAAGATTTTGTATAAATTTATTGACTATATTTGGACCGCTGATTTTTTGTTCAGTCATATCGAAGTAGGAATCTTATTGTCGTTATGCGTTACGATAATAACTATTTTTACGTTTGGAAGCAAAAAAATTTCAGATACATATTTGAATGTAAACAAAAAACTTGGAGATGTGTTAGTAAAAAGTTGAGAATAAGTTTATGTACGACTATTTAATTGTTGGAGCCGGTTTATTCGGTTCGGTATTTGCCAGACAGGCAACGGATGCCGGTAAGAAAGTGCTTGTGATCGACAAGCACCCGAACATTGCAGGCAACGTTTATACGGAGGATATTGAGAATATCCATGTGCACAAATACGGTGCGCACATTTTCCATACAAATAATAAAGAAGTGTGGAATTATGTTACGCGTTTTGCGGAGTTCAATCGTTTTACGAACAGTCCTGTAGCGAATTATAAGGGAGAGTTGTATTCGCTGCCTTTTAACATGTATACGTTCAATAAGATGTGGGGCGTTGTGACACCGGAGGAGGCTGCGGCAAAAATTGAGGAGCAGCGCAACGAAGCCGGTATTACGGAGCCGCACAATCTGGAGGAACAGGCGATTTCTCTGGTTGGCAAGGATATTTACGAGAAGCTGATCAAGGGTTATACGGAGAAGCAGTGGGGGCGCGATTGCAAGGATCTTCCGGCTTTTATTATTAAGCGACTGCCGGTTCGACTGACGTTTGATAACAATTATTTTAATGCTTTGTATCAGGGGATTCCGGTGGGCGGCTATACGAAGATGGTTGCCAATATGCTGGATGGAATTGAAGTGCGTTTGGATACGGATTATTTCGAGAATAAGACAAAGCTGGATGCTTTGGCGGATAAGATTGTTTATACAGGGGCGATTGATGCTTACTTTGAATACCAATTGGGTGATTTGGAGTATCGTTCTGTACGCTTTGAGACGGAAGTGCTGGACAAACCGAATTTTCAGGGAAATGCGGCGGTGAATTATACGGATCGAGAGACGCCGTGGACGAGGATCATCGAGCACAAGTGGTTTGAGTTTGGCAAGGATGATGACGGAAATGATATTCCGAAGACGGTGATCAGTAGAGAATACAGTTCGGAGTGGAAGGTCGGTGATGAGCCGTACTATCCGGTGAATGATGAAAAGAATGGTGCGCTATATCAGGAATATAAGAAGCTGGCGGACAAGGAGCAGAAGGTAATTTTTGGCGGACGGCTGGGCGAGTATAAGTATTATGATATGGATGCTGTGATTGCTTCGGCGCTGGAGCTGGCGGAGAAGGAATTGGATTAGGCAAGATAGAAACCGCCTCATGTGATGACATGGGGCGGTTCGGTGCTACATATTATTTGTTTTGTTTAGCAAGTGCAGCTTGGTAGCATGCACCTCAATCATGATAGAGGTATCTGCGAGAATAGTAACTTTATCAATACAAGTGTGCTTGACATTTAGGATAGTTTTGATAGAATTTTTGTTGAGCATATGGTGACTCTTTCCTTTACGATTTTTTCTAGACAAAAAAATCTTAATAGAGCCCATATGCTTTTTCAAGTTTTATACGGCTTTGAGCCGATTTTCTATACCACACATCCTAATGAAGAGCCAAAAAATATGATATGTACTTTGAGTCAGCCCTCATGAAAAATATAAGCATCTTAAAAGCTAGAGAAATTCAGGCTTAGAGATTATTAGAGGACTATTATGTATAGAAGGGAGAGAACACGATGGATGGAATATTACAGAAGAAAAATAAAGCTTTTATAAGCTGGAGTGGGAACAAAGCGAGAACATGTGCGGATTTTCTTTCAGATTTGCTGAATAAAATATTTGAGGAAAATGAAATAATTTTCTGTTCAAGGCAGATTACTGATGGAAGAATGTGGATTCAGGAAATTGATAAGGCACTGAAAGAATCTAAAATAGGTATTATACTTGTGACAAGAGAAGATATTTCACGTCCATGGTTGAATTTTGAAGCTGGAGCTTTATACGCATCGGAGTATGATTCTCTTGTTATTCCTGTATTTATTGATGTTGATAATAAGAACAGAATTGCGGAACATCCATTAAGGCTTTTTCAAAGCAGAATTGAGTTTAACTTAGAAGGTATATTACACTTATGCGGAATTTTATATAAGCAGATGGAGTGGAAACATATTTTGGGAGCAGATGAAATAATCAGTGAAGAATTTGAACGTTTTTCAAAGGAAAAAGAATCTGTTTTTCAAAAAGATGATTTGGAAAAATTTCTGTTCAGTAAAGGAGTATCTCTCTATGCAGATGACAAAAGTTTTATTGCTGAATTGACCTCATCAGTTTTTGGAGAAACGAGAAAAAAGATTATTAATCTTGCAAGTGGAAAGATTATCCTGGCAGGACAGTCATTAGATGAGGCTTTTAGTGAAAGTACGGATATGACAATAATTGAACCTCTGAGATCAAAGATTTTAGCAAAAGAAATAACAGAAGTCTGTATATTGGTTGTAGATCCATCAATGTTTAGCAATGTAAATGAATATGAAATTGGAACGCCTTTAAGTCGTGTGACAATTACAATGAATACATTGATTACTGAAATTATTCCAATATGTAAAAAAATGAATTGCGTAATTAATATTTATTTTGTACCATTGCTTGAAATTGATCATGCTGTAATCAGTGAAGAATATATGGGTTACAGAAGTACAAAATTATGGACTGTAGATGGAAGATTTAAAGGAGATTTTTCAGTGTATCGAAATATTCATGTGAAAAATTCAGAATACGATGCACACCGCAGATATTTGGAAAAGTTGATGAGTACAAGTACCAGAATAGATTTTGAAATAGATACATTAAAACCGCAACAGGTAAAAACAAAGGCACAGGAAAGTCATCAACATTGGAGGAAAAGAATTAAAGAATTAAAGTATGATCGTGTGAAGCTACATAAATTGTATCATTCTCAAATTGTAAATTATGTGACAGAAGATTGGACAAAGGAACCACGTATTAATGCGGCATTTATTCCATCTGATGATATAAGAGAATATGGAGAATTGTTTAAGGCAAAGAATTTGTTAGGTGATGCAACTCAGACAGTATTACTTAAATATATAAAACGTACAAAAGAATTATTTGAAGGGGTGCTCAAAAAGTATGATTCAAGTACACTTGAGATTGATGGTGTTGAAGTGCCAAGTAGTGGTATTATGATTTATCCGTCTCTGGATTTAGGCTTTCCAAATAATGTTCAGCGTTTGGCGGGCGGCTTTGCAACAGGAATGCTTGTTACATGGAAATGTGGAACAGCCATAATACCAGTTGATGCAACTGTGAATGTATGTTCCAGCAGTGTATACCGAATTAATAACTTTCCGGAAATGAGTGATCAGGAATTTGAAAAATATATTGATAGTATTGTTATGAAAGCGACAAAAGAGAAGGGATATTCATTTAGTTTTGACAATGGAAATCATTTTATAATGATTGCACAGAGCCTGGATGATAAAGCTTTGTATGTTGTTATGCATTCTTCAGTGAAAGAATTTAAGGATTCTTATATGGGATTATATCCGGTAGAAGAAAACTGGTTTAGTGATTCGATACGCACATATCATGATAATGGAAGATATTTAAGATACATTAAGGATGAAGATGCAAGACAATTTGCCGCTTATGCTCATAAATTGGAACAATATAATGTGCAGATTCATAAATGGTATGCAGAGCAGATTGGAATACAAGGAGATGCTTTTATAAAGAAAAATACGTTTCATCATTATTATATGCCAAATGATTCTACTATTGCGATAGGAACTTTTGTGGAAAAACCTGGAACAATACTTCCAATTTTTTCATCCGTTGGAAAAGATATTTATCTGTTTAAAGTATCTGATGAAAATTGGAAAATCAGAATCAATGGAGAAGAAAGGTGTTTGGTGCCACATGGATGGGGTCAGGTGATAGATAATGTTCGATCTATTAATTCTGACTTTAAAAAGAAACAGTTGAAAATTGATAGAGAAATATATAAAGTACATTCCAAGTCAAGAATAACTGAAGGTAAACATATTCGGGATTTTCAGGATGGGGCAGAATTTTTTGAAAGAGGAAAGAAAATGTTGAAGGGAGAAATTGTAAAGACGCTTAGGCCTTTGTATCTGTATTGCAATACAAAGAAAGGGAAGGTAAATGACAGGGAAGCATAGAGTTATATTGATAAGGCATGTTAAAACAGAGTATAATGAAACAAAACGTATTTCAGGACAGGCGGATATAGCAATTCTACAGGATACGGCACTAGAATTTATTGACGACTTTACCGGAGTAATCTATTCATCACCACTAAAAAGATGTAGACAGACATTAGAAAAATTGTGTCCGAAGTTGTTGGATTCTGTAGTTTATGATTCAAGATTAACAGAACGTTGCATGGGTATTTTCGAAGGGAATAAACAGTTTGAAATGCAACAGAAATTCCCTGAATATTTTATTAAGGGAAAGCTTAATGTATTTAAAACGGTTCCTGAAGGCGAAGTGTTTAGTGAATTTTATGAACGAGTATATTCATTTTATCTGGATAGACTTGCAAAAGCAGAGAAGAATGTTTTGGTATGTGCTCATAATCAAACTTTAAAAGTTTTGAAAGCAATTTTATTCCAAGACGAAATTACATTAGACTATTGGGATAAGAATAATTTTGAAAATGGAAAAATGTATGAATATTATTTTGAATAAGAAATTATTCAAGTGGAAGGAGAAGACAAGTTTTGAGTAAACGGGTTTATATTAGTGCAGATTATTCTGAAAATGATGGTGATCGGGATGTTGTGGAAGAGCTTCATAGATGGGGACGTGATAACAAACATAAAGTGGATTATGTAGATACAGCTCAGGTAGTTTCTGGAAGCGTATCTGAAGATGAGGACTGTCGTCCATGTGATTTGAAGGAAGAATTTAATAGACAGATTAATGTCTCTTCGGCAGTTATATTTATCATAGGAGATAAAACGGCTTTTCGGACAGCAGGAAGTTATTGTAAGAGAAACAGTGAAGGAGAAGGGTGTGCATGTACGCCATATAAGCAAAATTCAAATGGAGCTGGTATATGTAAAATCTATGGAAAGACATATACTCCAGGACCTGATGAAAATTATGGTAAGATCAATACATGCTCTTATCTTGAACATGAGTTTAGACAGGCAGAAAAGAAAAAAAGGACAATTATTATTGTATATAACTCATTTAACAAACAGTCTGGCTGGCTTCCAGACTATATGAGTGCCTATGAAAAAGATGCGCATCCATTTTGGATAAAGAATTCATGGGGAAAAAGAGTTGGAGATTATCAGTACATAAAGGATGCACTTGGATATGAATAGGGATGTGTGGGATAGAATAAAAGTGTTATTAAAAAGTTTTGGCACCGAGAAAAATTCTCTGGATGCAGTATGGAAGTTGTTGTATACAGCCATAGGATATATCTCATCGATTTTTACATTTGCAGTGCTTCTGAAAGATTTAGCAGGTTTTGATAAAGCTGAAATATTGTGCAAAAACTATTGGTTAGGATTAGTGCTGATTGGCATTGTTGTTTCTTTTATTCACAATCATGAAAAAATATCTTGCAAAGGAACAATGGAAGATGCTGATTTGCAGATTGAAGTTAAAGTGAGTGATTTGTTTTCTATTAAAGCGTCCAGTTATGTTATACCTACCAATACATTTTTCCGAACAGTGATGGAGGGCGACTATATTAGTCTGGAAAGTGTGCAGGGGGCATTTCAACTTAGATATTTCAAAAATAATATAGGTGAATTGGATAACTTAATTGCTGAAAGTCTTATGCAACAGGGAATTGAGGGTGAAGATAGTTCAGACATACATGGTCAAACAAAGAAGTATCCAATAGGAACTGTAGCTAAAGTTGATTACAGAGGAAAGCATTATTACTTTTTAGCTATTAATGATGTAAATAAATTTGGAAAACCGGAAAATCAGGACTATACCAATGTTGATACTGCGTTGAATGGAGTGTTGGAATTTATAAATAAGTTTGGACATTGTGATAACCTTGCTATGCCTCTTATTGGGACTGGAAAGGCTGCAATTCGTGAAGCAACATTAGAAAATGTGATAGAGGATATGATTGATCGCTTTGTGAATTCTCATGATAAAATAGTACAAAAATTAATTATTTCCATAAGACCTAAAGACTATCTGGACGATAAAGTAGACTTAAAAAGAGTTAAGAAATATATGGAATATAAGTGCGAATTTAAGTGATCTTAACTGAAATTTCTGCTTTTTCTGGCTAAAAAACATAAAAGGTTGACCAATCATAACCTTGATATTGTATCTTAACTTAAAGTAAGTTATAATACAGAAAAAGAGTTATAAATGGAGGCGATAGAGTGGAATACCTTAAGCGGGTTTTAGGAATTGAAGTGCTGTATGAAAATAAAGCTTTAGAGCATTTGCCAAACTTCATCAGTACAAGGTACGATTCACAGAAAGTATCTCTGAGTGGTCAAAAAGCCTTTTTTTTGTACCCTAAAACCGAATTGGAACAGGTGGAAACATTAAAAAAGCATCTGGAACGTGTGAAAAAGGTTGCAGATAGCCCTGTGGTTTTAGTACTGGAACAAATCACTGCACGGCAGAAAGAGTATTTACTTCGAGAAAAGATAGCATTTATTGTGGATGGAAAGCAAATTTATCTGCCCTTTATGGCGGCATATTTGCAGGAACGTTGTGATGCAGAAAAGAGCGACAGAGAAGAAATCTTGCCATCAGCTCAGATGCTGTTGCTTTATTTTATTTATGAGGGAGCAAAGGAACTGTCCACAAGTCAAGCTGCAAAAGATTTGGATTTGACACCAACATCTATTTCCAGGGCGTCCAAACAACTTGAAGAAATGGGAACGCTGCAATCGAGAAAAATCGGAGTACAGAAGATACTGTTTTCAGAAAACTCCCCCAAAGAGTTGTTTTATAAAGCAGAGAAAGTTCTGCTCAATCCTGTGAAAAGGACTGTCTACGTTCCATGCGAGGAAGTAAAGAATGAATTGTTGGAGAGCGGATATTCCGCATTGGCGGAGTATTCGATGCTCAATGCGCCTGGTGTTTGGTGCTACGCTTCAGAAAGAATATCTCAGTGGAATGACTGTATGACAAAGGATTTACAGGACTCAAATTCACAGGTGGCTGTTGAAATGTGGAGATATGACCCACGAAAATTATCGAAGAAAAAAATGGTCGATGAACTTTCTCTGGCATTATCGCTCAGGGAAGATGCAGATGAACGGGTAGAAGAAGCAGTAGAAGAAATGTTAAATGATCTGTGGAGGAAGATAGATGGTAACAGGGATTGAAAGCTTTAAGGAATGGTTCAAGGGTAACGAAAGCCAGTATGCAATTATCGGTGGAACTGCGTGTGACATCTTGATGACGGAAGAAGGCTTAGACTTCCGTGCAACAAAAGACATTGATCTTGTTCTAATTATTGAAGCCGTGGATGTGGCTTTTGGAAGAAAATTCTGGGACTATGTAAAACAGGCTGGATATGAACATTGTAATAAAAGCTCTGGTGTGCCGCAGTTTTATCGCTTCAGTCACCCGACCTCAAACCGTTATCCAGCAATGATCGAACTGTTCACTAGAAAACTGGATGCAATTCAACTTCCAGATGATGCAGTATTGACACCGCTGCCAATGGATGAGGACATATCGAGCTTGTCTGCAATCCTTTTGGATGATGATTACTATGAGTTCTTGAAGCAGGGGAAAGTGACTGTTGATGGAGTGACGGTTTTGGATGCTGCATATTTGATTCCATTCAAGGCGAAAGCATGGATGGATTTGACGGATCGCAAAGAAGCCGGAGAACACGTTGATAGTAAAAACATTAAGAAGCATAAAAATGATGTTTTTCGATTGACTGAACTGATTGACCCTACAGTCAAGATTGCCACTCCCAGTGGCGTGTATGAGGATATGCAGAAGTTTGTTGATCGAATGAAAAATGAAACGGTTGATGTTAAACAGTTGGGGCTTGTGGGACGAACGAAAGAACAGATTCTTCAGGAAATAGGAGAATTATATGCTATACAATAATCAGTGAGTTGTCTAATAATTAAAATAAGTACGAATAAGCCGCATGGGGCTTCAGGTGAAGACATGGGGTGGCATTAGCGCGTGACTGCGCGCACTGGCGGGCTACTGCGTCTGAGTTGAGCTGATATAAGGAGTCCGCAGCTTTTTGAATTGTTTCATTATTTTTTGTGATCATACGCAAATCCTCCCATGTCTTTGTTTTGAAAAGTTTTGCCCAACGGTCAATTCCATAGTGCCGATCCTCTTCTGTGCCAAAAAGCGAAAATAAATCAGAATAGCAAATGACGGGTGAAAAGTCAAGAATTTTTTGAATATGAGGGATAAGCCGAATAGCAGAAATCACAGATATGTGCGAGTCTAAATTGTATTTTTAAAATGAATCCGCTATACTATAAACAGTATAGCGGATTTTATGTTTGGAGAGAGTGTATATGGTCCAGGAATTTGATTTCAATATGATGAAGATAAGTGAAATTATTAAGCGTGTTACACAGATTTGTCGTAGCCTTCATGTAGTACGCCTGGATTTATTTGGATCTTTTGCGACTGGAACCGCAACAAGTCGTAGCGATGTTGATTTTGTTGTTTACGGAGAAGTGGATCATGAGGCGTTAGAAGAAGCTGTGGAGAAAATTGATACACTTAGGAAGATTGATTTCTTTTATTATGATGAAATAGAAAATAAGTATTTGCTGGAGGATATTAAGAAGTATGGAAAACAAATTTATTAATCGATATCATTCTTTTTGTCATAGTTTAGCGAATCTGAAGAAAAGCACCGTGGCGGATCCTCAGGCAGATTTTGTGTTAGAAGGTACAGTACAGAATTATAATCTTACCTTTGATTTATCCTGGAAGATTATGAAAGATATTTTAGTTAAGTATATGGGAATCCTGGATTTTGCTGTAGGTTCACCGAGGGAAGTGCTACAGACGGCTTTCTCCAATGGAATCATTGAAAGTGATATGTGGCTGGAAATGCTGCGGGCACGGAATCAACTGGCTCATGATTATGATGGCGAATTAGCAAAGAAATATTTTGAGCGGATTACGGTGGAGTTCTATCCGCTATTTGTCAAACTTCAGGAGCGGGTCAGAAAGTATTATGAAGAGCCTTGTCTGCGGGAAACAATGACTTTTTACACAAAGGGTTGATCGATGCGAAAGTATGTATATTTATTTGAATTGGATTCTGTCCGTAAGACGGATGCGGATATTATTGCCGGACAGAAGGCACTATATGATGAGATTCATGGTATCATAGAAGCAATAAAAAGTCTGTGTGTGGCTACGCGAAAGGAGCAGCAGAGATGAAAAAATTGAACATCCCAGTTGGTATTTCGGACTTTGAGAAGATTCGGAACGGTGGGTTTTATTATATTGACAAATCTGGCCTGATTACGGAAATTTTGGACGAAAAAGCAGAAGTGACACTTATCACTCGACCACGGCGTTTCGGCAAGACGCTTGGCATGAGTATGCTGGAAAGTTTCTTCGACATCCGTAAAAACAGCAAAGAATTGTTTGAGGGACTGGAAATTGCGGAGCATCAGGCATTATGTGATGAGTGGATGAATCAGTATCCTACAGTCTTTATTTCATTCCGACAGGTAGACGGTCTGGATTTCACTGGGGCATACGATATGCTCACAATGGTGATAGCGGATTTGTACAACAAACATCTTTATTTGCTTGATAGTAAAAGTGCTACAGAATTCCAAAAAACAGCGTTTGAGCATCTTGCACATGGCAATGGTTCTATAAAAGAAGTTAAGAGCAGCCTTATGCTTTTGACAACGATGATGCAGAGCTATTATGCAAAGCCTGTAATTCTTCTTATAGACGAGTATGATGTCCCTGTAGCAAAAGCGAATAACAACGGTTATTATAATGAAATGGTCGATGTTATGAAAGGCTTGATGCAGGCCCTAAAAGACAATCAAGCACTTCAGTTTGCAGTTGTTACGGGCTGCTTAAAGATTGCGAAAGAAAGCATTTTTACGGGAACAAATAATTTTGTATCGGATACGATCACAAATTCTCGTCTGAACGAGTATTTCGGATTTGTACAGAGTGAGGTTGACCTGCTGCTAAAGGATGCTGACTTGACAACGCAGGCTGAGAGCATCAAGAAATGGTATGATGGATACCATTTCGGAGCCTTTGATGTTTACTGCCCGTGGGATG
>OLOQ01001627.1_pt1 | contig 20873 bp, 14 predicted proteins | sample 1673101 | NCBI WGS metagenome assembly OLOQ01 (sample SAMEA3136754, study PRJEB25190) | human gut metagenome | biome: human gut; feature: human-associated habitat; material: faeces | place: Austria | collected 2013 | reverse complement strand
TGGTGCTGCCGCCGTTAAAGACGCTGCCCTCCAAGGCATAGGTGGTCCTGCCCCCTACGCTCCATGCCACGGAGCTCACCAGCCCCGCCCGGCTGCGGACCGGCTCCGTCCCCACGTTCATCAGGGTAAAGCAGCCGGTGCCGTAGGTGTTCTTGGCCTCGCCGGGATGGAAGCAGGCCTGCCCGAAGAGGGCCGCCTGCTGGTCGCCGGCGGCACCGCACACCGGTACTCCTGCCAGCGTCTCCAGACCGGGGATGCCCGGCTGCACCGTGCCGTAGACGGCGCTGTTCTCCACCGGCCGGGGCAGCATACAGGCAGGGATCTGCAGCAGGCGGCACAGCTCCTCATCCCAGCACAGCCGGTGGATATCAAAGAGCATGGTGCGGGAGGCGTTGGAGTAGTCGGTGACGTGCTGCCCCGTCAGCCTCCAGATGAGCCACGTCTCCACCGTGCCGAACAGCAGCTCCCCCCGTTCCGCCCGCTGCCGGGCGCCGGGGACGTTATCCAGGATCCAGCGGATCTTGGTGCCGGAGAAATAGGCGTCGATGAGCAGTCCCGTGGTGGAGACGATGCGTTCCTCCAGTCCCTGCCGCTTCAGCTCCTCGCACAGCTCCGCCGTCCGACGGCACTGCCAGACGATGGCGTTATACACCGGCTGGCCGGTGGCCTTATCCCAAACGATGGTGGTCTCCCGCTGGTTGGTGACGCCGATGCCGGCGATGCTGCCCTCCGGCAGCCCCCGGATGGCCTCCGCCGCCGCCAAACGCTCCGTGTCCCAGATGGTCATGGGGTCGTGCTCCACCCAGCCCGCCTGCGGATAGATCTGGGGAAAGGTGTGCTGGGCCTTGGCGGCGATCTGCCCCGCCCGGTCAAATACGATGGCACGGGAACTGGTCGTCCCCTGATCCAGTGCCAGAATATACGATGCCATAGCCGTCTCCTCTTTTCTTTTTGGTGGGTTTGTGGTATACTGTCCATAGAATAGTTCTTATTTTACCACAGGAAGGATGAAATTTCCATGACAAATCTCACCGAGTTCACCTTTCTCTCCAGCGACGGCAAGACCCGGCTCCACGCCATGCAGTGGCTGCCGGAAGGAACACCCCGTGCCGTGCTGCAAATTTCCCACGGCGTAGCCGAGCACATCGGCCGCTACGACGGCTTCGCCCGCTACCTCAATGAGCAGGGGCTGGCGGTGGTGGGCCACGACCATCTGGGCCACGGCGGCTCCCTGCCGGAGGGCGGAACCCCCGTCTACTTTGGCGACGGCACCCCGTGGGAGACGGTGGTGGCGGATATCCAGCTGCTGCACGAGCAGCTGCGGCGGGAGTTTTCCGGTGTGCCGCTGTGCCTCATGGGCCACAGCATGGGCTCCTTTCTGGCCCGCAGCTACCTGATCCGCTATCCCGGCACCCTGCGGGCCGCCATTATCATGGGTACCGGCTGGCAGCCACAGGCCAAGCTGACCGGAGGCCGTGCCGTGGCGGAGGTGGTCTGCGCCGCACAGGGGCCCTCCTCCGCCAGCAAGCTGGTGAACGATCTGGCCTTCGGCGGCTACAACAAGGCCTTTGCACCCAACCGCACCGGCTATGACTGGCTGTCGGCGGACTCCGAAAATGTGGACCGCTACATTGCCGACCCCCTCTGCGGCGCCGATGCCACGGTGGGGCTGTTCCGCCAGATGCTCCACGGCATCGCCTTCAACCAGAACCCCAAGAATCTGGCCCGCATGGACACCAGCCTGCCGGTGCTGCTGATCTCCGGCGACCGGGATCCGGTGGGCGATATGGGCAAGGGTGTCCGCCGCACCGCCGACGCCTTCCGCAAGGCGGGCCTGTCGGACGTGACTCTGAAGCTGTATCCCGGCCTGAGACACGAGATCCTCAACGAAGGCCCCATGCGCCAGACGGTCTATGAGGACATCTGGCACTGGCTGGAGCCGCATCTGCCGGCCCGTTAAAATCTCGCTAATTGAAATACGGTTCACCCACAAGAGGGCAGCCTGCAGCTGTCCTCTTTTCTTTTTTGAAAATACTGGCTCCATTTTGTCATTTCTGTCATTTGGTCAGTCAAAAAATACCAGTTTTCAACATTTTTCTCATACTTTTCTCATATCGGACTAATATGTCATTTTGCAGAGAATTTGTGGGAATTTTTTGAATAAATTACGAAAAATCGGCTGACTTTGCCGTGGAATTGGGGTATATTATAGCCCTCAAACGTACAGGATCCGACATTGTCGAATGCGTCGGGTGGGCTGTGCGTTTTATCCCTGTCCGTACATGACGGACTTTCGACCGGGAGGTGAGTGAAATGGCCTATATGCGCTTGGGCGATCTGCTGGTGGCGTCCGGGACCATCACAGGGCAGCAGCTGGAGCGTGCTCTGGCACTCCAGAAGGAGACAAAGCAGCGGCTGGGCGATGTGCTGATCCAGAACAGCTTCATCACGGAGGCGCAGCTCATCGACGCTCTGCGAGTGCAGCTGGGCGTGGACTTTGTGGACCTGACGGCCATTTCCATCCCCGTGGAGCTGGCCCAGTATGTCCCCCGGAACATCGCCAAGAAATACTGCGTGGTGCCGGTGAAGCTGGTACGCAACAGCCTGTATCTGGCCATGAGCGATCCTCTGGACTTCGTGGCTCAGGATGAGGTCAAAACCGCCTCCCGTAAGCGCATCATCCCCATGATCGCCACCCGCAAGGCCGTGGAGCAGGCCATCAGCCGCCTGTACGGCAACGAGGGTACGGCACGGGTCATCGAGGAGATGAAGCGAGAGGCCGGCAGCAGCAGCGATGTCATCCCCGCCCAAATGGCGCAGGACACGGCGGACCCTCAGGAGTCCGCCCCCACCATCCGCTTCGTTAACGCCCTCATCGAGCGGGCCTATACCGAGCGGGCCAGCGACATCCATCTGGAGCCGCAGGAGGGTGAGATGGTGGTGCGGATGCGCATCGATGGTCTGCTCCGCCGCATCCTGACAGTGCCTGCCGACCTGCAGAATACCGTGATCTCCCGCCTGAAAATCATGGGCGGTATGAATATTGCCGAGCATAAGATCCCGCAGGATGGCCACGCCATCCAGTCGGTGCGGGGCCACAGTCTGGACCTGCGTATCTCCTCCATGCCCACGGTGTATGGCGAGAAGATGGTGCTGCGTCTGCTGGACAAGTCCGCTCAGGCCCTCAGCAAATCCCAGCTGGGACTGGAGGGGCAGGATCTTGACAACTACAACGCTCTGCTGCGAAACACCAGCGGCGTCATTCTGCTGGTGGGTCCCACAGGCTCCGGTAAGTCCACCACCATGTGCAACATGATCCGGGATCTGTCCCGTGAGGAGATCAACATCGTCACGCTGGAGGACCCGGTGGAGTACCACATCCCCGGCGTCAGCCAGTGCCAGATCAACGAAAAGACCGGCATGACCTTTGCCAGCGGCCTGCGAGCCATCCTGCGTCAGGACCCGGACATCATCTCCGTGGGTGAGATCCGGGACGGCGAGACGGCCTCCATCGCCATGCGGGCCGCCATCACCGGTCATCTGGTGTTCTCCACTCTGCACACCAACGACGCCGTGTCCGCCGTATACCGGCTCAAGGACGTGGGCGTGGAGCCGTGGCTGGTGGCCAGCGCCCTGCGGGGCGTGGTGAGCCAGCGTCTGCTGCGGAAGGTCTGCCCCCACTGCAAGAAGGGCTATCAGCCCTCTGCCGAGGAGCTGGCCCTGCTGGGGATGCCGGAGGACAGCCACGTCACCTTCTATAAGGGCGAGGGCTGTCCGGAGTGCCATCACTCCGGCTATACCGGTCGCCGGGCCGCCTTCGAGATCCTGATGCTCAGCGGCCGCCTGCGGCGGCTCATCAGCGAGGGCGCCAACGAGGAGCGGCTGGCGGAGGAGGCCCGCAAAAACGGCTTCCGCTCCATGAGGGAGAGCTGCCGCCGGCTGGTGCTGGAGGGGGTCACCTCCGCCGAGGAGGCCGCCCGCATCATCAACACCACAGTAGACGAGTAATTGCGTAAAGCCCGGCACGGAAGGAGCGGAGACACGCCATGACCACATACCGTTACAAGGGCCAGACCAAGGACGGAACGGCTGTATCCGGCGTCATCCGGGCCTATGACGAGTTCGAGGCCGCCAGCCGCCTGCGGGAGACCGTAGCCATTATCACCCGGCTGGAGGAGGTACGGGAGAAGAAGGAAAGCATCTTCAACCGCCCCATCGGCCTGAAGATCAAGGAAAAGGAGCTGGCCCTGATCTGCTCCCAGTTCGCCATTATCCTCTCCGCAGGTATGTCCATTCAGCACTGTGTGGAGATGGTGGCGGCCCAGACCAGGAACCGCCACATCCGCCAGATGCTGGAGAAGGTGGCCGAGGAGGTGGGCGCAGGCTACTCCATGGCCCAGAGCTTTGAAAACAACGCCCCCTATCTGCCCAAGACCTTCATCGAGACGGTCCGGGCCGGAGAACAGTCCGGCACGCTGGAGGAGTGCTTCCAGCGGCTGCACCGGTACTATGATAAATCCGCCAAGACCAAGGCCAAGGTGGTCAGCACCCTGACCTACCCCGCCATGGTCATTGTGGTGGCCATCGTCGTGTTTATTATCATCATCGCCGTGGCCGTCCCGGCCTTCAACGATGTCTTTGCCGAGATGGGCACCCAGCTGCCGGGCATCACCCGTGTGCTGCTGGCCACCAGTGACTTCTTCGTGGGCTGGTGGTGGCTGCTTCTGCTGATCGTCGCCGGGCTGGGCATCGCCTATATGGTGGCCCGCCGCTCTGTTCAGGGCCGGAAGGCCATCGCCGCATGGAGCCTCACCAAGGCCCCCCTCCATCAACTCCATACCCTCAACGCCGCCGCACAGTTTGCCCACAGCATGGCCACCATGCTGACGGCCGGTCTGCCGGTCCCCAAGGCTCTGGATGTGACCGGCAACGTGATCAGCAACTACACCTTCGCACTGGCCGTGCAGGAGGTGAAGCAGAAGGTGGAGCGTGGCCGCACCATTTCCGAGAGCATGGGCCAGATCGAGTACTTCCCCAAAATGCTGACGGAGATGGTGGGCGTAGGCGAGCAGTCCGGCTCGCTGGAGGAGACGCTGGACGTCATCGGTGAATACTTTGACAACGAGGTGGAGGTCACCACCGCCCGCCTGCTGTCGGTGCTGGAGCCCATCATCACCATCGCTCTGGCGGTGATCGTGGTGGTGGTGCTGCTGGCGGTGTATCTGCCGCTGTTCACCCTCTACGGCGGAATGTAAGGCCGCCGCACCCAAATTCGTATCCTATCCGTATAACAACCCTGTACGGATCAAGATAAAAACCGCAAAAAATAGCAAAAAATAATAGGAGATGTAGAACTATGCTGAAGAAACTGCAGAACAAGAAGGGCTTCACTCTGATGGAGATGCTGATCGTCGTCGCCATCATCGCTGTGCTGGTGGCCATCGCCATCCCCGTGTTCAACGGCGCCCTGACCAAGTCCAAGGAGGCCGCTGACGTGGCCAATGTCCGTGCTACCTATGCCGAGTGGCAGACCGCTATGCTGACCGAGAACACCAAGGCTCCCGCTGATAAGGATGCTTTCCTGAAGGGACCTGATAATGGCACTGCTATCGTCCTGAACTATGGTGACGACAAGCTGGCTTACGATGCTGGTACCGGCACCATCACCTACAGTGCTACCAAGCTGACCGACGAGAATGGTGCAAAGACCTTCACTTGGACTCTGGGTACGCCCGATATTCACTAATTTCCGCTTGTCACATTCACACGCAACAGCTCCCGCACCGGCCCGGCCGGGCCGGTGCGGAGCGACCCGTCTCTCATCGGGCGGGGATGGCCGTGGGTTGGCGTCCCTCCCCGCTCCGTGAGAGCAGTCCCATCTAAAGGAGAGCCTTCCCCATGCTGTATGCCGATCCCTTCCTAACTGTTTACTGCTGCCTGCTGGCCGCCCTGCTGGGTGCGTGCATGGGCAGCTTTCTGAACTGTGCAGCCTGGCGCATCGTCCATGGGGAGAGCGTGCTGCGTGGCCGGTCCCACTGCGACGCCTGCGGCCATGTGCTGACGGTGCGGGACCTGATCCCGGTGGTCAGCTATCTGGCCGCCCACGGACGCTGCCGCTACTGCGGGGCCAAACTCTCCCGGCGTCACGTTCTGGCCGAGGCCGTCTCGGCGCTGGTGTTCGTGACGCTGCTGCTGCATTATGATATTTCGCTCCAAGCTCTCGAAGGCTGGTGCGTGGCCGGCATCCTGCTGGTCTGCTCCTTTGCGGATTTGGAGGGGTACATCATCCCCGACCGTTTTATAGCGGTCGGCGTTGTGCTATTTATCATCACTCTTTTCTTCGTCCCCCAGCCGCTCCGGCGGGCGCTGGACGGCGCCATCGGCGGTCTGGCGGTGGCGGGGTGCGTGCTGCTTCTGGTGCTGGGAATGGAGAAGCTGCTGGGCCGTGAGGCCATGGGCGGCGGCGACATCAAGCTCCTGTTCCTGACGGGGCTGTTTTTTGGCTGGAAGCGGAACCTTCTGTGTCTGGTGGCGGCCTGCGTCATCGGCATCGTGTGGGGGCTCCTGCAAAAAAAACGGGGCGGCGGCGAGGCCATCCCGTGGGGCCCCAGCATCGCCCTTGGCGCTTGGCTGACGGCGCTGTGCGGCCAACAGATCATCGACTGGTATCTGGGGCTGCTGTAATTCTTGAAAGTGAGGACGAGCATTTTGGAAAAGATCGTTGGCTTTGACATCGGCGAGAGCAGCGTCAAGCTGGTATATTTCGCCGGTGCGGACCTGAAAAAGGCCGTCACGGCGGAGCTGCCGGACAACATGGTCTCCGGTTCGAGGATTTTGTCCATGGACGCCATGGCGGACTTCCTGCGCCAGACGGCCAAAAGTAACGGCATCCCCCTGACCCATGCGGCGCTGGTGCTGCCCTCCACGGAGGTGTTCACCCGTGAGCTGGTGATGCCCGCCATGACGGAGCAGCAGCTGCTGTATAATCTGCCCTATGAGTTCCGGGACTATTTGACGGAGGAGAAGAACAAGTACTTCTTCGACTATTCCATGCGGGAGGTGCTGCGGGACGAGTCCGGCCAGCCCACGGAGATGAATCTGCTGGCCTGCGCCACCCTGAAGGGCACCGTGGAGAGCTATCGGACCATGCTGCGCCGGGCGGGCTTCCGCCTGCGGGTGCTGACCCCCAGCGAGTGCGCGTACAGCGCCGTGCTGCAGGCCTACTACCGCCGCACCCAGCAGGAGGGGCGTGACCTGTGCGTGGTAAATCTGGGCCACAGCGCCACCTTCCTGTATATCTACCGGGGCGGTCACTTCGCCAGCCGCCGGGAGATCGAGGTGGGGATGTCCGATCTGGAGCATCTGGTGGCCGATCAGTGCAGCGTGGACGTCCACATGGCTCACGAGTATGTGCGCCAGAACTACAACCATGTGCTGGAGTCGGAGCAGGCCCGTGAGCTGTATGGCCGCATCGCCGTGGAGGTGGTGAAGGCCGTGAACTTCTTCAACTACAACAACCGGGAGCGGGAGCTGACGCAGCTGTGCCTGTGCGGCGGCGGCAGCGCCATTCAGCCGCTGTACGACACCATCGCCGATACCACCGGCATGACGCTGCACACCTCCGCCGAGCTGCTGGGCCAGCGGATGTCCACCGAGGAGCCGTGGATGTACCTGCGGGCCATCGGCGGCGTGGATCTTGGCATCAAGGGGGGCCTGCAATAATGGCAGAAAAGATGAAAAAGGGGCCTTCGGAGGCCGGTCGCAAGACCCTCAAATGCCCCCATAAGCAGGGCATCAATCTGAATATGCGGGAACAGAAGGGCAATCCCCGTCTGACCCTGCTGGTGGGCTGTCTGGCCATCGTCATTCTGGCGGGCTGCGTGGCCAAGTTCGGCGTCATCGACCAGTACCGCCGGTTGGATGCGGCGCAGGCCGCCTACGCCTCCGTTCACACGGAGTATACCCAGATGCAGGAGCTGCTGAAGGGCTACGACCGTCTGCTGATGGAATACCGCACCTACTCCATGGAGTGGGCCACCGACGGCAGCGAGGACAACGGCACTCTGGTGGACCGCCAGAAGGCGCTGGATCTGCTGGAGCAGGAGATGCTGTCCCGTGGACGGCTGGTATCGCTGCAGGTATCCGGCAACAAGATGACGGTGGCCATGTCCGGCATGAGTCTGGATCAGATCTCCCGGATGTTTGACGTGATCCAGCAGTCCCCCATCGTCAGCAATGTGGAGCTGAATCTGGCCTCCACGGAGGACGGCAACGTCTCCACCATTCTGGACTTCACCGTCCGCATCACCCTACGCAGCGCAGAGGAGGCAGACAAATGAACCGGGAATTGACAAGACGGGAAAAGACCCTGCTGCTGGTGCTGATCGTGGTGGTGCTGGTGGCGGGCTACTGTAAGCTGATCCTCATCCCCATCAACGATCAGATATCCAGCTATCGGCTGAACATGGAGGCCGAGCAGACGGAGCTGGACGCCAATCAGGGGAAAATGGCCCAGATGCAGAAGATGCAGAAGGCCATCGAAGAGATCAAGGCGGCGGGCGAGAAGCGCACCATCCCCCAGTACGACAACAGCGGCAAGCTGATGATCGAGCTCCACGAGATCATGAGCGACACGCTGGACTATTCGCTGGACTGCTCTGCGGGTACCGTGCAGCAGGACTATATCATGCTGCGGCCCATCGTCATGACCTTCCGGACCTCCACCTATGCGCAGGCCCGGCAGATCGTGGATCGGCTGTGCTCCAGCGAGAACATCAGCCAGATCTCCGATATGAATATGAACACCTATACCGAGGGCCGCAACAGCGGCACCGTGGAGACCACGCTGGTCATCACCTACTTCGAGATCATGTCCTGAGGATGCCGTGGGGCGGGGAGCTTTTTCTATGACTGAGAGAAAACTACAACGGAATAGACGGGGCTTCACGCTGACGGAGGTGCTGCTGGCGCTGGCCATCCTCATCATCCTGCTGGCGCTGGCCATGATCCCCATCAGCCGCCACCAGCGCAGCATCCGCCAGACGGAGCTGGATTCCAAGGCGGAGACCATCTATCTGGCGGCTCAGAACCGCCTCTCCCAGCTGCAGGCCAGCGGCCGCAGCGACGAGTACGGCAAGGACCGGGCCACGGCCCTGAACAACATCCCCTGGGACGCCGAGCAGGATAAGTACACCGCCAGTACTCTGTACTACGTCACCTCCGCCGCCAAAAGCACCGACACCTCCGCCGCCGGGAGCATCCTGCCCCGTGAGCAGGTGGAGGCGGAGCTGTGGGACGCCAACTGGGTCATCGAGTATGACCCCGGCAGCGGCAGTGTTTACGCCGTGTTTTACAGCGAAAAGCCCATGCAGTACAGCTTCGACGCCTTCAACCCCCTGCGCTCACGGGATCGCCGGGTGCAGGAGGGGGCTACCGTGGGCTACTACGGCGGCGACAGCGTCCAGAGCGAGGACACCGGCAAGCTGACCCCCAAGATGGAGATCATCAACAAGGAGCGTCTGCTGCTGAAGGTCATCTGTGACACGCCCCGTGACCCCCTGCACTTCTATGTGACGGTGACGGACGCACAGGGCCACTCCACCGGGCGGATGGAGCTCACCGGCTCCGAAGTCAACGTCTCCTACCGCACCTATACCGTCACCATGGTGCTGGACGACCTGACGGAGGGCAAGCGCTTCTCCCAGCAGCGCCGCTTCCGGCAGCTGACCCCCGGCTCCGACCTGACCCTGAAGGTGGAGGTAGAGAGCGACAGCCGTCTGGTGGACTCCGTCACTGGCAAGCTCACCACCAACAGTCTCTTTGCCGAGGTCCGGGACGGCGGCACCACCGCCGTGGTCACCTATGCCCGGCATCTGCAAAATCTGGACGAGGGCTCCGGTCTGCCCACCGCCATCACACGGGCGCTGCAGGAGCAGGATATCCAGTTCGTCAACACCGGCATGGACGACGGCTGGGACAGCTGCTATCCGGGGCGGAGGTTCACCCCCATCTATAACGAGAACCTCGCCTATTACGACAGCACCGTCGCCGTAGGCATCCAGTCCTATCACCCTGTGATCTATGAGCTGCCGGTGGATACCGACGGCGACGGCGGCCTGTTCGAGAGCTTCCGGGGCACCTTGCGAAACATCCGTCTGTGCGGTGCCCAGATCAGCGCCGGCGGCAATGCCGGCGGTCTGGCCGGCTCCCTCGGGGGCGGTACCACCATTGAGGGCTGTCAGGTCTACCTGAGCCCCACCCGTGACAAGCTCAGCAGCAAAAACGAGCAGGATATCTGGATCAGCGGCGCCACCGCCGGTGGTCTGGTGGGCCGCTGTGGTTATGACCTCACCGTCCGCAACAGCTTCGCCTCCACGGTGCTGGAGGGCGGACGCTGCGCCGGCGGTCTGGTGGGCTACATCAGCGGCACCCGTACCGTCTATGTGGAGCACTCCTACGCCGACTGCTACCTCTACGCCTCCGGCACCACCGGCGGCCTCATCGGCAGCTGCATCGGCACGGCGGACATCACCCTGCGGGACTGCTACACCGCCGGTTTCCAGGAGGCCGACGTCATGGCGGGTCTGGTGGGCGGTGAGTTGTCCTACGGCGACGTCATCGACACCTGTTACAGCGCCAGCGCCCGGCTGAACGGCAGTGAAAAGCTCACCTACTCCACCGCCAAGCCTGCGGATGTCACCACCGGCAAGCCCGATATCACCAGCACCTACTATATGTCCCACGGCGACCACGACATGGACGGCACGGTCTTTGCCGACTATGAGCAGTGGAGCGGCCGCAACCGGGCCGACGCCATCGAAAAGTATCTCAACGACGCCTTTACCGCTGAGACCGGCGGCAGCGACACCGTGGCCTATAACCTGGTGGACGGCATGGGCTTGGGCGCTTACTCCTATCCCCGTCTGATGGGACTGACCCACTACGGCGACTGGCAGGCTCAGTTCGAGGCCGGTACACTGGTGTACTACGAGGTCTATTCCGACGGCAGCTACGGCTTCCGTGGTGCCAATAAGTCCACCGTCAAAACCACCGGCACGGTGGCGGGCGACGGCTACGGCATGGTGTACAGCACGCTGCCGGAGCAGGATCTGACGGTGCGCTATTCGCTGGGGGGCCGGGAGGTCACCTCTACCCTGTACCGTGCCAACGCCATCGACATGGGCGGGGGCTACTACCTGCTGCCCCTGCCCCGGACACTGGTGAACACCACCGAGGTATCCACGGACTTCTACCGCCGGGTGCAGGTGGAGGACACCACCTACTACTTCAATCCCCATTTCACCTGCTGGGTATCGGAGGGCTCCGAGGCCCCGGAGGCCCCCAGCGAGATCGGCATCCGCACGGCCCGGCAGCTGAATAACCTGAGCCTGTACTATGAGCAGTACAGCCCCCTGCTGGCCAAGGACACCACCCTCCAGCAGGAGCGCAGCATCGACTACTCCGGCTACGACTGGGCGAACTACGGCCGCAGCGGCGCCGCCGTCACCAGCCAGCAGCCCATCGGCAGCAGTGCCGTCGTCCCCTTTACCCACATCTATGACGGCGGCACCTATCCCATCGCCGCTGTGCCGCTCCAGAGTCCCAACGGCGGCGACTACGCCGGACTCTTCGGCCTGAATCAGGGTAGTCTGCGGAATGTGGTGCTCACCACCGGAGAGCAGGACTACTCCGTGACGCTTCGGGGCATCCTGCGCCTGCGTACCGCCTATGTCGGCGCTCTGGCAGGCCGCAATGACGGCACCGTCTACAACTGCGCTGCGGCGGGCTACTCCGTCACAGCCCACGCCTATCAGGGCAGCGTCCTGTATATGGGCGGCTTCGTGGGCTATAACGCCGGGACCATCCGCTCCGGCAGCGTCAGTACTCCCTCCCTCACCGCCAGCAGCAACTATGCCCGTCTGCTGATGGGCGGCTTCACCGGCGGCAACAGCGGTCTGGTGAGCCAGAGCTACGCCATGGCCAACGTGGAGGTACTCCAGATCCGTGGCGGCGGCGTGGCTCTCAGCGGCTTCGCCGGGGAGAACATCGGCTCGATCCGCAGCAGCTACTGCGCCACGGCCCTTACCTCCCCCGGTGCCGATACCTACGGCTTCGCCCCGGCCACCGGCAGCACCTCCGGCTGCTGCTATCTCAGCGGCGGTACTTATCGCTTCGTGGGACAGGTCCATCTGTATGATTACAGCGACCAGTCCGGCGCACGGGCCGTCAATGAGCAGGGACTGAAGGCCCTGACCCTCACCGGCTTCTCTTCCGCCGATGCCAGCCACACCTATCACCACAGCAAAACCCTGAACACCGACGGGCAGGCCTATCCCTATCCCACCAGTCTCACCGGCCACGGCAGCCCCGTCCACTACGGCGACTGGGTGACCCCCGCCGATCTGGGTACGCTGGGCATGGTGTACTGGGAGCACGAGGAGGGCGGCAGCAACCCCGGCTATCACTTCTCATACATCGGCTTTGAAAATGGCGTCCGCAAGGACGGCAGCAGCCTCTGCACCGCCCACGATGACGGCGGCAAGATCACCGCCTACGGCTACGGCTACTACTGGTCCAAGGGCGAGACGGAGCCCCTGCTGGAGACCCAGCGCATCGCTCTGGACGGCCGCAACACCGAGGCGGCGGCGGAGCTGGAGAAGCAGATGCCTCCGTTCAGCTTCGTCACCTATCAGACCTCCGACACCGGTCTGCGGCTCCTCAGCGGCACCACCGGCAACGGCTACTGGTTCCTGTCTCAGGGGGATGTGTGGTTCACCTACACCGTCAGTCCCTTCTTCGCAGATTCCTACGCCGTCACCGCCGTCAGCACCGGCATTATCGGCGGCACCACCGGCGTGGAGCCCGGCACGGATGCCCTGCCCTATCAGGTGCGGTCCGTGGAGCAGCTGCAATACATCAACTGGAGCTACTACGACGATCAGGGCAGCTCCACCCGTGACGTGACGGGCAGCGGGAGTATGTACAAGTACTACCCCTATCTGCAATATAGCCGTGTCACCTGGGGCTACCAGAGCAAGGAGGATGCCATTGCCGGCGACTCCACCGGCGGCACCCGTCCCATCCGCACGTGGAAGCAGAGCCATGACCTCAACGGCCAGAGCCTGGCGGATCCCACGGATGCCTCCCTGAATTACAGCTTCCATCCCATCGCCGGCTCTGTCTATGACAGCGGCAGCAGCACCGACTACCGTATGGTGCTGTACAACTGGTTCGGCAGCAAGTACGACGGCCAGAGCTACTACATCAAGAACGTGAACATCGACTCCTACTGCTACAACGTGGGCCTCTTCGGCACCACCGCCGGCGCAGAGATCGCGAACATCGTCCTTTATAGTGACAACGGCGCCGTCATCCAGCGCAATACCGATCCCACGCCCTCCAGCGGCACCCGGACGGTGCGCCAGTATTCCACCTCCTACGCCTTGGGCGGTCTGGTGGGCATCGCCTATGACTACAACAGCAGCATGGGCAACGGCAGCATCACCAACTGCGCCATCGCCGGCTACACTGTGGCCGACAACAGCCGTAACAAGCAGCATCTGGGTGAGGCCGCCATCGGCGGGCTGGTGGGTGTCTCCAGCGTCAACCTCAACAAGTGTTCCGCCGTGGTGGATCTGCAGATCAACTGCACCCACGTCGATACCAACGGCTACATGAACGCCGCCCGCTACGGCAACTATGTGCGTGTAGGCGGTCTGGCCGGCGGTGTGCGCTTTGCGGTAACGGACTGCTACACCGGCGGTACCATCACCGTTGGGGAGGATACCCTGAAGGAGCGTGTCCCCGTGGGCAGCAACAACAATGTCTTTGCCGACGGCAGCTCTGCCGTCCGGGTCAAGATGAATTCCGGCGGTGTCTCCGGCCCCGATACCTATGTCTATATCGGCGGTATGGGCGGCAGCGGCTTCTCCGCCAGCTTCACCAACTTTGTCAATCGCGTCGACAGTTCGGATGGTCAGCCCACTTTCAATAACTGCTACACCTACATGGAGTTCCCGGACATGGAGGGTACCATCACCGGCATCTCCCTTATGGGCAGTATTGCCGACCGAGCCGGTGCCAGCACCAATGCAAAGCTCTATATCAATAACTGCTACTACCTCAACAGCAGCAAGAACAGCATTTCTTTCGACAATCTGCCCAAATACTACGGCAAGGGTAATTCCGGAAGCAACTCCCTGAGCGGGCTGCTGCGTACAGAAGCGGCACGGGGAAAAATGCTCAACGGCGATCTCAGCTACCTCCGTAATTACGGCTGGAACAGCGGTTCCAACACGTATAGCATCAAGGGCCTGACGGGCCTGACCTATGAGCAGATGTCCCAGCGCACCGGTGCCAGCATCGTCACCCAGAACACCGGCACTGCACAGCGCTACGATAGCTTCGCCGCCGCTCTGGGCAGCAGCTTTGCGTGGGTCACTACCAAGGAAAACGGCGCCGAGGTCCACGGCAAATACAGCTTCCCCGGCAGCGACGAGGCCCTGCAGGGTCAGGACTTCCCCTTCCCCACCGTGCTGGTGCAGGATAACGTCTTTGGCCGGGCCCGTCTGCACTACGGCTGGTGGCCGTCATCTGGCCTCTACTGGAGCAAGGGCTTGCTGACGCTGGACATGATCACCGACTATGATGCCGCCGGCGGTGAATCCGCCGTGACGCTGGATCTGCGGTTCGAGGGCACGGATCCCGGCACGGAGCTCCCCACCCTGTCCTATACCAAGGACGGCATCGTCACTGCCGAGCTTCATCCGGACGGCACGGGCCACTACAAGGTCCGCATCGTGGGACAGGCCATCGGCTCCACCGAGATCATCGCCACACTGGGGGATTACACCGCCCGTCTGGCAGTGGACGTCACCGCCAAGCTCTCCATCTCCGTGGATCAACTCTCCGTAGAGCAGTATGTAGGCGAGAGTACTACCCTCACCCTCACCGCACGGGACGGCACCGGCCAAGTGCTCACCGGCGTCAAATGGGACGTGGTCAGCGGCTCTGACCGGGTGGTCACGCTGTCCCCGGTAAGTCGGGATCAGCAGGTCACCGTCACCGGTAAGGGCGAGGGCGAGGAGACTCTGCTGGTGCAGGCCGGTGTCACCGTGGGCCAGCGCACCTTCACCAGTGAGTTGCGCCTCACCGCCACCATCCATATGCAGGGCGTGCTGGGCATCGCCCATGTGGGCGATGGAGACGCCGTGTATCGTCAGGGCATCCTGAATCGGGACGCCACCGACTGGGATACCCCTCTCGGCCCCGCCGAGGGCGATGTCCCCGATCACGAGGGTCTGTACCTATACAGCCGTGGCAAGGCGGCGGACTTCCGGTACTTCACCGTAACGGCCCTTACCGTTCTGGATAGCACCGGCACTTCCCACGATATGCTCTCCACCGCCGATGAGGACTACCGGGTCACCGTAGGCGACGTGGTGGCCGCCCAGCAGGACGGCGACTTCAGCTATCGCCCCATCACCATCCACGGACGGCAGCAGGAGACAGTCACCCTGCAGGTGACCCTCACCGACGCCCGCACCGGCCGGTCCTATGCGCTGGATATCCCCTATACCCTGACGGCGGAGGATACGCAGATCACCGCCACCTTCGTGGTGGGCCGCCTGCGGCTGGAGAAGGCCGTTCCCTTCGGCCAGCCCGCCGCCGGCTTCCTCCCCACGGAGGAGGAACTTGTCTCGGCGCTCCGGCCCGTTGTGGGCTGGAACCCCAGTCCCGACCTGCCCCTGTTCCAAGATACCACCTTTGAACCCATCTATCAGGATACGGAGGAGCCCGGTCTGCTCCGCTGGCGCTGGACCCGATAACCGTTTTGCAGAAAGGAGGCCATTGGAATGAAAAAGTGTACAGACCGGACGGGCATCACCATTCTGATGGCCCTCCTCCTGCTGCTGGTGGCCAGCATGGTCAGCGTAGTGATCCTTACGGCGGCCACTACCGCCGCCCGGCACATCTCCAACGACCGCCAGAGCCAGCAGGCCTATCTCACCGTCAGCTCCGCTGCGGAGCTGCTGCGGGACGATATCCTCTCCTCCGGCTATGAGCAGAAGGTCACCCGCCGCCCCACTGCCACCGGCAGCTATATCGAGCGGACAGAGGTAACTCAGACCCCGCAGGGGGCCATGAAGGTCTGGCTGGAGCGGGGCATCGAGGCCGTGGGCCGTGGCATCGCCTATACCGACGTCATCACCCTCACCCCGGATGCTGCCAGCGGTCTGGACGCCGTACAGGCGGAGTTCACCATGACCCCCGCCTACGACATCACCGTGACCCTTTCTCTGGCGGACAGCAGTCAGGGCAACTGCCTTATGACCCTCACCCTCAGCGGTGAGCGGAAGCAGCAGGTCACCACCGTCACCGGCGGCAACACCGAGACGGGACAGACCACCGTTACCACCACCACCATCTCTTGGGACACACCGCTCATTGAAAAGGGGGTCACCGGATGAAAAAGCTGAAGAACCAGAAGGGCGAAACTCTGGTGGAGACTCTGGTGTCCCTGCTGATCATCGTGCTGGTGTTCGTCTTTCTGACGGGCTCCGCCGTGGCAGCCGCCAAGATCAATGCCAAGATCCGGGACACCGACGTCTCCTTCCGGTACAGCGATGCTCAGTCCGAGGGCAGCGCCCAGCTGCGCCTCTCCGGCCGCAGCGGCCAGACCGGCAGCACCTCGGTGGAGATCTATCAGGAGAACGACTACCGCTACTATGTGTCGGAGGATACGCCATGAGAAAACTCCGTGACCGGCGGGGCATCACCCTGACCGAGATGCTGTGTACGGTGCTGATCGTGGTGCTGCTGACGGCGCTGCTGGTAGTGGGCATCCGCTTTGCCGGCAAGACCTATACGGAGTCCATGCGGCTGTCGGAGGCGCAGGAGCTTTGCTCCACCCTCACCAGCGTCATCAGCGACAAGCTGCGCTTCTGCGGCACCGTGACGCAGGATGAAAACGGCGGTCTGACGCAGATCTTCATCCAAAACGTGGGCAGCGTAGAGGGTAAGGGCGATGCCTTTCAGATCGGTGAAGACGGCCAGCTGGCGCTGGGCGATGGTCACCTGCTGGGCTCCGCCTCCTACCCCAAGGGTCTGCAGGTAACTGCCTTTACCCTGCGCTACGATGCCTCCACCGACATTTTCTCCGTCACCCTGGAGATCGGGGACCGCTCCCGGGAAACCCTGTCCCAGACCTCCTTCGAGGTCAAGCGCATCAATCGCACCGTGACCTGATGCGCCCACGGCCCGCAAGCGGTAAGCGGCCAAATGCAGAGATAACAAACGACCCCCTCGGCCATAACCGAGGGGGTTCGTTTCTGTCTTATTTGGTTTTTTCTGCGGCCGCTGCGGCGGAACCGTCAGCTTTCCGCCTTGACGTCGGGCCTTGCCCCCTCCGTGCGGTACTGGGTCATAAGCAGCCGAATGGTCTGCTTCAGCGCCTCCAGCTGGGACTGCAGATAGTATTCATCCTCGAACATGGCGTAGTGGACGCAGGTCTGGATCAGGATGAAGATCAGCGGGGTGATGGTGGTATAGGGGATGCCCAGCTTGGGCTCCAGCGATTTGGCGTATTCGGTGTAGCGGCGGTTGACCCCCTCGAAGAACTGCTTGCCGTAGCGGATATACTTGGGGTGGGTGTAGACCTGATACATCAGGCGGTACTTCTTGCCGTGCTGCCGGGCCGTCCAGTAGGGTATCTCGTCGATGAAGCGCATCAGATCCTGCGGATCGGTGGGGGCCTTGGCCATGAAGTCGTCCTCCACCTTCTCCATGCAGTAGGCGGTGGACTGGACAATGAGATCGTCCAAATCTCTAAAATAGATATACAGCACGGCGGAGCTGCACCCACAGGACTCCGCCAGCTTCCGGATGCCCACGGAGGCCAGACCGTTTTCGGCGTAGCAGTCGTAGCACTTCTCCATCAGCATGATTTTTTTGCGCTGAAATTCCTCTTGATCTCTGGTTCTCACGGTACTTCTCCTCTTGTCATCCCTATTATTTGCATAGATCACACATATTATATACACTATATCTGATAATATATTATATCACTTGTTTCCGTGTTGCAAGGCTTTTTTCCGCAGTTTCCAAAAAATGACAAAATCATCACCTGGATCGGACATTCAGGCGATGATTTTTTGTGCGATGTGCGACAACGAGTACGCCCCGCAGCCTATGTCCGCCGGGATACGCTCCCTCGCCCCGCCGCCGTCCGGGGATATCCGTTATCCTTCTATGTTCAATACGCCGATCGTCGCCATTTTATTTTAGTGAAATTGCTCTTGTTGCCGTTATCCTTCGGTGCCACTGCCCTCCGGCGTCGTATCGGCAGCTGCGGTATCGGCGGGAGCATCCGCAACGGTGTCCTTCGGCTCCTGACGGGCCTCCAGCCGTTTCAGATACCAGAGGATGCGCCCGCCCACATAGGCGATGGCCACAATGGCCCCGGCGTCCGGCATATTCAGGTAGCCGCCGATCAGATACGCTCCTAAAAAGCCGAGCAATGCGGCGGTAAATGCTGTTTTCCAGTCTATGGGACACTCTGGCTTCATAAATTTTCCTCCAACATTGATACTCCTGTTACTCAAGTGTTACTGGGCGTGCCAAATATGTGGTAATCTTACTACCCAAGCCAACAGAGAAACTTACACCTCCCTTGGAATCTATCGACACAGAAATATTACTGGCTCCAAAGGTCTTATGGGCATAGCTTGGTTGCATAACTGCATCCGTTGATGTTACAACGCCATAGCATAGATAGGTAGCAAAATGGCTATCAGCTACATTTCCCGCCTCACAGGCATCACACTGGGGGATAGTGGGATTAAAGCGCAAGAGCGGCAGAAGATTTTTGTATTCGATCTTAAGATCCCCATCTTTTGGACTGCTTTCCGTTACATCACGGTTCCTCTTTGTTTCATTGCCGCAAATTCCGCACTTAAACGTCTGATGCACGTAACCCTTTTCTGCAAAGCTGTCATCAAAGGAAGCATTGGTTCCGATGGCAAGCACGTCCTGCAGCCGGGTCGCTGGATATTTCTTCCATTATATTTCTACCTGTGCATCGGACTCCTCCCCTTTCAGCTTCATCGTATCACAATTTCCGCTTCTTGCAAGCAAATTCGCCGCCCAGTGTGTTTTTTCGTAAAGAGTGCCGATCGTCGCCATTTTATTTTAGTGAAATTGCTCTTGTTGCCGTTTTTCCTTTGCATCTGACAGGAATTTGTGGTATGATACAGGATGTATTCTTGTTTCTATTCGCCGCAGCGATGCCGGAAGGCTCTCCCGCCCGGCGGCAGGGAAACGGGAGCAATACGCATACTTTCCTTTTGGAAACAGAAAGGACACGATACATATGGGACTCATTACGAAAATTTTCGGAACGTACAGTCAGCGGGAGCTGAAAAGCATCTACCCCATCGCTGACAAGATCGAGGCGCTGGCCGACGAGTACAAGGCCCTCACCGATACCCAGCTTCAGGCCAAGACCCCGGAATTCAAAGAGCGTCTGGCCAACGGCGAGACGCTGGATGACCTGCTGCCGGAGGCCTTTGCCACCGTGCGGGAGGCGGCGGACCGTGTGCTGGGTCTGCGCCCCTATCGGGTGCAGCTCATCGGCGGCATCGTGCTGCATCAGGGCCGCATCGCTGAGATGAAGACCGGTGAAGGTAAGACGCTGGTGGCCACGCTGCCCTCCTACCTCAATGCACTGACGGGCCGTGGCGTTCACATCGTCACCGTCAACGACTATCTGGCCAAGCGAGACAGCGAGTGGATGGGCAAGGTCCACCGCTTTCTGGGCCTGTCGGTGGGCCTGATCGTCCACGACCTCAGCAAGGAGGAGCGGCAGGCCGCCTACAACGCCGACATCACCTACGGCACCAACAACGAGATGGGCTTTGACTACCTGCGGGACAACATGGCCATCTATAAGAACGAGCAGGTGCAGCGGGGCCATAACTTCGCCATCGTGGACGAGGTGGACTCCATCCTCATCGATGAGGCCCGGACGCCCCTCATCATCTCCGGCATGGGCGACAAGTCCACGCAGCTGTATGACATGGCGGAGTCGCTGGTGGCCCGGATGAAGAAATACGTGGTGGCGGAGGTGGACTCCAAGGAGGAGGAAGCCGAGGATATCGACGCCGACTACGTGGTGGACGAGAAGGCCAAGACGGCCACCCTCACCGCCCGTGGTATCGCCAAGGCCGAGGAGTTTTTCAATCTGGAGAACCTCTCCGACCCGGAGAACAGCACCATCGCCCACCACATCAATCAGGCCATCAAGGCCCACGGCGTCATGAAGCGGGACGTGGACTACGTCATCAAGGACGGTGAGATCATCATTGTGGACGAGTTCACCGGCCGTCTGATGTTCGGCCGCCGATACTCCGAGGGTCTGCATCAGGCCATCGAGGCCAAGGAGCACGTCTCCGTGCAGCGGGAGAGCAAGACGCTGGCCACCATCACCTTCCAGAACTACTTCCGCCTGTATCAGAAGCTGTCCGGTATGACCGGTACGGCCCTGACGGAGGAGGAGGAATTTGCCACCATCTATAAGCTGGACATTGTGGAGATCCCCACCAACCGGCCCATCGCCCGTATCGACGATCAGGACTCTGTGTATAAGACGGAGCAGGGCAAGTTCCGGGCGGTCATCCGTCAGGTGGAGGAGTGCCACGCCAAGGGCCAGCCGGTGCTGGTGGGTACGGTATCCATCGAGAAGAACGAGCTTTTAAGCCGGATGCTCACCAAGGCGGGCATCAAGCACAACGTATTGAACGCCAAGAACCACGAGCGTGAGGCGGAGATCGTGGCGCAGGCCGGTAAGCTGGGCGCCGTCACCGTGGCCACCAACA
>OLOQ01001618.1_pt1 | contig 20922 bp, 20 predicted proteins | sample 1673101 | NCBI WGS metagenome assembly OLOQ01 (sample SAMEA3136754, study PRJEB25190) | human gut metagenome | biome: human gut; feature: human-associated habitat; material: faeces | place: Austria | collected 2013 | reverse complement strand
ATTGGACGAAAAATCTCTCGCTCACAGTTCTTGCCGATTTAATCAGAGCTTCCTTTATGTTTCCCTTGACGAAAAGCCGGAAAAATTGTAAAATTCAAATATCCTTCACATGTCGATACATATTTCTTCATATGTGACGGATAGAGTAGGATAAGAAAAGAGAAGGAGGTAACCACCATGGACACCTTTGCAAATAGCGAATATCCGGAAGAAAATAACCCGGCTCCCGAAGCGAGTTTCGACGCCCCGCAGGAGCCGCAGAACGAAGCTCCTCAGGAACCACAGAATGAAGCTCCTCAGGAACCACGGAATGAAGTTCCTCAGGAGCACCAGAGCGAACCCCAGTCCGGCACCTATCACGCCGCCGGTACGGGCCGCAGGGAGTCTCCCTACGCCAATTCCCCCTATATGACCGGCCAGCCCCGGCCGTGTCAGTATCAGTACCAGCCCCAGACGCAGCCGCCCGAGAAGCGGGAGAAAAAGCCCCGTAGATCCGGCAAGTCGCCTTGGAAGACCGTTATCGCCGCCGTTCTCGTTGTGGCGCTGGTGGCTTCCGGCTGCCTGATCACGGCTTCCGGCGTCAACCGGAAGTGGGAGCAGAAAACCAGCCAGATCACCCAGCAGCTGGGCAGGCAAATTGACGATTTGCAGAAGCAAATCGACAGCGTTCCTTCTGGTACATCCGGCGCGCTCCCGGCAGCGGACGGTTCGGCCATGACTCCGGCGCAGCTGTATCAGAGCAATGTTGACAGCGTGGTCGCCATTTCCTGCACCATGCAGACCACCGCCTACGGCCAGAGCGTGGAGGGAACGTCCTCCGGTTCCGGCTTCATCCTGACGGAGGACGGCTACGTGGTGACCAATTACCACGTGGTGCAGAACGCGAGCAATATCACCGTCACCACCCACAGCGGCGACGAGTATGCCGCCACGGTGAAGGGCTACGACGCCACCAACGACGTGGCCGTTCTGAAGGTGGAAGCCGAGGGGCTGTCCGCCGCGACCATCGGCAGCAGCGGCAATCTTTCCATCGGCGACATGGTAGTCGCCATCGGCAATCCCCTTGGCCGTCTGGCGGCAACGGAGACCGTGGGATACGTCAGCGGCATCAACCGGGAGGTCACCACCGACAACACCGTCATCAGTATGCTCCAGACCGATGCGGCCATCAATCCGGGCAACTCTGGCGGCCCGCTGTTCAATATGTACGGCGAGGTCATCGGCATTACCACGGCCAAATATTCCGGCACCACCAACTCCGGCGCGTCCATCGAGGGCATCGGTTTCGCCATCCCCATTGACGACGTGATGGGCATTATCTCCGACCTGATCGACTACGGCTACGTCACCGGCGCTTACATGGGCATCACCGTGAAGGACAACGACAAGGAAGCCGCTGCCCAGTTCGGCCTGCCCACGGATGGCGCTTACGTCGTGGACGTGACGCCGGGCAGCAGTGCGGACAAAGCCGGTATCCAGTCCAAAGACCTGATTACCGCAGTGGACGATCACAAGATCGCCACCAGAACCGACCTGACCCGCGCTCTGCGGAACTACAAGGCGGGCGACACTGCCCAGATCACCGTCGTTCGCAGCGGACGGGAACTGACGCTGACCATCACCTTTGACGAAAAGCCCCACAGCACCACCGTCGAGACCGCCCCGCAGGAGGATTCGTCCATGCCCAGCGAGGGGGACTACAACGACTGGTACGAATACTTCCGCCGTTTCTTTGGCGGCTGATGATTGAACAAAGCAGCAAATTGCCCCGGACATCCTTGGATGTCCGGGGCGTGCTGTTTTTATGGGATTACTTGCCCAGCAGCGCGGTAATGTCCGCGTCAGCCAGTGTGAAATTGGCTTCGCCGCCGGAGAGGGTCAGGCGGTAGACGTCCGAAGACGCGCCCTTGGCGATGACCTCGGCCAGAGAGAAGCTGACGGAGATGGTGCCGTTGGTAAAGGTGATGGTATCGATGCCCCGGCTTTGCAGGGTTTGCAGCCCGGAGATCGCGCCTTCCAGAATGGCAATGTCGGCCTGAGCGGTGAGCAGCAGAACGCCGTCCTCCTGCTTCGTCTCCACGGGGAGCGCCTTGCCCGCGTCGTCAATGACGCGGTAGAGCGCCGCTTTGACCGGCTGGGGTTCTTCTTCAACAGCAACGGGATCGGGCGCGGGCTTCGGGAAGCTGCTGCGGGGCTTGGGCTGGGGAATGTCAAAGGTCGTTCCGGGGTCTAAGCGCTCGACGCTGCCGTCGGGAGACAGGCCGGAGGTGTCCGCAGCCCCCTCCTGAGCAGTTGTCCCCTGATGCGATCCGCCCGCGCCAATGGCCGCACCTGCGCCGTCCATACTGTCGCCCACGCCGCCGGCGGCCTTTACATTTGCGCTGCCGGAAATGGAGATGTTCGTCCCTTGTCCGACGATGCCATTGCCGAGGCGACAGCCGCCGCCGATACCTGCGGCGCATGTGCCGCCTATGGCGATCACTTCGGCGTCGGAAATGGTGATGTTGTCGCCGTTGGAGCCAATGCTGCCGCCGATACCCGCAGAGAAATTGCCGCCCACCGCCGTGACACGTCCGCCGGTGATTTTGAGATTGCTGCCGCCGCCGGCGTTTGAACTCTGAGACCCGCCACCACCAATGCCTGCGCCGCCAATACGGTTGGGATTGTCTTCTTTTCCTACGGCTGTGACATTTCCGCCGGTGATGGTGATGTCGGAGGCACCGCAATACCATCCGCCGCCAATGCCTGCGCCGCCGCCGTTGCCGGTGGCAAAAATATCGCCGCCAGTGATAGTGATATTGCCGACGTTGTAGTTACCGGATGCGAGACGGTCTTCACTGCCGATGCCCGCGCCACCGTCGCCGCCGACGGCTACCAGCTGGCCGGAGCCGGATTCGGAGCCGATGGTCAGATTGCCGCCGTTGCCCTTTTCCACACCGGCGCGTGTGTTTCCGCTTTGCAGGGTGTTGTCCAGTTCAACGTTCAAGTTGACGTTGCCGCCGCCCTCGGTTCTCACCGCCGCGTCGCCTGCGCCATTCGGCCCTGCGCCGCCGGTGGTGTCGATGTTGGTATCCTCCAGGGTCACGTTGGCCGTCGCCCCCGCGTCCGCCCTGATGGTGACATTGTTGGTGGTGGAAGCGGAAGAATCCCGGTTCCGGATGACGGGGGCGGAATCCTCTTTGGTCACGCCGCCCTGGCTGACGTTCTGGCCGCTATCGGTGGCGGAGACGGTGATGCTGCCGTCCTCCAAGTACCAGGTATCCGCCATCGCGACGGTGGGCAGAAAGACCGCAATCAGTGCCAGAGAGACGAGCCGGGTCAAAAGCTTTCGGATGTTCATAGCGTTGCCTCCTTACAGCGGGAAGGTTTCATGGTGTACAAACCAATCATAACATGGATTGGAAGAAAATGCAAGGGGATAAACGGATTTATTTCGGAAGCATCTGCCGGTTTCCCTGTTGCAAAAGGTTCCCATTTGTGATAAGATAACTGTAACTATATGCTGGAGGGGAACCATGGACGACGCGACTTTGAGAAATCAGATCGGCTCCAATATTGCCGCGTACCGCAAGCAGGCGGGACTGACCCAGGCGGGTCTGGCGGAAAAACTGAATTATTCCGACAAGGCCGTCTCCAAATGGGAGCGGGGAGAATCCGTGCCGGATGTGATGACGCTGGTGCAGCTGGCAGAGCTGTTCCAGATACCGGTGGGGGAACTGCTGGCCGACCCCAACGCCCTGCCGGGAAACCCCGGCACCCTGGAAAAAGCCATGACCCAGGTGTCCGAAAAGGCGCTCAAGCGCAGGGCCAACAAGAATGTGATATTAGCGCTGTCGTCCACGCTGGTGTGGTTCATTGCGCTGCTGATATTCGTCATCATGTCCTCGTTCAGGGCCGTGGAGCGCTACAGCTGGCTTGCCTTTTTCTACGCCGTACCCATCAACGCCATCGTGATGCTGAGCCTGCTGTCGGCGTGGCACGATTTCCGGAAAAACCGGCTGCTGATCTCCGCCATCGTGTGGGGATTCCTGATCGCCATTCATGTTTCCGGACTGCTGATTTTCCGGTATAATTTCTGGAAAATTTACCTTCTGGGCATTCCGGGGCAGATCGCCATTTTCCTGTGGTTCCGGATGTTCCACCCGGTGAGCGAGAAAGCGGAGGGTACGGACAATGGATAAGACGGAACTGCGCCGCCGGATTCGGGAGAAAAAACGGGCGATGACGCCGGAAGAAATTGAAGAGCGGAGCCGGGAGCTTGGCCGCAAGTTTGCCGCGACGGAAGCCTACCGCAAGGCAAAGACTGTCTACGGCTACATGCCCTACAACCAGGAGGTGCGCACCGTCCCCATGCTGGAGCAGGCGCTCCGGGACGGAAAAAAAGTGGCCGTGCCCAAGTGTTACGGCGACGAAATGAAGTTTATTTACTTGGACGACCTGACCAAAGTGGCGAAGGGCTACGCCGGGATTCCGGAACCCATCGCGGACGAGCCGGTCGCCCATGACGAGACGGCGCTGGTGCTGATGCCCGGGCTGGCCTTCGACCCCCAGGGACACCGCATCGGCTACGGTGGCGGTTTTTACGACAAGTTCCTGTCCCGGGAGCCGAACCATCCCACGCTGGCGCTGTGCTACGATTTTCAGGTGCTGCCCCATCTGGACACCGAGGAACATGACATCCCCGTGGACACGGTGCTCTGGGCGTAGACGCATATATACAAGGAGAGAAAGATATGCAGTTTGTCATTGTTTTGCTGATCGCAGCCGCCGTGTTCGGTGTGTGCTATCTGGTGGATAAGGGCTTTTCCAGGGCGTTCCGGGGCAAGGCGCAGCACCGTTCCGGCATGGCCGTCCGGGCGAACAAGCGCTTCGGCGTGTTCGGCGTGGTGCTGACGGTGCTGGGCGTCATGGCGTTCTGCATTGGCATCGGCGACGGGCCGGTGCTGATCGTGGGCGGCCTGATCGTGTTTGCCATGGGCGTTTTTTTGGCGGTGTACTACCTGAGCTTCGGCATTTTTTACGACGGGGAAAGCTTCCTCATGTCCCGGTTCGGGAAGAAGGACGCTGTGCATCGCTATGAGGAGATCGTAGGGCAGAAGCTGTACGTGGTGCAGGGCGGCAGCGTCGTTGCGGAGCTGTACCTGAAGGATGGCTCCACTGTCAGTCTGCAATCCACCATGGACGGCGTGTATCCCTTTCTGGACACCGCCTTTGCCGGTTGGTGCCTCCAGACGGGGCGCGACCCTGAGAGCTGCGACTTCCACGACCCCAGCAAGAGCCTGTGGTTCCCGCCGGTGGAGGAAAGCTGATGGCGCACATTCCCAGCGGAACGACACAGGAGCTGGAGTTGGTCACCTTCCGGCAGGCGCTGGAAGCCGCCGACACCCCCAGCGACGAATACGATATCAAAAAGTGGATTTACGCTCCCAATTTTTACTCGGAATACCGTTACATATTGGGGACGCGGGGGAAAAAGCCGCTGATCTGCATTGGCATCAACCCCTCCACGGCCAGACCCGACGCGCTGGACAATACCCTCAAATCCGTGGAGCGCATTGCCTTGGGGAACGGGTTTGACAGCTTCATCATGTTCAACGTCTACGCCCAGCGGGCGACCTCTCCCGACGATATGGAAAAGGTCTGCAACCCGCTGCTCCACGCGGAAAACCTGAAAGCGTTCCGGTATGTGCTGTCTCTTTCAGAGCATCCGGTGGTGTGGGCGGCATGGGGCGCGATCATTGAAAAGCGGAAGTACCTGCCCGACTGTCTGCGGGATATGCTGCTGGCGGGGGAGGAGTACGGGGCCGAGTGGTGCTGCGCCGGGGCCATTTCCCGGAAGGGACACCCCCATCATCCGCTGTATCTGCGGAAGGATGAGAAGCTTAGGCCTTTCGACGTGAAAGCGTATCTGGAACAGTTATAGAAAAATTAAGGGTCGGTGGCTTCACCGACCCTTGCAGTGTTTGAAACAGGAGGATTTCTTATGAAATTGCTGATTGCGTCCGACATTCACGGCAGCGCCTTCTGGTGCCGCTGCCTGTGCGACCTGATAGAGATGGAACGTCCGGACAGGCTGATCCTGCTGGGAGATTTGCTGTACCACGGCCCCCGGAACGACCTGCCCCGGGACTACGCGCCGAAGCAGGTGATCCCCATGCTGAGCCGGTACCGGGAAAACATCATCGCCGTTCGGGGCAACTGTGAGGCGGAGGTTGACCAGATGGTTCTGCCTTTTCCCTGCATGGCGGAGTTTTCCCAGCTGCTTCTGGACGGGAAAACCTTCTATCTGACCCATGGACATCACCACAACCCGGATGATCTTCCGCCCCTGCCGGAGGGCAGCGTGTTCCTGTTTGGGCACACCCATGTGAAGATGGACGAAGTGCGCTCCGGCGTCCGCTGCCTGAACCCCGGCAGTGTCTCCATCCCCAAGGATGGGAGCCACAGCTGTCTGATTTATGAAAACGGAGAATTTTCTTTTCGGATTTTGGAGGAATGACCGTGGATTCGACAGAATGCGAGACCTGCTGGTATTATGATTATGATGAGGAGTACGACGAATACTACTGCATGATGGATTTGGACGAGGACGAGGTTTACCGCATCGCCAATTCCCCCTCCCGGCACTGCCCCTTTTACCGGCAGGGCGACGATTACACCCTTGCAAGGAGACAATAGATGAAACGATGGTATCCCGCGCTGATCCTGCTGTGCCTGCTGCTGGTGGGCTGTTCCGGGAAGGGGGAGGAAACGACGTTCCCAACCCAGACGGAGGCCGTTCCCGTGGAAGCGGCGCCCCCCGCCGGGCTGCATGACCCGAGTGACCCGGTGGAAGTGCGTTACGGCGACGCCCTGCGGGCGTATCCCCTGAGCGCTGCCAATGTGGCCGGAATGAAGGCCATGGGCAGTGACCTGCTGGTGTTCTCCGACACTGAGGTCAGCACCCGCATCACCCGGCTTTCCGGGGAGGAACTGTACATAGCAGCCACCGCCCGGCTGGATTTTGGCCTTACTCCGGATAACCCGTCCCTACAGGTCACGGAAAGCGGCCTGAGCTATTTTGACCCGGTGAACCGGCAGACGGTGGTGCTGGATGCTTCTCTGCGGGAGATCACCCACATTCCCGTGCCGGAGGACTTGGAGGGAACGCCCCTGCTGTCCCGCGACCGGGAGACCTTGTACTACTGCACCAAAGCGGGCGTCCGCGCATGGAATCTGGAAACAGGCATCCGCCGGGTCATCAAGGAAGCCGGGTTCGCCCAACAGAGCGTGACGGGGCTGCACCTGAACGACACCGTCCTGCAATGCCGCGTGGCGGACAACGAGGGCAATGCCAGCACGCTGCTGCTTTCCACGGAAAGCGGGCGGATATTATATGAAGGGGCGCAGGAGCTGACGATGCGCTCCCGGGGCGACAGCTATTTTATCTCCTTCCCCACAGGCTGCACCCGGGCGCTGCTGTTCGGGCAGGCGGGGGAGGAAGCCCCTCTGGCGCTGACCCCGGCGGAGCTGAGCGGGGAGGACTTTCTTCTGGAGACCTTCGCCGACGCGGTGACGGCCAGCGTTGCGTCGGATACGGAGATCAAGCTGGACTATTACGATCTGGAAACCGGACGCCGCCGCAGTTCCGTGACCCTTCCGTTCTTCGGCCTGCCCCTGACGGTGGAGGAGTCCGCCGACGGCTGGGTCTATTTCCTGCTTTACAACAACGACGGTCGGCCGGTCATTTACCGCTGGGACACAGCCGCGCTGGAATTCGCCGTTTCCGACACGGAGGTCTACACCGGCCCCTATTATTCCAACCAGGAGCCGGACTATCACGGGCTGGTGTGGTGCGAGTATTACGCGAGAACCATCGGCGATACCTACGGCGTTGAGGTGCTGTTGTGGGAGGACGCCAATCTGGTGCAGCCATGGGACTACAATTTTGAAACGGAATATCTGGTGCCGGTTTTCAAACGGGAGCTGGACTGGCTGAACGAGCGCCTTGCCAATTTCCCGGAGGGGATGCTGGAAGCTGCAATTTCCCATTTTTCCTCTCTGAAGATCTGTCTGGTGCGGGAGATCATCGGCAGCGCCGAATCCGGCAGTGTGAGCAGGGCGAACGGCATCCAGTTTATGAACGGGACGGACGCCTACATCGTGCTGGCGGCGGGGGATACCTCGGAAAAAGCGCTGTACCACGAGCTTTACCATGTGATGGAGACCCACATCTTAGGCAACAGCATCGCCCTCGACCAGTGGGCAAAGCTGAATCCCGTAGGATTTGCGTACGACTACGATTACCTTGCCAACGCTCAGCGGGACGGCAGCGAATTTTTACAGCCGGACACCCGCAGCTTTGTGGACACCTACTCCATGAGCTATCCAAAGGAAGACCGGGCGCGGATCTTTGAGTATGCCATGACGGCGGGAAACGAGCCGCTATTTGCGGCCTCGCCCCTGCAATACAAGCTGAAAATGCTGTGTCAGGGGATACGGGAGGCTTTCGGCCTGAAAAAATCCCCGGAAAACTTTCCATGGGAGCAGTATCTGAACCAACCCATGGCGTATACAGGAAAATAACAAAAGCGCTGTCATTCAGAACCATCGGTTCCAAGTGACAGCGCTTTTTCATTATGGATTTGCCGCTATGTAGTTGATTCTGACGGTAAACGATCAGTCCTCGGGGAACAACTTTTCCCGGCAGTAGCGGATGATGGCCTTTCGGGTGATGAGGCCGATGAACGCGTCCTTGTCGTCTACTACAGGAACAAAGTTCTGATTGGACGCCCGCTCCACCAGCTCGTGCATAGAGGTGGTGACCCGGACGGGGACGTTATCCTTCCGGCGGGCGATCTCCATGACCCGGCGGGCTTCGGCCTGACGCATATCCATGTAGCACATGTTCTTCATGGCCCACAGAAGGTCGCCCTCTGTCAATGTTCCCCGGTATTCGCCACGGTGGTTGAGAATGGGAATCGCGGCGTAGCCTGCGGATTCCATCTTTTCCAGTGCCTGCCGGATGGTATAATCATCGTACAAATATGCACACATCGCTTTTGGTGTCAGAAAAAACAGAATGTTATTCATGGGGTTCTCCTTTTCGGCGCGGCTGATTGGGAGGATGCCTTACTGCCGCCTTATACATTATAGCATAAATGAAACGGAAAAGTATGAAATTTTCTTGTTAATTTGCAATCAGCCATCCAAAAAATCACGATTGTTTTTGTGCGGAATGACGGTTCTATTTTCCAAAGTGAAAATCAGAAAAATCGAAGGTCGCGAAATAGTCCTCCGGCGTCTCGGCGCGGCGGATGAGCTGGAAGCTGCCATCCTCTTTCAGCAGAACCTCCGCGGAACGGAGCTTGCCATTATAATTGTAGCCCATGGAGAAGCCGTGAGCGCCGGTGTCGTGAATGGCTACAATGTCGCCGATCTGGATTTCCGGCAGACTCCGCTCGATGGCGAATTTGTCGTTGTTTTCGCACAGACCGCCGGTGACGTCATAGACGTGATCGAGAATGGCGTCCTCCTTGCCCAGCACGGTGATGTGGTGGTAAGCGCCGTACATGGCCGGGCGCATCAGGTTGGCGGCGCAAGCGTCCAGACCCACGTATTCCCGGTAGATGTGCTTTTCATGAATGACGGTGGAGATCAGGTGGCCGTAGGGCGCCAGCATGAACCGGCCAAGCTCGGTGAAAATGGCGACGTCACCCATGTCGTTGGGGGTCAGGATCTCCTCATATTTTACCCGCACGCCCTCACCGATGACGCCGATGTCGCATCTGGGCTGCTCGGGGCGGTAGTCCACGCCCACGCCGCCGGACAGGTCGATGAAGGAAATATGCGCGCCGGTGGCGTTGCGCAGCCGCACCGCCAGACGGAACAGCTGTCCGGCCAGGGCGGGATAATATTCATTGGTGGTGGTATTGGAGGCGAGGAAGGCATGAACGCCGAAGTGCTTCGTGCCCAGCTTCATCAGCCGGGTGATGGCCCCTGCCATCTGGTCTTCGGTCATGCCGTATTTGGCGTCCCGGGGCATGTCCATGATGGTGTTGCCAAGAGAGAAAGAACCGCCCGGGTTATACCGCAGACACACCGTCTCGGGGACCGGCCCCATGGATGCCAGAAAATCCACATAGGTGGCATCGTCCAGATTGATGTACACGCCCATATCCCGCGCCTTGCGCATATCCAGTTCCGGGGTGACGTTGGAGGAAAAGACCACGTCGTGTCCCGTGATGCCCACGGCCTCGGACAGCAGCAGCTCGGTATAGGTGGCGCAGTCGCAGCCGCAGCCCTCCTCGTGGAGAATCTTCAGCAGGAAGGGATTTGGGGTGGCCTTGACGGCAAAAAACTCCTTGAAGCCGGGATTCCATGAGAACGCCGCCTTCAGCGCCCGGGCGTTGGCGCGGATGCCGGCCTCATCGTAAACATGAAACGGGGTAGGGATCTGCTCGCGGATCTCCTTCGCTTTTTCCAGAGTCAAAAAAGGTATCTTTTTCATAGCTCGAACCCTCTCTATTCTATGCAAAAAACGGCGTACTTTACGCCGTGACTAGGAGAATTGTATTGTATGGAAGGACATTTGTCAACCCCGTATCCACTTCTCACCCTGGTAGAAACCGAATTTCTCCGCCGGGGAGAGAACTCGACAAAATGACGGTTTCTTTTTTGTGAAAAATGTGCTATACTCCCTCCATCTTCACAAAGGAAGGAAACCAAAATGAAACGAACGAAATTGTCCGACCGCCAACTCCCGGATTACAGCCGGGGCGAAGAGATCATGAACATGGTCACTCACATCGTCGGCGGCGCTGTAGGCGTCGTGGCGCTGACACTGTGCGTCATTTTTGCCGCCCTCCACGGCAATCCCTGGGGCGTCGTCACCTCCGCTATTTACGGCAGCGCCATGGTCACCATGTTCACCATTTCCAGCGTCTACCATGGTCTGAAGCCCACCCTGGGCAAAAAGGTGATGCAGGTACTTGACCACTGCACCATTTATTTCCTCATTGCGGGAACCTACACCGTGATTTTGCTGTCCGCCATCCGTCCGGAGAATCCCGTCCTTGCGTGGGTGCTGTTCGGCTTTGAGTGGGGCATGGTAGCGCTGGCCACGACCCTGACGGCCATTGACCTGAAGAAATACCGGGTCTTTTCCATGATCTGCTATATCGGCATGGGCTGGGCGATCATCTTCTTTGCGAAGCAGGCAATGCAGGCGCTGACCTTCCCGGGCTTTCTGCTTCTGCTGCTGGGCGGCATTGCCTACACGGTCGGCTCCATTCTGTACGGATTGGGCAAGCGCAGGAAGTGGATGCACTCCGTATTTCACATTTTCGTCGTTCTGGGCGCGCTGCTCCAGTTCTTCTGCGTGCTGTTTTATGCAATCTGACGAAAAAAATCAGGGTCACGCCACTCCTCGGAAGGAAAAAACCGCCATAAATTTGGTTAATGCTACGAAAATCTTTTTTCGCTATACTAAGGGTTGATTTGTTCACGGTTTAGACATATAATGATACTCGCCAGGCGGTGATACGCCACCGCAGGGTAACTTAACTAAGGAGGGAACCTATGCTTACTTTCATTCTCTGCATTGCAGCTCTGGTCGTCGGCTACATCTTCTACGGCAAGCGCGTAGACAAGATCTTTGGCTCTGACGACCGGGAGACGCCTGCCATCGCGCTCAACGACGGCGTTGACTTCGTCCCGATGAAAGGTTGGAAGATCTTCCTGGTTCAGCTGCTGAACATCGCTGGTCTCGGCCCCATCTTCGGCGCTCTGAACGGTGCTCTGTTTGGACCTGTCGTCTATCTGTGGATCGTCTTCGGTACCATCTTCGCCGGCGGCGTCCACGACTATATGTGCGGTATGCTGTCCATGCGGCACAAGGGCGCCAGCATTTCCGAGATTACCGGTACTTATCTGGGCAAGGTCATGCTGCAGGTCATGCGCGTGTTCTCCGTCATCCTGCTGGTCATGGTCGGCGTCGTGTTCTCCAAGGGTCCCGCCGGTCTGCTGGCTCTGCTGACCCCCGAGAAGCTGGACGCTACCTTCTGGCTGTGGGTCATCATCATCTACTACTTCATCGCCACCTTCGTTCCCATCGACAAGGTCATCGGCAAGATCTACCCCATCTTCGGTATCTGCCTGATCATCATGGCCGTCGGTGTTGCGGGTGTTCTGCTGTTCGCCCATGAGTATCAGATGCCCGAGCTGTGGAACAACTTCTATAACCAGCATCCTCAGAACATCCACATCTGGCCGTTCATGTTCGTCACCGTGGCCTGCGGCGCCATCTCCGGCTTCCATGCCACGCAGTCTCCCATGATGGCCCGCTGCTGCACCTCTGAGAAGCAGGGTCACAAGGTGTTCTACGGCGCAATGGTCGCCGAGGGCATCATCGCCATGGTCTGGGCGGCTGCCGGTGTTTCCTTCTACGAGAACACCCAGGCTCTGCTGGAAGCCGGTGCCGGTGTGAACGCTGTTGTTTACGAGATCTGCACCACCACCATGGGCAAGATCGGCGGCGTCTTGGCTATGCTGGGCGTTATCGCCTGCCCCATCACCTCCGGTGATACCGCTTACCGCAGCGCCCGTCTGACACTGGCCGACTGGTTCAAGATCGACCAGAAGGATTGGAAGAAGCGTCTGCTTCTGACCGTCCCCCTGCTGGGCGTCGGTGCCATCATCTGCCAGATCGACTACTCCGTGGTATGGCGTTACTTCTCCTGGTCCAACCAGACTCTGGCCATGATCGCTCTGTGGGCGGCTGCCATGTATCTGGCGCAGAACAAGCGCAACTACTGGATCTGTGCGGTTCCTGCCACCTTCATGACCGGCGTTTCCATCACCTACTTCTTCGCGGCCGGCGAGTGCCTCGGCCTGCTGTGGAAGCCTATGGGAATTGCCGAGAGCGTGTACTATCCCATCGCCGTTGTCGCCGGTGTTATCGCCGCGGTCGGCTTCCTGGCGCTGTTCCTGAAGAAGAGCGCAAAGTACAAGACCAGCACTCTGGCACAGTAATATACCATCTTATGGCCTCCCGCTTTACGGCGGGAGGCCATTTTTGGATTGCCGTCTGCTGCCCGCACGCCTCTGCGGACGGCCTGCGAGGGATTTGCGGGATAAAATGGTGTTAACCATTCTATCGAGAAATAATGACAGACCCTGATAGGAACCCCGTATGACATGCAGAAACGGCGCCGGATGGCGCCGTTTCTGTTTGCAGCATTAGGTCAATATTTCCGGGACAGGAGAGCCTCGGCTTCCTCACGGGTGATCTCCCCGGCATTGCACCGCGCCATGATCTGCACGTCCTTGTCGTTGAGCTTGTAACCCAGATAGAAGAACGTGGAAATAATCATGCCGATGACAGGCACCAGAGCGTACACAATCCACAGTCCCTCCAGCGCTCCCGCGCTCTGCTGGATGTTCAGCGCCTTCAGCGTCTCGAAGCTCTCCGCCTCCACGGAAATCCAGTGGAAGCAGCCCAGCAGCGCCAAAGCCAGCGAGGACGAGACAGCAGCGGTGATCTTCACGGAGAAGGTCTGGATGGCGAAGGTAATGCCCTTGGCGCTGATGCCGGATTTGTACTGGCCGTACTCGGCGCAGTCCGGAGTGAACATGAAGGCGAGAATGCCCACGATGCTCATGGGAACGGTGCGGACGCAGGTCAGCGTCAGGAACAGCGCCCGGTTTTCGTAGCCAACGAAGAAAATCACCAGCCCTAAGATGATGTTGACGATGTTGCACCAGAAAAGCGTCTTGAATTTATCCAGCTTTTTCAGGATGGTGGGCATGAGCATGGCGGCGAAAACCCCCGGCACCATGTTCAGCAGGTTCAGCACGATGGAGTAAAGGGAATTGCCGAACAGGTAGAAGGAGACGAACAGCGTCACGGCGGCGGAGGTTTTCAGCGCGTCGGTGGCGCAGTAGCCGCCGTAGTAGGTCAGCAGGTATTTGTTCTTTCCCAGATAGGAGAACATCTGCCGGGGAGAGAAGTTTTCGTCTTCCTCTTCGGGCTTATAGTTGCGCTCCTTGCAGTTGAGGGACAGGGGCACCATGGTCAGGGCGCTGAAAATGGACAGTGTCGCAATGGCCAGACTGGCGCTCATGCCCACATTTTCGCTGATGAGGATGGGCAGCACAACGCCGTAGATCAGCACGCCCGCCCCGGAGAACACCCGGTTGACGGAGAGCAGGGTGTTGCGCTCCGGCAGATTGTCGGTCATGGTGTTCAGCATGGCGTAGGCGGGAATGTCCGTCAGAGTGTACACAGTGTCCCACAGCACGTAGGCCACGCCGAACCAGACAAGTTTCCCAGTCTCCCCCAGCGCCGAGGGAATGGAGAACAGGATGATGGTCACAATGGGGATCAGTGCGGTGGAAATGCGCAGCCAGGGCAGACTTTTCTGCCCGTTTTTGAATTTCACCTTGTCGAAGATGAAGCCGAAAATGGGGTCATTCACGGCGTCCCAGATCTTGACGATCAGCAACACGATAGCGACCTTGGCAAGGTTCACGCCCTGCATGGCAAGGTAAGTGGAAATAAAAGCCGCCGTGATGTTATAGTAAATGTTCTGTCCGATGAAGTATGTCCAGTAGCTCAAGCGCTCCTTGAAGGTGGTCATATACCCCGGATGTTTGTCTGCCATGGCGATCCGCCCCTCTCTTTACAATGAATGTATTCTACCATTGCGGAAAATGGAAGTCAATCGACGGAGAAATCTTTGACATTTTGAACGGAATTTGGTAGTATAGGAAGGAAAAAAGCGCCCCGTTTTTTGGCAGATTGTCATGGGGTGGAGGATAAGGAAAGGAACGCTATGGCCAACGTCATTGAAATAACGGATTTCTCCGCGCCGGAGCTGGACGTGTATGCCCGGCTGACGGAGGCGCAGCTGCTCAACCGGTTTGAACCGGCCAAGGGGATGTTCATTGCGGAAAGCCCCAAGGTCATCCACCGGGCCTTGGACGGCGGATACGAGCCGGTGTCGCTGCTCATGGAACGCAAGGACATTACGGGCGCGGCACGGGAGGTCATCGCCCGCTGTCCCGGCATACCCGTGTACACCGCGGACGAAGAATTGCTGTGCAATCTCACCGGCTACCACCTGACCCGGGGCGTGCTGTGCGCCATGCGCCGTCCGGTGCTTCCCAACTTGGAGGATATCTGCGCCGGGGCGGCGCGGATTGTGGTTCTGGAAAACGTCCAGAACCCCACCAACGTGGGCGCGATCTTCCGTTCCGCCGCCGCGCTGGGCATGGACGCCGTGCTGCTGACTCCCGGATGCAGTGACCCGCTGTACCGCCGTAGCGCGCGGGTCAGCATGGGGACGGTGTTTCAGATCCCGTGGACGTTTACGGGAGACTGGCCGGGGGAGGGGATGGCGCAGCTGAACCGTCTGGGCTTCCGAACCGCAGCCATGGCGCTGAGCGACGATTCCGTTTCCATTGACGACCGCCGTCTCATGGCGGAGGAAAAGCTGGCGGTGATTCTGGGCAGCGAGGGCGACGGCCTGACGGAGACGACCATTGCCCGGTGCGACTACACCGTAAAAATCCCCATGTACCACGGCGTGGATTCTCTGAACGTAGCGGCTGCCAGCGCCGTGGCCTTCTGGCAGCTGAGAAAGGAAAAATGACTATGGAACTGGTAAACGGACGTCCCGCCAACTGTGCCGGACGTCTTGAGAAGGAAATCCGCTGCTACGATCTGCTGGACAGTCTGGGAATCGACTTCCGGCGCATCGACCACGAGGCGGCTATGACCATGGAAGACTGCGTGGAGGTTGACCGGGTGCTGGACGCGGTGATCTGCAAAAATCTGCTGCTGTGCAACCGGCAGTGTACGGACTTTTATCTGCTGATGCTGCCCGGGGACAAGCATTTCAAAACCAGCGTCCTCTCCAAGGAGATCGGCTCCTCCCGCCTGAGCTTTGCCGCGCCGGAGTATATGGAGAAATTTCTGGACATCACCCCCGGCTCCGTCAGCGTTCTGGGGCTGATGAACGATGGGGAGAACCATGTGCAGCTTCTCATGGACGAGGACGTGCTGAAAGGGGAGTACATCGGCTGTCATCCCTGCATCAACACCTCCAGCCTGCGTCTTCGGACGGCTGACCTGATGGAGAAAATTCTGCCTGCCATCCATCATGAACCCCGAATTGTCACACTGCCGCAGGAATAAAAGGCTCGGAAACTTCAATAAAACAGCTAAAAAGCGCCCTGCTGGGGCGCTTTTTCACATCCAAAAATCTGCCTATAAAAATAGTAGGGAAAAGACTTGACAAATGGAACAACATCGTGTATGATATAGCCAGTTAGCAGAGGCTAACCAGAAGCAAACAAAAAAGACAGTCTTATCATGATGAATAGGGGAGGTTCGAGCTATGGAAATTGCCACGATTTTGTCCGGCGCCAGTGCTGTTGCGGCTGTCACCGTAACGTCCGTGGGCGTCATTTCCATCCGGAAAAGCCTGCGCCGAATCGCCCGGGGCAAGGAGGACGGCCATGTCTGAGGAACAGGTGGTTCGCAACTGCGCCCCCACCTTGGCGGGGCTGAAAACCGGGAACCTGTTTGCCTGTCGCTACGAAAACCGGGAGGACCTGCTGGACTTTCTGCGGAGCCTGAATCGGCGGCTTGGGAAGAAAGGCGTCCGGGCAGTCCCCCTGCGTATCCGTCAGGACAGGGCGCTGATCTACCTCTACCGGCCAGCGCGGCTGGAAAAAGACCTCTCCTGCGCATCCTGCGAAGCGCTTCTCAGCGAGTTCGGCTACAACTGCCGGGGCGGCAGCCGATGCCTGACAAGGCTTGCCCGGAGATTAAAGCAGCAGGAGGATTTCCCCCACGAGATCGGCTTGTTTCTGAGCTATCCGCCGGAGGACGTGAAGGGCTTTCTGGAACACAGACCCTGCAAATGCGTGGGCTGCTGGAAGGTTTATGAAAACGAGGAAGCGGCAAAAAAGACCTTTGCCAAGTACAAAGCCTGCACGAGGGTCTACTGCCGCCAGCTTGCCAGCGGGATCGACATCGAACGGCTCACAGTAGCCGGATGAAATAGGATTTAAGAAAGGATTTTTGAAAATGAAAATTGCAGTTGTTTATTGGAGCAGCACCGGAAATACCGAAGCCATGGCGCAGGCCGTCGTGGAAGGCGCAAAGCACGCTGGTGCGGAAGCGGAGCTGTTTACCGCCGCCGAGTTCGACGGAGGAAAGATGGACGAATTTGACGCGGTTGCTTTCGGCTGCCCCGCCATGGGCGCGGAGGAGCTGGAGGACGGCGAATTCGCCCCCATGTTCGAGACCTGCGAGAGTAAGCTCTCCGGCAAGAAGATTGCTCTGTTCGGTTCTTATGGCTGGGGCGACGGCGAGTGGATGCGCACCTGGGAAGAGAACTGCCGGGACAAGGGCGCAAATCTGGTCTGCGACAGCGTGATCTGTCAGGAGACCCCCGATGACGAAGCGCTGAGCGCCTGCCGCAGTCTGGGCGAAGCGCTGGCCTGATATAACCTCAGGAACCTCTGATACTATTTCCTGATTAAAATCTTTGATTTTAATCAGGAAGGCATCGCCTAATGGCGCTGCCAGTTTTGTGATTTATAAGGAAAGAAATCACAAAACAAGTCTCATATGAACTCCTTGCCCTTCGGGCAATTAAAATCTTTTCTAAAGATTTTAATTGGAGTTCAGTATGAATAAATCGTCTTCGGCTGGACAGCGGATCTTTTGCCCCCAGCCTTCGGTACGAAAAATGGGAAATACATACAGTATTCCCGCATTTTCCATACCTTGTCTGGAGACAAAATCTCTCGCTGCCAGTTCTCGTCGATTTAATCAGAGCTTCCCTCACTGTACAAACGGATGCCAAATCGCAAAAATACCTCCTAATCCGATTTCCTCAATCTGTATTGCACACACATCCTTCAAAACACACATCCTTCAAACTGTACCGCGATTAGGCAGCCGACAGATAATCCCCCCAAGGCCTATCGAAAGCTGTCAGAACGTGCAGGCACGCGTTTGCCTTCCAAATCCCCCTTGGAATACGATCCGGCATTCCCGTGAGAAATGGCTTACCAAGGGCAAACAGCCGCAGCCGAACCGTTCTGCCAGCTTTCGGATACGGCCGGTAACGGCACAGCCGTAAAAAAGCACGCCGAAGGCGGGGCTGGAAAATGAAAAGAGAGGCATTCTTTGGGGAATGCCTCTCTTTTGCTATGAAAGCGCCCTCCAAAAGGGCGCAAAACAGCCCCCACCGTTTGATATGTTTCCCCCCAATACTGTACCCCCAGTATTGGGAGGATATAATAATGTGGTTACAGGGGGAAGAAACGACAGGAAGCTTGTAGAAGTTGCAAACTGCCCTTCTTGTGCCGTCCCTTTAAGGTTATATTAACGTTTCAAAAAATCCTTGACTTTTCTGTCTACAGGTAGTAGAGTATAATTGTCTACTGACAGTAGAGCGAAGGAGGCAATCCATATGGCGGAATATAAGCTGGGTGAGATCGAGACCATTTTTGCGGATATTATCTGGGATAATGAGCCTGTCACTTCTCGCCGCTTGACGGAACTGGCGGAGGAACGCCTGAACTGGAAACGAACCACGACATACACGATTCTGAAAAGGCTTTGTGATCGGGAGCTGTTCCGGAATAAGGATGGTAAGGTAACATCTCTGGTCAGCCGGGAGGAATTCTATGCACGTCAGAGTGAAATATTTGTGGATGAGACATTTCACGGTTCTTTGCCTGCGTTCTTAGCCGCATTTGGCAGCCGCAAAAAGCTGTCTGATGGCGAAATCGACGAACTGCAAAAGGTCATTGATTCCATGCGGGAGGATTCCCATGCGTAATCTGTTTTCTCAAGTGCTGAATATGAGTATGACGGGCAGCATCGTCATTCTGCTGGTCATGCTGGCCAGACTCATGCTGAAACGATCTCCAAAGATTTTTTCTTATGCACTCTGGTTGGTGGTTTTGTTCCGGCTTCTGTGCCCGGTGGCATTTACAGCACCCGTTTCCGTTCTGAATGCGCTGGAACCGGAAATTCGGGAGACATCAGGCGCAGCCAGCGTGGTTTATTTTCTTCCTGCCGAAGCCAATCGGAATCCTGATTTCACTTTCGTTCCGGCTGAAAATCAGTCAGGGTCGGAACTTGCGCAGGCAGGGGAGTCAGAGCATGCCGGATTGGATATTATGGCAATCGTTCCTTATGTCTGGATCGCCGGAACCGGCAGCATGATTCTTTACAGCATCGTGCAGTATATCCGTCTGAGACGGAAACTGGTGGGCGCTGTGGCTTACACAGGAAACGTTTATCGTGCCGATTATATTGACACGCCATTTGTTATGGGCATCCTCGCCCCCAAAATCTATTTGCCCTCCAATATCCCAACACAAGAACAAAAGTATATCATTGCCCATGAGCGGCATCATATCCGCCGCTGTGACCATATCATCAAGCTGCTGGCATATTGTGCCCTGTGCATCCACTGGTTTAATCCTCTGGCGTGGGCCGCATTCATTCTGGCGGGCAAAGATATGGAGATGAGCTGTGATGAGGCAGTGATCCGGGAAATGGGACCTCAAATCAGGGCAGACTATTCCGCTTCATTGCTGAGACTTGCAACGTATAAAAAGATGATTGCCGGGATGCCCCTGGCCTTTGGCGAGGGAAATACGAAAGGTCGCATTATGAATATGGCAAAATGGAAGAAACCCAAGTTATGGGTAAGTATGATTTGTGTATTGCTGTGCGCCGCTGTTTCAGTAGCCTGCGCAGTCAACCCCCAAAAGTCAGACACCATCGACGATACCCCTACCGACGGTTCTGCTGTCATTACAGATACGAAACTGGTTCAGTATGGCACCCTCAAACTGCTACTCCCTTCCGGTTTTTCTTTCAGGGAGCAGGATGGCAACGTTGTGCTGACAAGGGATTCTGTAGATGTTGGCGGCATTACCAGTTGGGATTATCCAGAATTTCAACTTTCTGATATCATTGCATTGAAAGAGGAAGAGTCTGGTGCTCCTATTGGATATACGTCCGGCAGTTCTATATACGGAGATGTGGAATGTGAAATCTTCTGGGACGGCAATCCGGATGCACTCTGTGAGCAGCATACATTCTTCATCGATGGTGATATTATCTATGATATATGGTATGATGAGAATCAGATTTCCGGTGGCATCGCGGAACGGTTCCTGAAGACTGTTGCTATCAATGCAGATACTGTTGTTGAAGAAAATCCGGATGAACAGGCGGCCTTTGCAAAGTGCCGTGCTGTTTTAGAGGCAGTTCAGAATGGCAGCTGCCATATCGTAGTTGACCAATCTAAAGGCGATCAAAGCCATTGGTCTACCGCCAATTACTATCAGGACAACGGAAACTGGCTGGAGATTGTGGACGTCGACCCGGAGTCGGTAAATATCGTAGATGGCGAGCAATACTCATTAAGAATGGCTTTTATGGCTGCCAATGGTGCCCGCTACAGTAACGAGGGAAAATGGGGCAAGGCCTATACCAATATCGAATGGAGAGCAGATGAAATGACCTTCGGTGATAGCGTAAAACCATGGCTTGCCTACTTTCAGTGGAATGATTCTGTTGTTGCCTATATGGATACGCTCGAAGACGAAAGCGGAATCACGGTAATGCTGCGGATCGACCAGCCTTTTGCCGAAGGTGAAAATGAACAGCCCCATTATTTCGTAAATTTCAATTTTGATACGGATGGCGCTTTCAGCAACGTCTATGTGCAGACCAATCTTTTCACGAATTATTCCACTTCAAGAACAGAATCTGTTGTATCGCTTGATTCTGAGCTGATTGAAGCGGAGATTCAGAAGGAATATCAGAAAGCGATCGGATAGCAGTCATACTGAACTCCTTGCCCGAAGGGCAAGGAGTTCATATGAGACTTGTTTTGTGAT
>OLOQ01001609.1_pt1 | contig 20964 bp, 13 predicted proteins | sample 1673101 | NCBI WGS metagenome assembly OLOQ01 (sample SAMEA3136754, study PRJEB25190) | human gut metagenome | biome: human gut; feature: human-associated habitat; material: faeces | place: Austria | collected 2013 | reverse complement strand
CATCTCCATCCTGCGCGGCCTGAAGGAGCGCTATGAAGTCTTCCACGGCGTCAAGATTCAGGACGCCGCGCTCATCGCCGCCGCCACGCTGTCCAACCGCTATATCAGCGACCGCTTCCTGCCCGACAAGGCCATCGACCTGGTGGACGAAGCCTGCGCCATGATCCGCACCGAAATGGACTCCATGCCGCAGGAAATGGATGAAATCCGCCGCCAGATCATGCAGCATGAAATCGAGGAGGCTGCCCTGAAGAAGGAAACCGACGAGCTGAGCAAGGCGCGCCTGGCGGAGATTCAGAAAGAATTGGCCGATATGCGCGCCCGCTACGATGAGATGAAGTCCAAGTGGACGAACGAAAAGGAATCCATCGGCCGCGTGCAGAAGCTCCGCGAGGAGATTGAGCACATGAACGGCGAGATCGAGCATGCCGAGCGCAGCTATGATCTGAACCGTGCGGCACAGCTGAAATACGGCGAGCTGCCCAAGCTGCAAAAGGAACTCAAGGAGCTGGAAGCCAAGGAGCCTGAAACCCGCACGCTGCTGCGCGACAAGGTGACGGAAGAGGAAATCGCCCGCATCGTATCGCGCTGGACGGGCATTCCCGTCAGCAAGCTGATGGAGGGCGAGCGCGAAAAGCTGCTTCGCCTGCCCGAGGTGCTGCATCAGCGCGTGATCGGTCAGGATGAGGCCGTGCAGGCCGTCAGCGAGGCCATCCTGCGCTCCCGCGCGGGCATCGCGGATGAAAACCGCCCCATCGGCAGCTTCCTGTTCCTGGGCCCCACGGGCGTAGGCAAAACCGAGCTTGCCAAGGCGCTGGCCGAGGCGCTGTTTGATGATGAGCGGAGCCTGATCCGTATCGACATGACGGAGTACATGGAGAAATTCAGCGTATCCCGCCTGATCGGCGCACCTCCGGGATATGTGGGCTATGATGAAGGCGGTCAGCTGACCGAGGCTGTGCGCCGCAAGCCTTATTCCGTTGTGCTGTTTGATGAAATGGAGAAGGCGCATCCCGATGTGTTCAACATCCTGCTGCAGATCCTCGACGACGGCCGCGTGACCGACAGTCAGGGTCGGACGGTGGACTTCAAAAACACCATCCTGATCATGACCAGCAACCTGGGCAGCAGCGAGATCCTGGACGGCATCAGCGAAAGCGGCACCCTTAGCGAGGAAGCCCGCAAGAGCGTGCAGGCCATTCTGCGCCGCACCTTCAAGCCCGAATTCCTCAACCGTATCGACGACACCGTGATCTTCACGCCCCTCAGCCGCGATCAGGTGCGCAGCATTGTCAATCTGCTGCTTAACCATCTGCGCGAGCGCCTGGCGGAGCGTCAGGTAAAGCTGACTGTGACCGACGCGGCCATCGATCTGCTGATGGAGCAGGGCTACGATCCCATCTACGGCGCGCGCCCGATGAAGCGCCTGATCCAGAGCAAGCTGGAAACCCTGTGCGCCCGCACCATTGTGGCCGGACAGGTGCACGACGGCCAGCTGACCGTGGACGCCGAAAACGGCGAGTTTGTGATGAAGGAATAACAAAATAAGCAACTCCCCCCGTCCGCTTTTCAACGGGCGGGGGGAGTTTGTATCATTGAAGTTACCGAACATTGAAAAATTGAAGTATCCTATTGCCCTATTACTTCAACAATTTCTCCTTATATAGCTTATTTTTTAATGATCCAGTTGCAATAATCTACTTGATTTGCAGTTGCTATTGTTCCATCCTCATACATTACTTTATGAATACCACAATACACCCTATAAATAGAATCAGAATCCGGAATAGCTATATTATTTGAGTATATTGTATTTCCGGCATAAACATTTTTCGCTGTTGTTACTTTGTATACCGAATTGCCATAAAGTCTATTTCCCCAAACATCAGTGGCATATACATATAACTCAAAGGCTTTGATATTCTTACCATAAATGCTGTTTGTTACTTGAAATTTAATGCTTAGCTGCTTATTTGAAATATAGTCCCAGGATGCATAAGCACTATCAGCAAAAAACAGCATTACACCATCTTCAGGCTCAACTATAAAAGCACATGCTGCCCATTTATCCATATCGGAAGCAGTTGCCTGTAGAGCATAAATGCCAGGTTTATTAAAAGTAATTTTTCCATTCTTAATTCTGCATTGGGGAAGCTTTGTAGATTTAGAGCTTCCTGAGAAATAGCTTCTAACAGAAATATTCTTCATATCCTTGAAGTCATCAGCTTTTACCGTTTTCCAAATCTCTGTTCCAAGAACAGCATTCCATCGTATTGAGCTAAATGAAGCATTCAAAGGAGTAACTCTTAATATCGAAGTAAGCGCTAATTCTTCATTTGCTCGTATACGATAGGATTCATCACCTATAAATGAAACCACTTTAGCTGCTGGCAAAAGCTTGGGTGTGGCAGTTGGCTTTCTTGTCGGCTTTGGCGTCGCAGTTGGTGTCGGCTTAGGTATTACAGTTACTTTTATTGTTGGTTTAGATATTGTGCCCGGCTTTGCTGTCGGCCTTGGCGTAGCCGTCGCTATACTTTTGCTGATATCGGCTTTTGCATATTCCTCAATTTTATATTTTGTTCCGTCCCATTGTCGATACAATGCCACTACTTCGTTAATATCAACTGCAAGATTCAGGTTTTGCCCTTCTTTCCAGAATGCACTTGTGATGCCAATCACGTCACCATGATCATTAAAAAGCGCGCCGCCGCTGCTGCCATGCGAAATAGCAGCTGTAAACTGTATCCAGCTTTGATTATCCTCTGTATAAACAGAGCTCACATTTCCCATTGAAACCGTATTTTTCAAGCCAATAGGACTGCCGATTGCAATGACAGTTTCGCCTCGCTTGACTTTTTGCGTAGATGGTGTGAGAGGTTTCATAATTGTTGGCGTCATAAACTGCAGAATCGCTATATCTTTTTCTTTGTCGGTTATCAATACCTTGGTTATAAAATATTGATAGCCATCGTCGCTATCTGCCATTATTATTGTTGCATCTTCAATTACGTGATAGTTGGTAACTAACGTCATGTTATCAAACATGACAAACCCACTGCCTGTTGCAACCCTCTCATCACCATTAAAGACTTCCAGCATCAGGACAGAAAGCGCTTTCTCTTCTATAAGATCGGGGCTTTTAGAAAGCTCCGCAACGCATACAATCGGAAAGAGAAAGCAGGTAATGGTAAAAATTGTAAATAGTGTGCGCTTGATCTTTTGCATAATCGCTTTTTCTCCTTCAATGCCATGTAAAAAGCAATAAATCCATAACTATATACAAAGTATAACATATAAGCTGATAGAATGCTACCATGAAAAACGAAAATACCTTCGCTCGAAAAAGAATTTCTCATGCCTGTTGACAAACGCCGTCACAGGCGTGAGCATCTTTATGAATATGTTCATAAAGATGCTGAACGAAAGGATGGCATGCGCGGATGCCCAAGGTGATCGAAAACCTGCAGGAGCGAATTCTTGCCTGTGCGCGCGTTTTGCTGCTGGAGCAGGGCATAGATGGGCTAAACATCCGCGCCGTAGCCAGCGCGTGCGGCGTGGCGGTGGGCATGGTGTATAACTACTACGGCTCCAAAGGGGATGCGGTGCGTTGCCTTGAGTATGCGCACTTCCTCTCTTAATTCATCGTTAGTAATCATAAAGCCAACCTTTCCGCATCGCTATGTCAGCGGTGCTTATTTTATTTAGTGGGGGATTTTTCCTTGACCCCTCTGTTATACTTGCGAAATCTTGATAGGAGTTTTTTGAGTTTTGTCCAAGTGAATTTCGTTGTCGAGGAATGGGGGGATGGTTTCGGGAAAATTCTATTTTTGCTTTCGATGATGGAAAAGGTGTGAGCGACTTTCCCACCATGAGCTGAAATAATTTCGGAAGACGAGCTTGGCGCTCCTCTGCGCTCTGAGCGTTTTTCTATTTGGCGAGAGTTCCGCGAAGAGAGGAAGAGGAGGCGCTCTCCATCTTAGGCGATGGAGAAGCGCTTGGAAGAGACTTGCTTGCGGTAGTCCTCGAGTTATTTTTAAGTCGAACACTTAACAGTAATAATATATATAATTATAGTGTTAAGTCTCTGACTGAATTTCTCTTTTAGGGAGAGTCATGCTCTCAGTCACCAACTTATTGAGTTCATTGAAGTAGAAGGCATTCACAGCAGTAACCGCTTGTTTCCTCGCAACACCGCCATAATTACAAATCATCATCGAGATGGCATCCTCGTAGGTCAGACCTTCTTGCTTGGCCTCGAAGTATTCGCGCCAAGCCTTACAGTAGGTCGCTTTGTCAGTCAAAATCTGAGTCTTGTGAAGGGCGAAGTAGTAAGTGAAGTCGCTCGTTTCTGCGAGTACATAGTTCGCAGACAGCTTCTTCTTCCAACCGCCGATAGTTTGGCGAGAAGGGCGCTTCGAGCCAAAGTCTGCTTCCAATCGTGCCTCAATGGTCTCATCGGGTAACCAAGAGAACTCTTCATCATTGAGGAAGTAGTACAAGAATAGAAGCAGTTTGTCGAAGGCAGTGGTCGCGCTGAGGCCAAGCTCAGTAATACAGTACACCTTGAAGGGGGCGTTAAGCTTGGTGATGCTGAACTCGATATCCTCGCCTCTGCCTTTGGTCGTAAACTCGACCTCATAGCCCTTCAGCTTGCGCTTGAGGCCTTCATTATCGCGAGTCCCAAGCATCTCGACCAATTCAGCCTTCCTATAATTTCTCACTTCAAGCATGTCTGTAATCTCCTTTTAAGTTGAGCATTTAACACTAAAAGATGGTATACTTCCTTTCTGAGCCTTTGGCTCTCTCACATTTCTTAGGGAGGAGGCTCTTTCGTTCCCCTCACCTTACATACACATTATACTTCTTGAGTTGATTGAATCAGTCGTTTTATTTGTACTGAGATGTTTGGAAGATGTTAGAATCTATTAAGCAGAACGCTTCATAGATTCACGCTTCTCAGCTTCACGCTTGTCTGCGCGAGCCTTCTTGATGGCATCCATGCGAGCGCTACGCTCCTTGTGGAAACCTTCGATTTCGGGGAACTGCTCGAAGAACCAAGCCTTGATTTCACCATAGGTCAGAGACTCAGCCATCGCATTCTCAGCATCACTGCTCTTACCGCGCAGTTCCTCAAACACCTTCATGATGGAATGGTCTTCATCATCATGCTTCTCGATGTAGCTCTTCATGTAGGCGAAGGTGATGCCCTTAGAAGCGCTGTTGTTGCTCTTGCTGACCTTGGTCACGACCTTGAAGTTGGGGAAATCATGGCGAGCTTCGCGAAGCTCGAGGTATTCGGGAGAGCCATACTTGGCAGACTTCTGAGCGAAGGCCTTGGTGATTTCGATGGTGCGCTTAGCCTCAATAATAGTGATGTTAGACATGGTGTACTTCCTTTCTGAGCTTCTCGCTCGCGACTCTTGGTCGCATCTTCTTTATTCTTGGGGGAGGAGGCTCTTTCGTTCCCCTCACCTTACATACACATTATACTAAAGGCATCGCGTCTATCTGTCGTTCTAGATGTACATGTCTAGTTCTGAGAGGTTCTTCTCATCATTCGCGAGAGGTAGAGAAAAAGCACCCTTCTGACCTTCAGAAAGATGCTCAAAGATGCGCTAGAGGCGTATGAAAGATGTTCAAAAGATGTTGGTGAGATGTATGAAGTTATTCTCTTTTGATTGGATGCTGTATCTTCACCGCAGATGAGAAAGCACGCCAGTTTGTTGAGCTGCTAACAGAATCTCTTCGTCCTTGATTCCATCAAGATAACGCTGAGTGATTTTGATATGCTCATGCCCCATCAAGCGCGAAAGGCTGTAAATATCAAGGCCATTCTTTAGCTGAAGGTGAGCGAAAGTGTGCCGACATGTATGAGGTGAAACTCGTACCTCAGAACGAACGCCAGCCGCTTTTGCTGCTTTCTTGAGGAACTTGGTTATTGCTTCAGCAGTCAGCTTTTCCCCACGATACGACACAAACAGAAAGGGCTTGGGAATACAATTGCCACTGAAATAGCGCTCTCTGACTCGTTTGTACACGAAGAGTTGTTTTGCCATTACTGGCGAGAGGGGAACGACTCGCTCCTTGTTTCCCTTGCCATGAACGACAATGTAGTTGTCGTGAATCTGCTCTTCGCACATTGTTATGACCTCGTTCAATCGCATACCCGTATCAAAGAACAGACAAATCATCGTTTTGTTTCTGACGCTGATGAAGTCCTTTCCTTGGATGCTTGCCAACATGCCCTTGATTTCTGCCTCTGTGAAGGAGCGAATCAACACTTTCGGCTGTCTGACATTATGAACATTCATCGTTGGGCTTTTCGTCAGATACTCTTCATTCAGACAGTAACGGAAGAATGTCTTGTAGACTTTCAGAAGGTCATTGATGTAAGAAGGCTTTCTGCCTAGCTTCTCCTTCTCCATCAGAAACTTCTTGATGTGGATACCCTTGATTTCCTCAAGCTCAGTAATCTTGTGGTTCTGTTCAAGATAGTCAGCGAGATACCCAAGCATCTTGATGTACCCACCAACAGCGCGAGGAGCCATCTTCCTTGAACAGCAGTCGAACTCATACTCTTGAATCGTGTCCCTAAACAGCATACAAAAACCCCTCCTTCTGTGACACGAAGCCATCTGAAGGAGGGGAAAGTTATCGTACTCGACTGACCTCAAAATTGAGAGGCCTATCGTACTCGTTGGAACTTTTTTCTTACTCGCACTCTCTCAGCTTGCGAAAGCCGAAACCTCGCAAACCCTTACAGCACAAGGCTTTGAGCGAATTACTTCAGCTCCGCGAAGTACTTGATGGTGCGAACCATCTGGCTGGTGTAGCTGTTCTCGTTGTCGTACCAGGACACGACCTGCACCTGATAGGTGTCGTCGTCGATCTTGGCGACCATGGTCTGGGTGGCGTCGAACAGAGAGCCGTAGGTGATGCCGATGATGTCGGAGGACACCAGGGGCTCCTCGGTGTAGCCGAAGGACTCAGAGGAGGCAGCCTTCATAGCGGCGTTGATGCCTTCCTTGGTGATGTCCTTGCCCTTGACAACAGCCACCAGGATGGTGGTGGAGCCGGTGGGAACAGGCACGCGCTGGGCGGAGCCAATCAGCTTGCCGTTGAGCTCGGGGATGACCAGGCCGATGGCCTTGGCAGCGCCGGTGCTGTTGGGAACAATGTTCACAGCGGCAGCGCGAGCGCGGCGCAGGTCGCCCTTGCGATGGGGGCCGTCCAGAACCATCTGGTCGCCGGTGAAGGCGTGCACAGTGGTCATGATGCCGCTCTGGATGGGAGCGTACTTGTTCAGGGCGTCAGCCATGGGGGCCAGGCAGTTGGTGGTGCAGGAGGCAGCGGAGATGATCTGGTCCTCGGCGGTCAGGGTCTTCTCGTTTACGCTGTAGACGATGGTCTTCAGGTCGTTGCCAGCGGGAGCGGAGATGACAACCTTCTTGGCGCCAGCGTCGATGTGGGCCTGGCTCTTCGCCTTGGAGGTGTAGAAGCCGGTGCACTCCAGCACAACGTCCACGCCAATTTCGCCCCAGGGCAGGTCCTTGGCGTCCTTCTCGGCATAGATTTTGATGGTCTTGCCGTCCACGGTGATGGAATCCTCACCAGCGGTGACCTTGTCGGCCAGGGCATAGCGGCCCTGGGCAGAGTCGTACTTCAGCAGATGGGCCAGCATAGCGGGGCTGGTCAGGTCGTTGATAGCCACAACCTCGTAGCCCTCAGCGCCGAACATCTGACGGAAAGCCAGACGGCCGATGCGGCCGAAACCATTGATAGCAACTTTAACAGACATTGGTAAAACCTCCTGAATGTGTAATGGGTTTTAAGCTTCTTCTATTCTAAATCATTTTTCGGAATATTACAAGAGTTTGACAGAAAAATAACGCCATTTTCTTCCGTTTTTTACCCTGGCAGCAAAAAGGGCCCCGTTTCCAGGGCCTTTTGGATGCGTATTAAGAGACTTTAAAGCGCTTGGCGCTGTGCCGGGCCACAGGGTGCTCGGTGCCGCCCTTGGGGGTGCGCCGCAGGCTGTACTTGCGGAAGGACACCAGAAACACCAGCAAAAACAGCTGCACCACCATGCTTGCCAGCTGCACCGCCGGGGGCATCTCCCCGGTGTAGGTGCGGCCCAGCAGCAGCAGCGCCAGGTTGGAGAGAGAGTAGGTAAGCCCCAGCACCACGGCGAAAATGCCGGCCACAAAGGCCCGCTTGGCGGCGCCCTCCTCGTCCACGCCGGCAAAGAGCTTGCACAGGTAGAACAGGCACAGCAGCGTGGCCACGCCCCCCAGCACGGCGAAGAAGTTTTCCACAAAGCTGGAGGACTTGGCGTAAAACACGTACACCAAAATCAGGTAGGCCACGCCCCACAGCACCCCCACCAGGTAGAGCAGCCGGGCTTTCTCCAGGCTGTTTTTCCCGGTGAAGAACCCCACGGAGAGGAACAGCTGCACCAGCCCAAAGAGCAGGCAGCACCCCAAAAACAGCCCGTGGAGAGCCACATACTCCCCGCCGGCGGCGAGCTGGAGGCGCAAATCCATCCACTGCAGCGCCCCCGAGAGCAGCAACACCGCCCCCGAGAGCACCGCCGTCACCCCGGCCATCACGTTCTTCCGGGGGACATAGGGCCCAAAATACCGCCGGGAGCGGAAGCACATCCAAGAGGCCAGCAGCCCGGTGGCCAGGGGCAGGGCCAGGGAAATCCAGGCCATCACGCCGCCGTCGGTATAGAAGCCGGTGTCGTAATCGAAGAAGTAAAGCATCTGCACCACGCGCAGCAGCACCCCGGCGGCAAAGCCCACACAGGTGACCTTCAGCGCGTTGCCCACATTTACAAGTTTCATGGTGTCAATCCTTTTCTTGCCAAAAATCCCACCCCAGCACGCCAGGGCCCCTGCATTATACCACACTTTCGCGGATTTTCCAAGAGAGAATGGGAAACCGCCCACAGCGGCCTCGCACCCGCGCTACCACTTGAAATAAAAACTTGAGGGAGTTGCCAAAAAAGCTAGGTTTTATGCGGGTTTCCGAACTCCCTCACATGGGGGAGTTGCAGCGGCCCTGGGAGAAAGCGCTGCTGTTTTCCTGGGCAACTCCCTCACCTGGGGGAGTTGCCAAACCCGCATGAATCCTGGGTTTTCGGCCAACTCCCCCATATTTTCATCTCCGGCCCTGGGGCAACTTTTGGTTGGCCCTCTCAGTCACGGCTGCGCCGTGCCAGCGTCTCGGCTGCCGCCTCGGTCGGCCGCTGGGCAACGTCCCACCGGGACGTAGCGGCCCCCAAGGGGGGAGCCAAGTTTCGCCTCTCCCTTTGGGGGAGGTGTCATGCCTTTGGCATGACGGAGAGGGCAACCTGCCCACGCCGCGCGCGTACGCTAGCCTCTTGATGAGCACGAGCGACAGCGAGCGTCTCGCCTGCCGGCTCGGTCGGTTCTGGACGGTCCCCACTGGGGACCAGAACCCCCGTGGCGCGAATTGCCCGGGGTGCAACCCCCGCGAATTGAGAGCCCAGGCACTGGGCCGGCCGGGAAAAGCGGGGCAAAGCCCCTGTTTCCCTAGCTTTCTTTTATGCGCTGCGCGCCTAGTAAGGGCAAGGTCGAAGCTTTTTTGAAAAAAAGCTTCACCAAAAAACTTTAATCTCGCTTCGCTCGGCCCCCGCCGCGCACGTGCGCTATTCTCTCGATGAGCACGAGCGCCAGCGAGCTGCCCAAGGCGCGAATTGCCTGGGGTGCAACCCCTCAATGGATGTCGTACACGCTGCGCAGGCGCAGGTTCTCCGTGGAGCCGGAAAGCACCTTCACCCGGGTCTCCCCGGCGTTCATGTCAAAGTAGTTGTCAGAGAGCAGCAGGTCCTCGTTCTCGTTCTGCACCTCCACGCTCTTGGCGTAGGCCTGGGCCGTCACCACAATCTCGTCCCCTTCCACCCGGCAGGAAAGCTGCGGGTCGGCGTAGTGGAAATACTTGGGCAAAGAGAAAATCACCGTGCCCCCAGAGAGCCGCTGGCCGTTCTCGAACAGGTCGTAGCTGACGTAGTCCTCGTAGATGTCCACGTCGGGCAGCTCCACCTTGTCCAGCCACACGCTGGAGAGGGCCGGCACTGTCAGGGAGATGGTCTCCTCCCGCTGGATGGCCCCCCGCTTGTCCCGCAGGGCCCACTTCACCACAAACGCCCTGTCCTGCCGGGTCTCGTTGGCCACGGAGAGGCGGATGCTCTTTTCCATGTCGTAGGGCTCGGCGTTGATGTTGGGCTCCTGGGAGAGCATGCCCTCCTCGCAGCAGGAGAGCAGCACCGGCGCGAAGAACCGCTTGGCGTAGTAGTGCAGGGCCTTCCACCGGCCGGTGTAGTCGATGGAGGCCCAGCTGGCCACGGGCCAGCAGTCGTTGAGCTGCCAGTACACCGCGCCCATGCACACCCCACGGATGCGCCGGAAATGCTCCACGCCGTAGCGGATGGCCTCCCCCTGCAGCAGCTGGGAGGCGTACAGGGCCGTCTCAAAGCGGGTGGGGTAGAGGAACATCTGCTGCAAATAGGACAGGATGAGCATGCTGCCCCTGGCGCAGCGCTGGTGGCGCTCCATCACGTTGGAGAACAGGTTCCAATCCTCCGGCTGGGCGAAGGTCTTCACCGTGGAGAGGCAGGGCAGGCTTTCAAAGCCGAACTCGGAGAGGTAGCGGAACTGGTGCTTGCGGTACTCGGAGAAGGGCAGCTGGCCGTGCCACACGCTCCAGTAGTGGACGTCCCCCCGGGCGGGGTCGTTGGGCTCGTCAAAGCCGCCGCCGGAGGAGGGGCTGGCCGGCCAGTAGAAGGTGTCCGGGTCCAGCTTGCGCAGCACCTCGGGGATGAGGTACTCGTACATGCGGATGTAGTCGGCCTTCTGCTTGATGGTGCGCACCCACTCGCCCTGGTCCACGAACATCTCCATCTCGTTGTTGCCGCACCACAGGCCCAGGCTGGCGTGGTGGCGCAGGCGCTTCACGTTGTCGATGACCTCGGCGCGGATGTTGTGGGCAAAGTCCTCGGTGAGGTTGTACACGGCGCAGGCGAACATAAAGTCCTGCCACACCACCAGGCCCAGCTCGTCGCAGATGTCATAAAACTCGTCGCTGGGATAATAGCCGCCGCCCCACACCCGCACGCAGTTGAAGTTGGCGGCCACGCACTGCTCCAGCAGCTTGCGGGTGCGCTGGGGCGTCACGCGGGAGAGGATGTTGTCCTCGGGGATATAGTCGGCGCCCATGGCGAAGATTTTCACGCCGTTCACCTCATGGGCGAAGCTTTCGCCGTGCTCGTCCTTTTCCCGGGCGATGGTCATGGTGCGCAGGCCGATGCGCCGCTGCCAGGAATCCAGCTCCTTGCCCTGGGAGAAGGCGGTCACCTTCAGGGTGTACAGGGGCTGCTCCCCGTAGCCGTGGGGCCACCACAACTGGGGGTGCTCGATGAGGATTTCCGCCGGGGAGCCCTCGAAGGCTTCCACCTGGCCCTGGGGGCCGGTGAGCTCCACGGTGTAGGTGATGTCCTGGGCGGTGACGTAGTCCAGCTCCGGCTGGATGGACAGCTTCACCCGGCCGTGCTGATGGTGCTGCCGGACCTGCACCGAGGGCAGCCGGGCGCCCTCCACGCCCAGCAGGGAAACCGGCCGCCAAATGCCGGCGTCGGGCAGATGGGGGCCCCAGTCCCAGCCGAACATGCAGTGGGCCTTGCGCAGGTTGGCAAAGCCCCGCATGGCGTCGCTGCTGCCGTCGGCCGGGCTTTGGGCGTACTTCTCCCGGATCCACCGGGTGGGGGAGTACAGCTTTACCTCCAGCCAGTTCTCCCCGGGCTTTAAGATGCCCGCCACGTCAAACTCGAAGGTGCGGTGCATGTTCTCCACGTGGGCGAGCAGCACCCCGTTCAGGCGGATGTCCGCCACGGTGTCCACGCCCTCAAAGCGCAGCACCTGGCAGGGGCAGTCCAGCACCCCCGCCTGGGGCACAAAGCTGGCGGTGTACAGGAAGTCGTTTTCCATCAGGGCCAGAGCCTGCAGCTCGTTGTCCCGCCAGAAGGGGTCCTCCAGCTTGCCGGCGGCCAGCAAATCGGCGTAGACCGAGCCCGGCACCGCGGCGGGCAGCTTGCCCATGCCCGGCATGTCCAGGGTCCAGTTCTGGTGCAGTGTTTGTGTAATCATACCGTAAACCTCCCGCCGGGCCTGCCGGCATATTGTATTGTATCCTCACGTCTTACAGGGACGCGTCCCGGGGCCGTTTGGCGCAGCGCCTTCCTTAGCCGGCGGCATCCCATCCCGTCCCATCTTAGCGCACCGGGAAAGGGCTGTCAATAGGACTTTTCATAGTCCCGGGCGCTGGCCTGCCCCAGCCAGGTGGAGTACAGCACCAGCTGCCCCACCGGCAGGCCGGAGACCTCCTCCATGGCGTAGCCGTACAGCTGCAGCTGGGCCTGGTAGCGCTGCCAAAGCTCCTCCATGGTCTGCACCCGGTCGGTCTTAAAGTCGATGATGTGCAGCCGTCCGTCCTCCACAAAGGTGCAGTCCACCGCCCCCTGGAGGATGACCTCCTCCCCACCGGCGGCCCCCGGCCGCGCCAGGGCGGCGGGTATCACCGCGGTGAAGCGGCGCTCCTTCTCCACCTGGGGGGAACGGAGCACCCGCTGGCCCAGGGGGCTTTCCAAAAACTTCCGCACCCGGCGCAGGTCCACCACGGCCCCCTGCTCCGGGGTGAGCAGCGCCTGGGCCACCAGGCGGTCCCGCTCCTTCTCCAGGTCGCGGCGGGCGGCGGCAAAGTCCGCGAACTGCATAAAGGCGTGGAGGGCCGTGCCCCGCTCGGCGGGGGTCATGCCCTGCTCTCCCAGCCAGGCGGGCCGGGAGAGGGTGATGTCCCGGCTGCCGTCCTGTTCCGCCGCCAGCTTGGAGGCCGCCACCTTGGCCGGAATGCCCACCGCCTCCTGGTGGGGGTAGGCAAAGGCAATCTGCTGCCGCAGGCGGCGGTACAGCTGCCAATCCGGGGGCTGGGGCGCAGGGGCTTCCTGGGAAAGGGCCTCCTCCCCGGGCTGGTACTGGCTGAAATGGATGGCCCAGGGGGTGTAGTCCTGCCAAAAGACGCAGCCCGCCGGGGCCCCGGCAGCCCGGCGCAGGTCCCCACCGTCGGGGTGGCACAGGGCGCACAGCAGCAGCCACTGGGCGGCGTTCTTGGCCCGGCGCACGGTGTAGGGGGCGGGGCCGGCCTCGGTGAGCTCCAGGGCCAGCTTTTCCGCGGTACGCTCCGGGTCCTCCCAAGAGCCCACCAGCAGCAGCTTCTCCTTGGCGCGGGTCAGCGCCACGTAGAGGACGCGCAGCTCCTCCGCGGCGGAGGCACGGGCTGTCTCCAGGCCGATGGCCTCCCGGGCGGTGGTGGTAAACCGGGCCGAGCGCGCCGGGTCCCGCAGCTTGACCCCCAGGCCCAGCTCGGGGTGGAGCAGCACCTCCGCCCGCTGGTCCGAGACGAAGTTGCGGCCGCAGCCCGCCACAATGCACACGGGGAACTCCAGCCCCTTGGACTTGTGGATGCTCATCACCGTCACGGCGTCCCTGTCCTGGGGGGAGAGCTCCGCCGCCTGCAAATCCGAGCCGCTGTCCCGCAGCTTGTCCAAAAACCGCACAAACCCCGACACCCCGTGGTAGCCGGAGGACTCGTAATCCCGGGCGTACTTCTCCAGCAGGCGCAGGTTGGCCAGGCGCTGGGGGCCGTCCTCCATGGCCAGGGCCATGTCCGGGTAGCCCGTTTTGGTGTAGAGGTAGTTTAAAAAGCCGTCGGAGGGCATGGTGGCCGCCACGGCCCGGTACTGGCCCAGCTCCTGGACCACCTGGGCGCAGCGGGGCTGGCCCTCCGCCGCCCGCAGCAGGGAGACGTACACGCTGACGTCCCGGCTCTCCAGGCGCAGGCGGGCCACGTCGTCGGCGGTGAAGCCGTACAGGGGGCTCATCAGCACCGCCAGCAGGGGGATGTCCTGGTTGGGGTTGTCAATCACCCGCAGCAAGGAGAGCATGACGCCTATCTCCGCCGCCTGGAAAAAGCCCCCCGCCACGCTGGCCCGGGCAGGCACCCCGCGGGCCTGGAGCTCTTGGGCGTAGGCGTGGGCGTACTGGTTGGCGCTGCGCAGCAGCACGCAGAAATCCCCATAGGTGGCGGGCCGCTCCCCGTCCTTGTCCGTGACGGTGAAGCCGCCCTCCACCAGCTGGCGGACGCGCCGGGCAATCCAGGCGCCCTCGGCCTCCTCGGGGGAGGTCCCCCCCTGGCGGGCGATGAACTCCAGCTCGGTTTGGCAGCCCTCCTTGGGGGCGTAGTCCGCCCCGCACACCAGGCGCTCCTCCCCGGTGTAGTCCATGTCCCCGGCCGCTTGGGTCATCAGCCGGGAGAAGACGAAGTTCACCGTGTCCGTCACCTCTTTGCGAGAGCGGAAGTTCCTGTCCAAAGTGATGGAGGCGGGGTAGCTGTCCTGCTCCCTGCGGTACTTGGGGAAGGCCCGGCGGGCCCGCAGGAAAATCTCCGGCATGGCCCGGCGGAAGCCGTAGATGCTCTGCTTCACGTCCCCCACCATGAACAGGTTCTCCCCGTTTTGGGACACCGCACGGAACAGGGAGTCCTGCACCTCGTTGATGTCCTGGTACTCGTCTATCATGATTTCGTCAAAGCGGGCGGCCACCTCCCGGGCGGCGGGGGTGGGCTGGCCGTCCTCCCCCAAAAACAGGCGGATGGCCTGGTGCTCCAAGTCGCTGTAATCCAGGAAGTTCCCCTCCCGCTTTTTCTGGGTGTACCGCCGGGAGAAGTCCAGGGTGAGCTCCTGCAGGCTTTTCACCAGGGGGGCGGTCTGGGCGATTTCCCGCATGCAGGCGGCCCGGTCCGCCGCCAGGTACTTCAGCAGCTCCCCGGCGGCCCGCTTCACCTCTTTGCGGAAGGACTCCAGCCTGTCCTTGAGGGGGTCGCCGTCGTAGCCCCGCAGCGCCCCCCGCCGGGCCGGGGCAAAGTCCCGCGCCGCCTGGGAAAGGCCGTCCCAGTCCCCGGCCCGGGCCAGCTCCTCCAGGCGGAGGAGGGCCTGGCGGTCCTTCTCCAGGGCGGGGGCGTAGGCCTTCTCCACGGCGGGGTCCTCCCGGCACTCCTCCAAAGCCCGGGACAGCAGCCCCAGGCAGTGGGCGGCCGTCTCCCCGGCGTAGTCCAAAATCACCCGCTCCCAGGGGGAGGGACCCGTCCCAGCGGCCATGCCGGGGAAGTACATCTCCACCTTTTCCGCAAGCCACCGCTCCGGGAAGGGGTGGCTCTGCATAAAGCGGTACAGGGCCAGCACCATCTCCAGCAGGCGGCGGTCGTCCCGCTCCCCGGCGAAGGCGTCCGCCAAGGCGCCCACGGCGCCCTCCTCAAAGGCCTGGGACAAGGCCTCGTTGAGGGCGGCGTCCACCAGGTTTTCCTCCTGCTTGTCCGAGATGATTTTAAAATCCGGCGAAAGGTCCAGCAGGTGGAAGAACTCCCGCACCATCTCGGCGCAGAAGCTGTCCACCGTGCCGATGTGCGCCTGGGCCAGCAGCACGCTCTGCCGCCGCAGGTGGGGGTCGCCGGGGTTCTCCCGGAGCATCTGGTGCAGGCGTGCCTCCAGCCGGGCGCGCATCTCCGCCGCCGCGGCCTTTGTAAAGGTGACGATGAGCATCCTGTCGGCGCTGGTGGGATTCTCCGGGTCGGTCAGCCGCTGGATGGCCCGCTGCACCAGCACCGCCGTTTTGCCCGAGCCGGCCGCGGCCGCCACCAGCACGGTGCCCCTCCTGGCGGAGATGGCGTCCTGCTGGCTGTCTGTCCAACGCATATCAGCCATGGGGGTTCCCTCCTTTCTCCAGCGTTTCCCGCATTTTCTCCAAGGCCTGCTGGGGGGTGGTCTTGTCCAGCTCCACGTCCTTGGCGGTGAACTCCTTGCCGCACACGGGGCTGTAGGGGCAATAGCGGCAGGCGCTGCGGTTTTTCAGGTGGGGGGCGGCCTCCACCCGGCCCTCCAGCAGGGCCTCGCCCATGGTGGCCACCACCCGCTTGACGTAGGCCAGCACCGTTTGCAGCCCCTCCCTGTCCAGGGTGGAGCTGTACCGGCCCAGGCTGCCGTCCTTATTGAGGGAGGCGGGGATGAACTTGCCCCGGGCGCCGGCCTCCATGGCCTGGATAATCTCCTGGTCGCTGAGGATTACACCGCTCATTTTCAACTGCTTGTCCGCCTCCTCCTTGATTTTCTCCTCCCCGGCGCCCCGCTCCACCGAGACGGAGGGCTCCGCCGCGGGCATGTACAAAATCCCCGCGGGAGCCTCGGGGCTGTGCTCCACCAAGGCCGCCAGGTACACCAGCATCTGCATGTTCAGCCCGTAGAGGGCGTCCGCCAGGTGGAAGGCCTTCTTGCCGGTCTTGTAGTCGATGACACGCACATACCGCTCGCCGCTGGGGCTGGTGTACACATCCACCCGGTCGATGGTGCCCCCCACGGTGACGGTGCCCTTGGCCGTGGGGATGCGCAGCGGCGGGGCGTCCCGGCCGGCGCCCAGGCCCCACTCCAGCTTCTCCGGCACAAAGCGGCTTTGGGCCAGCTCCTCCTCCACGTGGCGGATGAGCTTGCAGGCCGACTGCACCAGCCGGGAGAGCCGGTACTTCTCCCGGCCGGAGAGCAGCTCCAGGCCGCCCAGGTTCTCCCGGGCGTAGCCCTCCACCAGGGCGGCCACCCGCTCCTCCAGCTGCTGGGGCGTCCACTGGGCCCGCTGCTGGGCGGGCTCCCGGAAGATTTTCTCAAAGAGGTAGTGCATCAGCGTGCCGTACTGCAGCACGTCCACCTCGGCGTGGCGGCGCTCCTTGGCGCCCAGGCCATAGCGGCAGAAGTACTGGAAGGGGCACTGGTGGTACACCTCCACCTGGGTGGGCGAGAGGAAGGGCCGCTCCCCAAAAAGGCCCCGGGCCAGGGCGGGGTCCTCCACCCGCTGCTGGCGCTGGCCGGCGGCGCGCTCCAAGGCCTCCACCCGGCCCTGGTAGGCGGGCTCCCCCACAAAGAGCTGGCGCAGCGCGGCGGAGGCGCTGTCCCCGGCGGTAAAGCGGGCCGCCATGCGGGAGAAGGCCGCCTCCTGGGAGTTGGCGAAGTACTCGTCGGGCAGGTCCCGCAGGGGCCGCAGGGTGGGGAAAATCCCCAGCAGGGCGGTGATGAGCTCGCTGGGCTCCTTGTCCTCGCCGTCGGCACAGCGGGGCCAGCTGGCGTACAGCCGCTGGGAGGGGGCGCAGGCCACCGAGTAGGCCAGGTAGCGCTCCTCCATGGTCTTCTGCTCCAGGGGGTCCCCCAAGGGCAGCTGCCGGGCGATGAGCTCCTTGCGCTCGGCGTCGGAGAACACCCCGCTGGAGCGGGGGCTCAGGGGGAACTCCCCCTGGGCGCAGCCCAACAGGAACACCGCCCGGGGCGCGGACTGGCGCACCTGCTCGGCAGTGCCGAACAGCACCTGGTCCACCGTCTGGGGGATTTCCGACACGTCCTCCCCGGCGATGACCTCCTTTAGCAGCTGGGCGTACCGCTCCTGGGAGAGGGGCCTGTCCCCCAGGATGGCCCGCATCTGGTCCAGGGTCTCCATGAGCAAATCCCACACCCGCAGCTGCTTTTGGGCCAAAGCGTCCTCCCCGGAGGACTCCAGAAACAGGCAGTAGGCGGGCAGCGTCTCCTCCAGGTTAAAGGCCAGCAGCAGCAGGTACACCGCCTGGGAGATCTCCCCGCCGGTGGCCTCCCGGGTGCGGGCGGCGAAGCGCTCTAAGGGGCCCATGAGCCGCTGGCGCAGGCCGTTGAGGCGGGCAAGCTCCCCCTGGTCCTCCGGGGTGAGCTCCTGGCCAAAGCCCCGGGGGTGGCGGGTGAATTCCTGGCGCCATCCCGGGCCGGAGAGCTTCCACAAATAGGCGTAGTTCTCCAGGCTGGAAATCTCCTCGGCGGTAAAGCCGGAGACGCCGGTTTTCAGCAGCTCCAGCAGGTCCTCGGTCTGATAGCCCCCCTGCACCGCCTGGAAGGCCCCCAGCACAAACCGGGTGACGGGCTCGCCGTCCACCTTGGCGGGCTGGGACACAAAGCAGGGGATGTCCCGCTTTTTCAGGGCGGCGTCCAGGCAGCCGTAGTACCGGGCGGGGTCCCGGCAGATGATGGAGATTTCCCGGTAGCGGTAGCCCTCCTCCGCCACCAGGCGGCGGATGGTGGCCGCGGCGAACTCCGCCTCCTCGTAGGGGTCCTTGGCCTCCAGCACGGTGATGCCCTGGCAGTCGGGGCTGGTGAGCGTCTCCTGGGCGCAGAAAAGCTGGGCCTCCACCAGCTTTAGGTTCTCGTTTTGGAACCGGGGCGCCCCGGTGAGCACCACCGGCGGCTGGATGGCCACGCCGTTTTCCCGGGCGGCGGCGGAGAGCCGGTGGAGGGTGCGGTCCACCAGGGCGAACAGGCCGGTGCCGGTGGTGTCCAGGCCGTCGGTGCACAGGGCCACCACCACCTGGTCCGCCTGGCGGAGGATCTGCACCAGCACTTTCAGCTCCTGGGCGGTGAAGCCCTCAAAGGAGTCCACGGCCACGGTGCACCCCTGGAAAAAGGCGCTGCCCTCCAAGGCCTGGGCAAGGCGGGTCAGGTCGTCCCGGGAGTCCAGGTAAGAGGCCTCCACCAGGCCGTTGTATGTATCGTACAGCAGGGCCAGCTCACTGAGCTTCTTCCCCAAGCCCCGGCCCCCCAGGCCCCGGGCGGCCACCCGCAAATCCCCGGGGGCGATGCCGCACATCTTCATCTCGTTGACGGCGGTGAGCATCACGTCGTTGACGCGGCCGCTTTGGGCCGCGGCGGCGTAGACCTCCAGCCTGTCCTGGCAGGCCTCGATGGCGGAGGCCATCAAAATGCGCCGGCCCCCGTCGGAGAGCCTGCGGCCCACGGCGCCGCCCTCCCGGCGGAACACCGCCTCTGCCAGCCGGGTGAAGCTGTACACCGGGATGGCGTTGCCCCGCACCGGCCCCGCCAGGCGCAGCATGGCCTTCTCCGTTTCAAAGGTGTACTGCTCCGGCACCAGCATCACCGTGCCGCCCTGGCCCGCCAAGGCCCTGTCCGCCAGCAGGCGGCGCATGTATTCCGTTTTGCCGCTTCCCGCGCGGCCTAGGACAAACTGCAGCATGTGCCCACTCCTTTCCTGTGGTACCTAGTATACCACATCCCGGTGGGCTGGAAAAGCACCATCAGCCGCGCAGCCACTCCCGCAGGGATTCCCACAGCTCCACGGCCTTGAGCTTCACCTGGACATCCTGGCCGCCCTCCACCACCTGGCGCTCCCCCTCCGGCAAAGTGAGCAGGGCCTCCTCCTGGGTGGCGGCGGGCAGGCACAGGCTGGGGAACACCACGCACCACCAGTTTTTCCCGGCGCCCTCCCCCAAGGTGACCCGCAGCGTGCGGTACCGCCCGGCGGGCAGGCGGAAGTCCCCGTAGTCCCGGGTGGGGAAGTACATCTCGGTCATCTGGGCGGTGGCGGAGTAATCCACCCCCTGCTCCCCCAGCACCTGCCGGGCGGCCCCGGCAATGGACTGGAGATGGGTGCACAGCTGGGAGCTGGCCTCCTCCATAGAGCCCGCCCCCTGGTACCAGCGGGCCGCCTCCTCCAGCACGGCGTCCCGCACCAGAAGCTTCACCGCCTGGTCCCCCGCCCCGTTGGAGTTGGCCACCACGTGGAGCCGCACCACGTCCCGGGGCAGCTGCCCGCAGGCCGCCGCAAAGGGGAAAAAGCTGCAAAGGGCCGCCAGCACAAACCCGCAGACCAAAGCCCGGCCCAGCAGGCGGCGTTTTCTCGTATGTTCCTTGGCGTTCATAGTCCAGCACTTCCTTTCCAGATTCTGGAGGGAGTATGGCCCCTTTTCCCCGGGGCTATGCGAAGGATTTGACAAGGATGGTATAATCTAAGGGACACACAAGCCGGAAAACCCTCTATCACCCTGAAAAAAGGAAAGGTGTTGCTATGCTGGAACTTCTCTTAGACGCCGTTATCGACACGGCAAAAACGCTGCCCTTCCTCTTTGGCGCGTACCTGCTCATTGAGTTTTTAGAGCACCGCGCCAGCGAGAAGCTCACCGGCGCCCTCCAAAGGCTGGGGCCCTTTGGCCCGGTGGGGGGCGCTGTGCTGGGGCTGGTGCCCCAGTGCGGCTTCTCTGTGGCGGCGGCCAACTTCTACGCCGGGCGGCTCATCACCCCGGGCACCTTGGTGGCGGTGTTTTTGGCCACCAGCGACGAGGCCCTGCCCATCCTCGTCTCCCAGCCGGGGGCGCTGCCGGACTTGCTGCTCCTGCTGGGGGTGAAGCTGGTGGCCGGGGCGGTGTTCGGCATCCTCACCGACCTGCTGTGGAAGCGCCTGCCCCACCGGGCGCCGGAGCGTCCCTTTGAGGAGCTATGCAAGGACTGCGACTGCGAGCACCACGGCATCTTCCGCTCCGCCTTGACCCACACCGTGCGCATCGCCCTGTTTTTGCTGCTCATCAACCTGGTGCTGGGCGGCGCCATCCACGTGGTGGGGGAGGAGCGCATCTCCCAGGTGCTGCTCTCCGGCAGCGTGCTCCAGCCCTTTGTGGCGGCGCTGCTTGGCTTTATCCCCAACTGCGCCTCCTCGGTGATTCTCACCGAGCTGTATTTGGCGGGCTCCCTGTCCTTTGGGGCGGCGGTGGCCGGGCTGTGCACCGGCGCCGGGGTGGGCCTGGCGGTGCTGTTCAAGTACAACCGCCACTGGAAGGAGAACCTGCTGCTGGCGGCCATTTTGTACGTGTCCGCCGTGGCCACCGGCCTGGTGTGCGGCGCGGTGTTTTAAGAGTGAAACACTGGGGCAAGCATACCGGTGGGCAACGCTCTGCCGCCTCTGGCGGCCCAGTCAGGGAGTCTCGGCTGCCGCCTCGGGTGCTGTCTGCCAGTGGCAGACGTCCAGCACCGACCGACGCGGCAGC
>OLOQ01001597.1_pt1 | contig 21151 bp, 20 predicted proteins | sample 1673101 | NCBI WGS metagenome assembly OLOQ01 (sample SAMEA3136754, study PRJEB25190) | human gut metagenome | biome: human gut; feature: human-associated habitat; material: faeces | place: Austria | collected 2013 | reverse complement strand
TTTAACTGCCCGGTTGGCCGGAGAAAAACCGGAGACCAAACCAATCAGCGTTGAAAAAACCAACGCCAATCCAACCAGCCAAATAGGAATCACGGATATCTGGCTGGCACCTTCTGCTCCGCCGTAATAGTAGCCTCCCATCATACCTCCAAGTCCACCGCCGCCCACCACATTTAGCACCAGAGATATGATAAAGCTCAAAATTACGCCGATTACACCGCCGCTGAATCCAATCAGCCCTGCTTCCATCAAAAAGACGGTCCGGATATCGCCGACTACGCAGCCCAGTACTTTCATAATGCCGATTTCACGGGTCCGCTCATAAATGGACATGATCATCGTATTGGTAATCCCCATGGCCGCTACCAACAGCGAAATGCCGCCCAAACTTCCCAAAATCAGCATCATTTTATTGGCCTGTTCCTGCATGGGTTTACGCACCGTTTCCATGCTGTATGTATCATAACCAAGATCCTTGATTTTGGTTTCCACTTCATCCACGTACTTTATGTCTGTTACTTTGACATAAGCATGATTGTAATTGATTTTACGCGGATTAAACGCTGCACTGGAAGAGGAAGAAATCCCGTTGAAATCATCATATTCCTGATATAGCTCATACAGCTGATTGATGGACAAAAACGCGCCATAAACGGTTTCATACCCCTTATTCCAGTCACCGACCAGCAGTCCGGTCACCGTCGCCTTATGCTTTTCCGGCTCCTGTGTATTTTCTTCGCCGTCCTGCTTGCCTACGGAAATGGTAAACGTATCTTTCGAAATATCTACCGGCGGATCGTCGATACTAGGGTCATACCATTTCCCGTTTCCATTGGGATTATAAAAGCTGAATGGTCCATATTCTCCAAACAAAATGGTATAGTCCTTTTCTTTTCCGGTGGGGAATTTTCCCTCTTTCAACTCATATCCCAGTTTCTCCAGCGCTTCCGGATACACGCCGTAAACACTCTCCTGATAAACATAGTCTCCGCACTGGATATTCACCTTGCCCCAATCGGCCTGAACAACTGGCGTAATTACGTCTACATGATCATAAGCGGCAATCTGCTTAATGATGCTATCGTCCAGGTTGGGGATACTCCTTGCCCCGCCAGCGCCGCCGCTGTAATTGTAAATCTCAATTTTGGTCAAATCGCCCATTTGGGCCAGCATAGCCTCCTGGCTTTTCTGAAGGCCCACACCCAGCGAAATCATGACCACGATGGCGCAGGTGCCAATGACCACCCCCATAGTTGTCAGAGCGGTTCGAACTTTCCGCCGAGAGAGGTTTTGCAGGCACATTGCGATCTGATCAAATATCTTCATCGTCAGCCTCTTCTCTCTTCAGCTTGGTTTTTAAGAAAATCCAGGTACCGGATACACCGCCCACTGCCAGGCAGCCAATTCCGAACATCGCCCACTGCCACCAGCGCATGCCGGTATCTTCTTCTATCGGTTCCAAACCCGGATTCACGCCTGGGTCCTGACCCGGATCGATGATATCGCCACTGTTGTCATGAACATCACAGGTAAAATCCTTGGTGATTGTTGATACGTCGCCTTTTTCATTTTCATAAGTAATGGTGATGACAGCGGAAACCACCCCGCCCGCTTCCATGGAGGAAACGGAGAATTTTGCCGTACCGGAATCTCCGGCTTTGATATTTCCTAAGTTCTGCACCTGATTGGGTTCATCGATATTGCCCTCAATTTTCGCCGTCAGGTTATAGATATCCGCGCGGCCTTTATTGACATAGTTGAGCACTACATTGGTGCTTTCGCCCGGCCAAAGCATTGTTGGGACCTCGGTCAGATCTACTTCAAAACGTTCCACCTGCGCAATCGGGATGGAAATGGTTTCCTCCGATGATTTACTTTGGCGGGTATCGTTGGCCACATATTCGTAACTAAAGGTAATATGTACTGACTCGCTCCCGGGCACAGCGCTGGTCCGGCACTTGAGCGGAATGGATTTCGTCATCGCGCCCTTTTTGTCCAGGGTAGGGATATAGTAGGTGTTGGATGCACCGGTAATCGAAAGGCCAGTGGTCGGTTCCACTTTCATGATGATATTTTCCAAAGTGATGTTGGAACTGGTATTGTAGAAGTTTACGTTCAGCGAAAAATCAGAACCGGCCGCCACGTCCGAACCGCCATAGCTGTAATTTTGCACCAGGATATAGGGCGTTGCCGGATCCGGAACAGTGGGATCGGGGGCGGGGGTACTCGGTTCTTGCGGTTCCGGGGTATAGCGGGACAGGTCTGCCGACACCACATATTCGTAAAAATTCTCGTTGGAGGAGGAAGGATAATTGTAATACATGCGAAACTTGGCTTCCGTCCCTTTTTTGTCGAAACCGACATACGGGAACGACACCTTAAAGCGGAGATTTTTCTCTCCGTCCTTCCCTAATATTTCTGCATTCGTAGTAATGCTGGTTTCATCTTTTTTTTCGTCGCTGACTCCGTTCGGGTAAAAATTCCCTGTCAGCAACGCAGCATAAAACTCATCGAACGTATCTTTTCCTTTTTGGTAGCTTACATTTGTATCCACCAACGTCAAAGTCAACGTTCGTTTGGAATAGCTATAACTTTCAATTAAAATACCGTCGCTGGTCACAATATTAGGTTTTCCACCAGTTTCATTGTCATCCGTACCAGAACTACTTGAAGTGGAACCTCCAACTGTCGCGTATGCCGCGGACATCAAAACCCCGGTGAGGGTGCCAAGCAAAATCAGTGCCGCTAAACCTAAACTAATGATCCGTTTCATCACTCTGCTCCTTCTGTGCTCATATTCACCGCGTCCTTTTCCGCTGGAATCGGCGCGGAAACTTTTGCTTCCTCGGGCTCCGCCTGCTGCCGGTTTTCCCGGGCATTGTCAGCGGCGATTTGCTCCCTAGTCCGGGCAATGGACTCATTTTTTTCATCCCGGACGATCTTGCCGTCCGCCACTTCATAGAGCTTGAACTGCTCCGTGTGGCCGAAGTGCTGGAAAATTTGACCGTTTTCATAGGTAACTGCGATTTTCATATCAGGTTCTCCTTTTTGTTTGTGATCGGATTCGTTGAATGTCCGCATCCGGCAGCTGCGGCCGCAGTGCGGATGCTCCTCACCGCCGCAGATACGGTAATTCCCGCCGGTGATGCGCAGCGGCTTTCCGTGGACAAGACACACTGCGATCTTCTGCCGCGCGCTTTCGTAGATCTCCTGTACGGTGGAACGGGAAATGTCCATCTGGGCGGCACACTGCTCATGGGTGCGCTGTTCCAGATCCACCAGCCGGATGACCTCATATTCGTCCAGCGTCAGCAGGATCGGCGTTCCGCTTCCGCCCCCGTTCGGGCAGAAGGTATCGATCTGCGGTTTGCCGCAGATCCTTCGGCACCGCGGTGGTCTCGGCATTCATACGCCCCCTTTCGTTTTCGGTATATGCCGATTATAAATCGGTTTTTTGGAAAAGTCAATCGCTTTCTGCCGCTGCGCGGTCTTGATGCCGCAGAACAGCTGCGAGGGCCTCTCCCCATAGAAAAATACCGCTGTACAGGTTCCCGTACAGCGGTATCCGATCCCAAAAGCTTCGATTACAGTTTATTTTTGCGGCTGCGACAGCTTTTTCAGCACCCAGATCTGAATGGGAACGGAGCAGAGAAAGGTCAGCAGGTCCGCCACCATCTGAGCCATCTGGATACCGGGCAGGCCCAGCGTCAGGGCCAGGATCCACACGGTGGGGATAAAGAACAGCCCCTGCCGGGCCACTGCCATAAAGGTGGCCGGCACCGTCAGGCCCATGGTCTGCTGACACATATTGCCCATGACCACCCAGCTTTGCAGGCAGAAGGTCGCGCACTGGAACCGCAGAGCCGCCGTACCGATGGCGATGACCTCCGGATCGTCCCGGAAGATGGATACAAGCTGCGGTGCCCAGGCAAAGCCCGCCGCGCTGACAGCCAGCAACAGCACGAACGTCACCTTGACGCTGAACCAGAAGCCCTCCTTCACCCGATGGTACAGGCCGGCGCCGTAGTTGAAGCCGCACACCGGCTGAAAGCCCTGACCGAAGCCGATCATGGCAGAGCCGCCGAACATCATGATCCGCTGTACCACGCCCATAGCGGCGATGGCCGCGTCTCCATAGGTCCGGGCCGCCTGATTGAGGCAGATGGTAGCTACGCTTGCAAGACCCTGCCGGGCCAGAGACGGCAGACCACCCTTGAAGATCCACAGATAATAATAGGGCTTCAGTTTCACATGGGAAAGATGGATCTGAAGGTTACCGCCCTTGGTGCAGCCAACCAACAGCAGGCAAAAGCTGACAAACTGGCTGATGATGGTGGCCCAAGCAGCGCCGGCGATTCCCAGATCCAGCACAAAGATCAGCAGAGGGTCCAGTCCGATGTTCAGCACCGCACCGCTGGTGATGCCCACCATGGCGTAAGCGGCGCTGCCCTGAAAACGAAGCTGGTTATTCAGCACCAGCGATGAGGTCATCCACGGCGCGCCCAGCAGGATCACGCTGAGGTACGCTTTGGTATAGGGCAGAATGGTGTCCGTGGAGCCAAGCAGGTAGGCCAGAGGTTCCAGAAACAGCAGTCCCAGCACACAGATCAGCATGCCGGTAGCCAGAGCGCTGAAAAAACCTGTGGAGGCCATTTCCGATGCCTCCTGATAGTTTTTGTGGCCGATCTCCCTGGAGATAAAATTACCGCTGCCCTGACCGAAGAAAAAGCCGATGGCCTGAATAATGGCCATCAGGGAAAATACCACGCCCACCGCGCCAGTGGCGGCATTGCTCTTCAGCATCCCTACAAAAAACGTGTCCGCCATGTTGTAAAAGGCAGTCACCAGCATACTGACCACGCAGGGCAGCGCCATGCGTGGGATCAGCCGGCTCACCGGTGTTTCCGTCATCAGTTGATACTTCTTTTGCTGTTGATCTTCCAAAAAGGTCCCCCCTGTGCAGATATGGCTGTCATTTTTGTGGATTGTAACATATTTTTCGAAAAAAGAAAAGAAAAACGTAAAATTTTTCCGCGTTTTCCAGGTGTTTTTATGATCCTTGACAGAAAAAGTCCTTGAATCTCGGCCAAAAGGTGAGTATAATATAAAAGATTATTGACCGGGGCTTTTGCCCCGCACAAAACTTCAGGGACTACCCGGAGAGGATGAGACAGATGACTGCATACAAAGACATGACACTGGACCAACGGAGGGCGGAATACGCAGCATTGCAGACCGCTTTTGCAGATCTGAAGGCACAGGGGCTGAAGCTGGACATGACCCGCGGCAAGCCCTGCAAGGATCAGCTGGACATGGTATCTGACATCTTCGATATGCTCAAGGAGCCGGAGGACTATATTGTCGACGGCATTGATATCCGCAACTACGGTGCGCTGTCCGGTCTGCCGGAGGCCAAGCGCCTGTTCGCAAACCTTTTGGACTGCAAGCCCAAGCAGGTATTCGTGGGCGGCAACGCCAGTCTGCAGCTCATGTACGGCGTGATCGACTGCGCCTTTATCCACGGCCGCCTCAACAGCCCCCGCCCCTGGTGCAAGGAGCCTGTTGTCAAGTGGCTGTGCCCCGCCCCCGGCTATGACCGCCACTTCAAGCTGACGGAATCCTTCGGCTTTGAGCTCATCACCATTCCCATGACCTCCACCGGTCCGGACATGGACGCCGTGGAGGAGGCCATCAAGGACCCGGCGGTGAAGGGCATCTGGTGCGTGCCCAAGTATTCCAACCCCGAGGGCATCATCTACTCCAAGGATACCATCGTCCGCATGGCCTCCATGAAGCCCGCCGCGCCGGACTTCACGATCATGTGGGATAATGCGTACTGCATCCACGAGTTTGACGGCGACTATGTGGAGTTCCCGGACATCTTGCACCAGTGCAAGAAGTATGGCAACTATGATATGGTCTACGAGTTCGCCTCCACCTCCAAGATCACCTTCCCCGGCGACGGTGTGGCCTGCATGGCTACCTCCGAAGCCAATCTGGAGGATTTTGAGAAGTGGATCGGTATTCAGACCATTTCCTATGATAAGGTGAACCAGCAGCGCCATGTGCTCTATCTCCAGAACCGGGCTCACACCCTGAAGCTGATGAAAAAGCACGCGGCATTCATGAAGCCGAAGTTCGAGGCCGTTCTGAGCACTCTGGACCGTGAGATCGCCCCGCTGGAGATCGCCAGCTGGAGCCATCCCAAGGGCGGCTACTTCGTCTCCTTTGACGCCATGCCCGGCACCGCCAAGCGGACGCTGGCCCTGTGCAAGGAGGCCGGCGTGGCCATGACCGCCGCCGGCGCCACCTTCCCCTACGGCATCGACCCCAATGACAGCAACATCCGTATTGCCCCCTCCTTCCCGCCTGTGGAGGATGTGGAGAAGGCCATTGCCGTTTTCTGCACCTGCGTAAAGATGTCTGCATTGGAGAAGCTGGGCATATGAGATACCAAGGCATGGTCTACCGTCCGCCCTCCGAGGCGTACAGCCTCATCGTGCAGGTGACCTACGGGTGCAGCCACAATACCTGTGCCTTTTGCAGCATGTACAAGGAAAAGCGCTTTGCCCTGCGGCCTCTGCATGAGGTTCTGGAGGATTTCCAGATGGCCCGGCAGCGCTACCGCAGCGTCCGCCGCATCTTTCTGGCGGACGGCGACGCACTGATCCGAAAGGCCAGTGAACTGTACACAATTCTGAATACCATCCGGGAGCTGTTCCCGGAGTGCGAGCGGGTCACCAGCTATGCCTCTCCCAGCAGCATCCGCCTGCGGACGGACGGGGAGCTGCAAACCCTCCGGGCCAAAGGCCTGACCATGGTCTACATGGGGTTGGAATCCGGCAGTGACAAGGTTCTCACCCTCATGCGGAAGGGCCATCCCGCCGCAGAGATCATCGAAATGGGACAGAAGGTCCGCAGAAACGGCATGGCACTATCCGTCACTGCCATCACAGGTCTGGGCGGCCCGGAACTGCTGGAGGAACACGCCGTCAAGACCGCCGAGGCCTTCAACGCCATGAACCCGGAATACATCGGAATGCTGACGCTGATGGTGGAGCCGGGAACACCTCTGTATGACTGGGTTCATGACGGTAGCTTCCGTCTGCTGGACCAGCATCAGGTGCTGAAGGAAACAGAGCTGCTGGTCTCTCACTTCGACAGCCCCGGCAGTGTGTTCCGCATGAATCACGCCAGCAACTATCTGGACCTCCGGGGCACCCTGAATCAGGACCGGGACGCTCTGCTGGCCAAGATCCATCAGGCTGAGCAGGATCTCAGCTGTCTGCGGCCCGAAAGCTGGCGCGGACTGTGATTCGCAGCGGAGCCATTCCCATTCTTTCGTCAGATAAGAACAGGCGTGTAGGGTTCTGCTAACAGCGCACGATACGTTCCCATGAATGACAGCAAGCTCGTTCATGTGCATAATCAAAAAGAGCGGAGGGGTCGTTTGATCCCTCCGCTCTTTTGCGGTTTTGCGGTCAGGCAGCGGCAAGATCCGCGGTGGCCTGCCGGTAGATACGAATGAAATAGATGATCTCCGCCGCTGCCGTGATGGTCCAGGAAAACACATACAGCAGATACAGGGACGTGATGGTGCCGAACCACGCAAACACGGTGTAGACCCAGATAATGCGGAACACGCAGGAGCCCAGGATCACGATGACCATGGGGACAGCGCTCTTGCCAAGGCCACGGGAGGCGGCGATGGAGCCGTCCATAAACGCGGAGACGCAGTAGGAAACGCTCATGACCGTCAAACGGTACATACCCGCGTCCATCACCTGCGGGTCTGTGGTAAAGAGGCTCAGGAACGGCCGTCCAAACAGCAGCAGTCCCAGACCCAGAAGCAATCCCGCACCGAAGGCGTAAGCCGTGCTGATCAGGAAGGTCCGGCGGATACGGTCCTTCTTGCCTGCGCCGTAGTTCTGACCGATGAAACTGCCGCAGGCGGTGTAGAAGGCCTGCATCACATCATACACCAGCGCGTCGGCGTTGGTAGCGGCGGAGTTACCCGCCACCATGGTGGCGCTGAAGGTGTTGACGCCACGCTGGATGAACAGATTGGCCAACGCGAAAATGGCGTTTTGCAGTCCGGATGGGATACCGATGGATAGAATGGCTTTTGTGCGGGTCTTATGGAACCGCAGCTGGGAAAACCGCAGGCAGTAGCTCTCACGGCTCCGCAGCAGCGCCGCCGTTACCAGAATGGCGGAGAAATACTGCGAGATGATGCTGGCCACCGCCACACCCGCCACGTCCATATTGCAGACGATGACGAAGAACAGGTTCAGCACCACGTTGATGACGCCGGCGATGGAGAGGTAGTACAGCGGACGGCGGGTATCCCCCACCGCAGAGAACACGGCATTGCCGAAGTTGTAGACCGCCAGTGCGGGCATACCCAGGCAGTAGATCCGCAGGTACAGCACAGCGCCGTCCATCAGCTCCGGTTTGGTGTTCAGCGCTCTGAGGATACCGCCCGCAAAGCCGCAGCCGATCCCCAGCAGCACCAGTCCCGCCGCCGCGCAGGTCAGCGCCGCCGAGTGGACGGTATCCGAGAGGTTCTTTTGATCGTCGGCTCCGAAGTGGTGCGCCACCAGTACGTTAACGCCGCCGGACAGTCCGATGAGGAAGCCGGTAAACAGGGACACGAAAATGGTGGTGGAGCCCACCGCTCCCAACGCTGTGGAGCCCGCGAACCGGCCGACCACCGCCACGTCCGCCATATTGAATAACACCTGCAGCAGGTTGGAAAAGATCAGAGGAATGCTGAATCGGAAGATCTGCTTCCCCAGCGGGCCCGTTGTGAGGTCCGCCTGTGCCGTTTTCATGTCTCCCGCCTCCTTTTCATGGTTGCGCCGCCAAGTGTAACATAGTCAGCGAACCATTTCAACTGTGAAAGCGAAACAATCAGCATCGACCTTTTGCAAGATCATTCATTGACTTTCTACAACATAATCCGGTATAAGGGTGGCGCGCTTTAGTAAAATCGATTACGTATCAGGAGGAACCGTTTTATGAAAACATCCGGCGCCGCATCTAAGTTTGCTATCCCCCTCTGATGCCGGTGAAATTCCAGTTCAACATCGGTGACATCGCACCTATGCTCATTGCTCATAGAGCGTCATCCTTTTTGGCTGCCAGACGAAACAGGTACATGACCAGCAGCCACACCCACGAAACCATTTCCGCATAGGCGATGGTCATATTTCCAAAGTGCGGGGCCATTGCGTAGGAGGCAATGATGCGGACGGCCAGAGAGACCAGTCCCGCAGCGCTGGAGTACACCAGGTCTCCCCTGCCCTCCAGATAGCCGCGGAACGCCGTGGTCAGGCCGAAGATCGGATAGAAGAATGCAATGCGGTGGAAAAAAGCGCTTCCGATCGCCACCGCAGCGGTCCCGGCACCGAAAAGCGCAATGATCTTTCCGCCTGTCGGGATCACGAGGCCCGTCAGGAACGCAGACACCACCAGAGTCAGTATTGTGCCGGCAGAGAGGGTTTTTCGGGTGCGTATCGTATCTCCCGCGCCGTGACTGTGGGCCGTGACCGTGGAAATACCGGAGCCGAGGTTCACAATGGGCAGCAGGATCAGCGTGTCGATGCGGTAGGCCGTTGTGATGGCGGTGACGGTATCCGTTCCGAAGCGGTTCATGAAGTCCTGCAACACCAGACTGCCCAAGGCGCTGATGCTGGACTGTACCATGGGCGGCAGGCCGTAGCGCAAGCCGTCCCGCGCCACGGCGCCGCAGAAGCTCTCTTTCCGGTAACCGCTTTTCAGCCACGGGTATTTGCTTGTTCCGTACAGGACGATGAACACCGTCATGATTGCTTGGGACAGTACGGTCGCCGCAGCCGCGCCCAGTACGCCCCAGCGCAGCTCCGCAACAAAAAGGATATCCAGCAGCACATTGATGAGAGAGGAGACCAGAATGGAGAGGAACGGAATGCGGCTGTCCCCCAGTCCGCGCAGGGTGGCGGTATAGACATTATAGACCGCCAGAAACGGCAATCCCCAGAAAATAATGCGGATATAGCCGCTGGCGAGGTCGATGGTATCCGCCGGTGTGTGCAGCAGCTCCATAAACGGATAGGACAGGGCGGAGCCGACTGCCGCAGCCAGCAGAAATACGCCGCCGAGGATCACGGCAAACACCGCCAGCACAGGCGGGATGCTGTCCTGTTTCTTTGCGCCGAAGTTCTTGGCGATCAGGACGGACAGGCCCAGCGTGAAGCCGGTGATGGTGGTGATGAAGAAGCTGATGGGAATGGACGTCACGCCGATGGCGGAAAGGAACAGCTCTCCGTCCACATTGCCGACGATGAAGGCGTCTGCCCAGTTATAGAGCTGCTGCAGCACACCGCTGAGGATCAGCGGCAGGCTGAACCGGATCAGCTCTTTCATGATGGTTCCTAATTTTTGATTCTCGTTCATGTGTCCTCCTGAAAATTGCAGAACAAAACCACGCAATTGTTCTGCACAATTGCGTGGTTAAAAGCAGCATATCAAACGCCTTGAAAACCCCACGTCACAAATTTTGTAGGAGTATTATAGCATGGCGTGGCTGACAATGCAAGAGAGACGGTCGATCCTGTCCAGTCCCGGTCAGATCACCGACGCGCCGAAGGGCATCAGCGACAGCTTCGCCATCTTAAAGCACTGCTTTCCGATGGGGATACCAAGGAGTGTTATGCACCAGAGGCAGCCAAGAATGACATAGCCGATCGCCATTTCAAGGCCGAAAAATACGATCCAGATCAGGTTCACCAAAAAGGAAACACCGCCGCCCCCATATACGACCTCTTTTCCGAAGGGGAAAAAGGCAAGACTTGCAAACTTGAAGCATTGCAGTCCGACGGGAATACCGATGATGGTCACACACCACAGGCATCCGGCCAGCACCCACGCAAGTCCGCCGATCAGTCCACCAAACAGAAACCATAGAATATTGCCGATCACTGTCATATTCCTCTCCCCTTTCGTTTTTTTCGTATTGTGTTCAATTCGCCTTGCGGAAACAGGCTGCCGCTTGTCTAAGCGCCTTGGCAGCAATGGCGTCCGGTAAGCAAAAAGATTAAATTCTATCACTTGTTCTTTCTAATTCCGATCAGTCCGCATATACCGGCAGCAATACACAAAAGCGCCGGAACACTCGTTCCTAAATTATTCAGTTCCGTTGCGCCGGCTCCAATCAGTACAATGGCTGCTATAAAATTCATTGCGACGCAGAACATAAACCATTTCATTTTCGTTGCCTCCTATTTTCACTGTTCAACATGATTCCGCCATTTTGGACAGTTCACGCTCAATTTGGAGTTCCGCAAAACGAACATTTCCCCACTGTAAATAGTCAGGGCCTATAACCGTACTTCGGCCCCAAAAAGTTTTCTCGCTTCACCGATGCTGCCGGTAAATGTTCCCCGTAACCCATAAACACGGGCTGCATAACGGATAACAATCAAAATAACCGATTCTCTGTCTCTGAACGCTGAACACACGCAGAGATCGTGATTGGATCAAAAATGGTCGGACATTCGTGTGAAACGACGGAAAGCGGTCATTCTTCAAACTCAAAGGTTTCCCGCTGATTTACCGCGTCCAGCGCAAGCTGGGCACGGGACAGTTCATCGGCAGCTTTCTCATAGTCGGCCTCCACCGCCGCGATGTCATAGTTGGCGTAGGTGTAGTCGATGATGTTGGACTGGCGGCCGTACTGCTCCTCCACACGCTCCTTGGGCAGTCGGCTTTTCATCTCCAGCAGCTTGCCTTTCCGCTTGGTAAGTTGAGGAATGTAGACCAGCAGCTCGTCGATGGTCATGTCAAAGCTGTCCACGGTCTGCGTTGCGTTAAAAATGTTGATGGCGTGCTTGAGCTTGCGGATTTTCGCTTCCAACTCTGCGAGACGGATCTGCGTTTCAGCGTAATCGTAGACAGGCCGAACGGACTCGACATCCTCCCCCATGGCAGCCCGGAAGTCCCGGCTGCGGGTCTCCTTGTCCAGCAACGCGGTATACTCGTCATTCAGTTTTTTCAGCAGCTTGTTGGCCTGTGCGGAGGTGTAGTTCATTTTCATCTGCCTCTCTTTCCTCTATCTGCATGTATTGAATTTTTTAACAGTATAACACGGTCGGGTGCGCTTGTATAGTCGGTACAGCAAAGGGATGCTGCCGTTAGAACGTCTATCCATTGACAGAAGCTCACATTTCATTCTACAATGAACGTAAAGACATTGCGCGATACAAGGCAGAACGCCATCTGAATATGAAGCAATCCGGTTGCAGGTTCACGCCTACTGATCCGGGCGCAGAAAGGTGGAACATATATGGCCAGATCCTCTTTCCAGAAATTGAAATTACTTCATGTCATGAATTATCTGCTTCAGAACTCCGACGAGGAGCACCCGATTACAGTCAATCAGATGATTCAATACTTAGAGTCCAACGGCATCGCCGCAGAGCGCAAAAGCATTTACGATGACATCGAGGCGCTGCGCACCTTCGGCATGGATATTGAGGAATGCAAGCGGGGCCGCGTGTTCGGCTATTATGTGGCAAGCCGCACCTTTGAGCTGCCGGAGCTGAAGCTGCTGGTGGACAGCGTGCAGTCCTCCAAATTCATCACCCACAAAAAGACCGCGTCCCTCATCAAGAAGATCGAGACATTGGCCAGCGTACACAGCGCCCAGCTTCTGCACCGGCAGGTCTTTGTGAAAAACCGCATCAAGACCATGAACGAGTCCATCTACTACAATGTGGACGAGATCCACAACGGCATCTCCAATAACCGGAAGATCCGGTTTCTGTACTTTGAGTACAATGTGGCCAAGGAGCGGCAGTACCGCCACGGCGGCGCATACTATGTAGTCAGTCCCTTCGCCATGACCTGGGACGATGAAAACTACTATCTGGTGGCCTATGACTCTGAGGCTGGAATCATCAAGCACTACCGCGTGGACAAGATGGAGAAGATCTCCACGCTGGATGAGGAGCGGGACGGTCAGGAGGTCTATCAGGCGCTGGACATGGCGGTCTACACCCGCAAAACCTTCGGTATGTTCACCGGCGAAGAGATCAAGGTACAGATGCGGTTTGAAAATCACCTGGTAGGCGCCGCTCTGGACCGACTGGGCAGCGAGGTATTCATCGTCCCCGACGGCCCGGCCCATTTCACCGTCCGGACGGACGTGGTGGTCAGCCCTCAGTTCTTTGCGTGGGTGCTGGGTTTTGGCCCTCAGGCGCAGATCGTAGGCCCCGCTCATGTTGTGGACAGCATGAAGGCGCATATCGGCTCCGTCGCGGCGCTTTACGGCCCGCAGGCATAAAAACTGAATCAAATTCAGATCAAGCGGCTCTGACCATTACGGTCAGAGCCGTTTTTTCGTCGCAGTCCGGTTATTGGGACAGGTAAGATTGTAAAATGATGATACTGGAAGGAAACTCGATCATTTTGAAGGAGGGGTTTTATGAAGTTCAAGATCGTTTTTTCCGCCGCTGAAAAGGAAAGCAGGCACGAGGCTGCCGCGCGGTTTGTTATTTCCAGAAAGCCGAAGCCTACCAGATCCCTGGTGCTGATCCACTTCCCTGCTCGCAACATGACGCTCTCCTACTACAACGATCAATTTGATCTCCACGGCGGCGATCTGGTCTTTGTGGATGGAAAGCTGGAAGGTTTCCGCGGTCATGTGGTGGATGTCTGCTATACCTTCAAGATCAAGCTGTCCGACTACAAGCGGGTCATCAGCGTCGCCGATACGAAGGTCCACGGTGAATTCCATTTTGCCGGATCGCACTTCGTCACCTTTGACCGCAGCGCACTCCCTTATGAACAGGTCATCACCTGGTTCAAGGCACCTGAGAAGGAGGATACGGAGATTGTTTCCGAACAGGACGGCAGCGGCTTTCAGTTGAATGATCTGCAAACCATGAAGATCAGCGACGCCATTGCGGAGCGGGGACATGACTATTACAGAGAAAACCGGGTGCGGTACATCTCTCTGGATAAGACTCGGGTGCGGGCCATTGTGGAAGGGACACAGCCCTACGAGCTGGAATGTGACTACATCGATGGCGAGATCAGAAATCTGGTTTGCGACTGTTTCTGCACTTACGCCTGCAAGCATATGTTCGCCGCCATGTTGCAGCTAAAAGAAACTCTGACATTCATTGAGAAGCACTACCCGGGCAGATTTGAAGAAAGTCGGTATTTCGCCGCCGTCTGCAAGGAAACGCTGCTGAATACCGCGATGGCCGGCAGAGAAACCGGCAGTATCATGCTCTGAGCCGCGGATCGATCTGAGGAAAATACGCCGTACAGAGATCGCAGCTGGTGATAGTGTCCGTTTTATAGGACAGCATGTATTGTATACTGAGTCTGTAATCAGAAAACAACACACCACGGAAGGGGTTATAAAAATGGAGCGATTTGAACTGCGGTATGTGATGGGACACATTGAGGTATATGATGAAAACGGCCGGTTCTGCTTTTCTGCGGATCATGTGTCCGAGGCCATGGAGGAATTGCGGGAGGAGTTCAGCGCAGCCTGACCCTTACCGGCTGATAGGCGAAAAAAATCTGCCTTCCAAATGGAAGGCAGGCTTTTGCAGAGCATTTTCTTATCTGTCGCTATTTCAATCAGCATTTATGAATACGCACTCTGCAAGACTCTATTTGCCATTTATTCTGCCCGGCTCCGGTGCTCAGCTCAGAACCAGCCATTCAAGAGGTCCAGCACACCGGAGATATCCCCGGTCATCGTATAGCCGCCCCTCTGCGTATAGAGCGTTCCGCGATCATCCATTGAGATCTCCTGCTGATTTTCAAAGCTGAAGCGGTACACATACTGATCGTAGGGGCCGACCTTGCTGTCAGAGGTTCCCCTCCGTACTACTTGAATGGTTTCCAGTTCATTCAACAGGGCTCCCTTCTGGTCATTTGTAAGATCAATCTTTTCCGCGCCGTCTATGGATTCCCGCGCCACGGTGCAGGGGAGCTCCAACAGCTTTTCCGGGAATACCGCCGATGCTTTTTGGGGAAAGGGTTTTGCAATGACGATCACCGCAAGCAGGGCCAAAACCACAATCGCAGCCGCTAAAAATGGGACCGAAATTCTCTTTTTCATATCACGTTCTCCTTTTCATGTTTGTTAATAGGTATTCCGTCAAAAACCGCGTTACCACTTTTTCAGCACACCCAGCAGGCCCCGCTTGAGCACCTGACCGCCTGCTGAGATCAGTTGGGACTCGATCTTGGCCGCCCGGCGCTCCGCCTTGCGGCGAGCCTCGTCCTCCAGCTTCTGTTTGCGCTTTCGTTCAGCTTCTTCCTTCTTCAGACGCAGCTTTTCCGCCTGAGCCTCCTCCTTTTCGCGGGCCTTGCGGTCGGCCTCCTCCTGTTTGGCGGTCTCCGCTTCCTCCCGCTCCGCCGTCAGCACCTCGTAGGCTGACACGTTATCCACAAACTCGTCATACTTCTCCATGCCGTCGTGCATCATCACCTTGGCCCGGACCATGGGCTCCGGCACCGACATGAGGCTCTGTGGGCAGATGATCTTCGTGCGCTCCACCACAGTGGGGACGCCTGCTTCGTCCAAGAACGAGGTCAGCGCCTCGCCCACGCCCAGTTCCATGATGGCATCCTCCGCCTGAAACGCGGGATTGGGCCGGAAGGCCCGCGCCGCCGCGCGGACAGCCTTCAGCTCCGTGGGGGTATAGGCCCTGAGGGCGTGCTGCACCCGGTTTGAAAGCTGCGCCAGCACGGTGTCTGGAATATCGCTTGGACTTTGCGTCACAAAGTATACGCCCACACCCCGGGAGCGGATCAGCTTCACCGTCTGCTCCACCTTTTGCAGCAGCACAGTGGGCGCATCGCGGAACAGCATGTGGGCCTCGTCAAAGAAGAATGCCATCCGGGGCTTGTCCAGATCGCCAGCCTCCGGCAGGATCTCAAACAGCTCCGACAGCATCCACAGCAGGAAACTGGCGTACAGCGTGGGATTCTGCACCAGCTTGACGCAGTCCAGCACATTGATCATGCCCCGGCCGTCAGCAGCCGTGCGCATCCAGTCATGAATGTCCAGCGCCGGTTCCCCGAAAAACAGCTCGCCGCCCTGCTGCTCCAGCGGCAGCAGCGCCCGCAGGATCGCCGCCACCGACTGCGGCGTAATATTGCCGTAGGTCATCATGTACTCGGCGCGGTGCTCGCTGACATAGGTCAGCATGGCCCGCAGGTCCTTCAGGTCGATCAGCAGCAGCCCCTTGTCATCCGCAATTTGAAACACGATGTGCAGAATTCCCTCCTGTACCGCCGTCAAGCCCAAAATTCGGCTGAGAAGCTCCGGTCCCATGTCGCTGACGGTGGCCCGGACGGCGTGGCCGCCCTCCTGATAAACATCCCAGAAGGTGGTGGGATAACCCTGGTAGACAAAGCGGTCCCGCAGGCCGAATTTGTCGATGCGCTTTTCCATGCCCTCGCTGCTCTGGCCCGGCGCGCAGATGCCCGCCACGTCGCCCTTCACATCGCACAGAAACACCGGCACACCGGCGTCGGAAAAGGACTCCGCCATCACCTTCATGGTGACGGTCTTGCCGGTGCCGCTGGCCCCAGCGATCAGTCCGTGGCGGTTGCACATATTCAGCGCCAGTTCCACCCGCTTGCCACCTGCCAGACCCATATAGATCTTCCCGTTTTCGTACATGAAGCCACCACCGTCATTTGTTAATGCTCTTTTTCATCATTATACCTACGCGCCCGCCCCGGTGCAAGAGCAAAGAGGTGCGTTTCCCCTGTTCATAAGGGTTTTTCAGCGGTCAGACAGGCAGACGCCGCCTTATAGCTGTGAAAGGCATAAGGCCCCCCAGAAGAAGTATAGGTAATACCTCCAATTAGCATAACTTATTTCGTTGAAAATAGATACTTTTTTAACATATTGTGCAAAAATCGCAACAATCTTTTCAAATTTTTGTGGCGAGGTCCCACGGAAAAAGCCGTGTCAGGAATTGACATTTTCTGTCGCGTCTGAGATAATGATTATATTGAAGCACAGGCAACTGACGGAACGTGGAGCACCACATGGAAGCCTGCTGTTATACGTACTGTCGACCGTCTGGGCAAACCTGTTCTCCATGGAGATCCATGGGGACCGGTTTACCCTTTTTTTATTTGCATTTTTATCTTTTTAAGGAGGATCGCATGAAAAAAGTAGCAGTCATTATGGGAAGCGACTCTGACTGGCCCGTTGTAAAGGGTGCCTGCCAGCAGCTCGAGACCTTCGGCATCCCCTATGAGGCCCACATTCTCAGCGCCCACCGCACCCCCGCCGCCGCCGCAGACTTCGCCAGAAGCGCCCGGACCAACGGCTTCGGCGTACTGATCTGCGCCGCCGGTATGGCGGCCCATTTAGCGGGCGCCTTCGCCGGAAACTCCACCCTGCCGGTCATCGGCATCCCCATGAAGGGCGGCGCTGCGGATGGGCTGGACGCTCTGCTGGCTACCGTCCAGATGCCCAGCGGCATCCCCGTGGCTACCGTGGCCATCAATGGCGCGAAGAATGCCGCTGTGCTGGCCGCTCAGATTCTGGCCGTCAGCGATGACGCGCTGGCCGCCAAGCTGGACGCTCAGCGCTCCGAGATGGCAGAGCAGATCGCCGCCAAGGAGGCCAAGCTTCAGGCGGAGCTGGCCCACTAAGCTGTTCACACAAGCATTGATCTTTTCCTGATAAAACCGATATTCAAAACATTTTGGAGGTACAATACTATGGAACTCGTTTATACTGGCAAGACCAAGAACGTTTACGCTCTGGAAAACGGCAACTATCTGCTGAAGTTCAAGGATGACTGCACCGGCAAGGACGGCGTATTCGATCCCGGTGAGAACTCCGTGGGCCTGACCATCGACGGCGTGGGCGATGTGAACCTGCGCATGAGCATCTATTTCTTTGAGAAGATCAACGCCGCCGGCATCAAGACCCATTTTGTCAGCGCCGACCTGAATAATACCACCATGGAAGTCCTCCCTGCCAAGGTCTTTGGCCATGGCCTGGAGGTCATTTGCCGTCACAAGGCCGTCGGCTCCTTCATCCGCCGCTACGGCGAGTATATCGCTGAGGGCGCCGACCTGCCCGCCTATGTGGAGACCACCTTCAAGAATGACGAGAAGGGCGATCCTCTGGTGACCAAGGACGCGCTGGTTGCTCTGGGCGTGATGACCGCCGAGCAGTATGATGCCATCAAGGAGGAGACCCAGAAGATCACTCAGATCGTGGCCGATGATCTGAAGGAAAAGGGCATGGTCCTCTATGACATCAAGTTTGAGTTCGGCTATGCACCCGACGGCAGCGTTATGCTCATCGACGAGGTGGCCAGCGGCAACATGCGGGTCTATAAGGACGGCCAGTACATCGATCCCATGACCCTCTCCCAGCTGTTCTTCGCGTAATGGGCGGTTATTTTGGAGCGATCTCCCACCGGGATGTGGGACTGGACGTATTTTTCGGCACGGACTACCACTCCCATTTGGGTACCCGCCGGGGCGGCATGGTGGTTTACGGGCCGGAGACCGGGTTCGTCCGGGAGATCCACGATATTGAAAACACCCCCTTCCGCACGAAATTTGAAAGCGCGCTGCATGAGTTCAAGGGCCACATCGGCATGGGCTGCATCAGCGACACCGACCCCCAGCCGCTGCTCGTGCGCTCCCATCTGGGCCTGTACGCCATCTGCACGGTGGGTATCATCAACAACATCGACGAGCTGATCGATACCTATTTCTCCGACCACGGGCATCAGTTCATGGCCCAGAGCAGCGGAAAGGTCAATGTCTCCGAGCTGGTGGCCGCCCTCATCAATATGAAGGAAAATCTGGTGGAGGGCATTTTGTACGCGCAGGAGATGATCAAAGGCTCTATCACGATCCTGCTGATGACGCCGGACGGTATTCTGGCTGCCCGCGACCGGCTGGGCCGCCTGCCTGTGCTGGTAGGCAAGCACCCGGACGGCAGCCTGTGCGTATCCTTTGAATCCTTCGCCTATCATAAGCTGGGCTATGAGGATGCTTACGAGTTAGGTCCCCGTGAGATCGTGGCCCTGACCCGGAACGGCTATGAGACCGTCTCTCCTCCGGGTAAGGAAATGAAGATCTGCGGCTTTCTCTGGACCTATTACGGCTACCCCAACTCCAATTACGAGGGCGTCAACGTGGAGGTCATGCGCTACCGCAACGGTGAGATCATGGCTCGCGACGAAGTGGCCCAGGGGCGGCTCCCCAAGGTGGACTACGTGGCAGGCGTACCGGATTCCGGCGTGCCCCACGCCATCGGCTTCGCCAACCGCAGCGGCAAGCCCTTTGCCCGCCCCTTCGTGAAGTATACCCCCACCTGGCCCCGGTCCTTCACCCCTGCCAATCAGGAGGTCCGCAATCAGGTGGCCAAAATGAAGCAGATCCCCGTTTCCGAGCTGATTCAGGGAAAAAAGCTGCTGTTTGTGGACGATTCCATCGTCCGGGGCACCCAGCTCCGGGAAACGGTGGACTTCCTCTATGAGTCCGGTGCGGAAGAGGTCCACATGCGCTCTGCCTGCCCGCCCATTATGTATAGCTGCAAGTACCTGAACTTCTCCCGGGGCAACTCCGATATGGAGCTGCTGGCCCGGCGGGTGATTCAGGAGCTGGAGGGTGACGAGGGCCACAAGCATCTGGATGAGTACTCCGATTCCTCCACGGAGCGGGGTCAGTGCCTGCTCAAGTCCATCTGTGAAAAATTCGGTTTTGATTCTCTCGGTTATCAGTCTTTGGACGGCGTGCTGGAAGCCATCGGCATTGACCGGGATAAGGTCTGTACCTACTGCTGGAACGGAAAGGAATGATCGACATGGAAACATCTCACTCCGCCGCCTATGCGGCAGCCGGTGTGGACATCACTGCCGGTTACAAGGGCGTCAAGCTGATGAGCGCGGACGTCAAACGCACCCACATCCCCGGCGTAGTTTCTGACATTGGCGGCTTCGGCGGCCTGTTTGCCCCTGATCTGACCGGTATGACGGAGCCGGTGCTGGTTTCCGGCACCGACGGTGTGGGCACCAAACTGCGTCTGGCCGAACTGCTGAACAAGCATGACACCATCGGCATCGACTGCGTGGCCATGTGCGTGAACGACGTGATCTGCTGCGGCGCGAAGCCCCTGTTTTTCCTGGATTACATTGCCATCGGCAAGAACGTGCCGGAAAAGGTGGCAGCCATTGTCTCCGGCGTGGCAGAGGGCTGTGTCCAGGCCGGCTGCGCCCTCATCGGCGGTGAGACCGCCGAGCACCCTGGCATGATGGCCGCTGATGACTACGATCTGGCGGGCTTCACCGTGGGCGTGGTGGACAAGCCCAAGGTCATCGACTCCGGCCGCATGGCAGCGGGCGATGTGGTGCTGGCTCTGCCCTCCTCCGGCTTCCACTCCAACGGTTACTCTCTGGTCCGCAAGGTGTTCGACGTGGAGAACGCCGATCTGGGCCGGTATGATGACGAGCTGGGTGAAACTCTGGGCGAGGCCCTGCTCCGTCCCACCGTCATCTATGTCAAGCCCGTCCTCCGCTGCATCGAGGCCGCGGACGTGAAGGGCGTCAGCCACATCACCGGCGGCGGCTTCTATGAGAATGTCCCCCGCTGCATCCCCGACGGCCTGTGCGCCAGGATCGACAAGGCCGCTATCAAAACACCCGCCATTTTCCGTCTGCTCCAGAAAAAGGGCGGCATCGACGAGCACGATATGTTCAACACCTTCAATATGGGCGTGGGCATGGCTGTGATCGTCAGCCCCGAGACCGCCGACGCGGCCCTCTCCGCTCTGAAGGCAGAGGGGATCGACGCCTATGTCTGTGGTGAGATCGTTGCCGGCGAAGAAAAAGTTGCTTTGTGCTGAGTGAAACCGCTCCCGGTACGCACTGTCCCGCTTTTCCGCGGTATCCTGACGTATACTGCTCCGGTGCGCTGAAAGGAATCGGTGCATCGGCGTCAAAGGAGAAATCATGACTATGAAAAAAGCGAAGATCGCCGTGCTGGTCTCCGGCGGCGGCACAAATTTACAGGCACTGCTGGACGCGCAGGCGGCGGGACTGCTGCCCCACGGAGAGATTGCGCTGGTGGTCTCCTCTAATGAAGGAGCCTACGCCCT
>OLOQ01001592.1_pt1 | contig 21187 bp, 16 predicted proteins | sample 1673101 | NCBI WGS metagenome assembly OLOQ01 (sample SAMEA3136754, study PRJEB25190) | human gut metagenome | biome: human gut; feature: human-associated habitat; material: faeces | place: Austria | collected 2013 | reverse complement strand
GGCTGGCACCAGTCAACGGCGATCAGCGCGCGGACGTTGTCGGCCAGCTTGGCGCGGCGCTGGGTGATGGCCAGCTGCATACCGAAGCCGAACTCGGCGTTGTCCTCGAACAGGCTGTTGGCCCAGGCGGGACCATGGCCCTCGTTGTTGGTGGTGTAGGGGCAGGTGGGGGCGGAGCCGCCGTAGATGGAGGAGCAGCCCGTGGCATTAGCAACCATCATACGATCGCCGAACAGCTGGGTAACGAGCTTGACATAAGGCGTCTCGCCGCAGCCAGCGCAGGCGCCGGAGAACTCGAACAGGGGCTTCATGAACTGGCTGCCCTTGACAGTGTTCTTGTTGAAGGCGATGTCCGGCTCAGGCAGCTTCATGGCGAATTCCCAGTTGGCTTCCTGCACGGAGGATTCGGCGGACAGGGGCTTCATTTCCAGGGCCTTGGTCTTGGCGGGGCACACTTCCACGCAGTTGCCGCAGCCGGTGCAATCCAGCGGGCTTACCTGCATGCGGTAGGTGTAGCCAGCCACTTCCTTGCCGATGGCCTTCTTGGTTACGAAGGAAGCGGGCACCTCGGTGCCTTCCTTCACCAGGATGGGACGGATGCAGGCGTGGGGGCAAACCAGGGAGCACTGGCCGCACTGTACGCAGTTCTCGGGAATCCATTCGGGAACCTTGACGGCGATGCCGCGCTTTTCAAACTTGGTGGTGCCGGTGGGAACCATGCCGTCGGGCGTGAAGGCGCTCACGGGCAGCTTATCGCCTTCCTGATTCAGGATGGGCTTTACGATGTTCTTGAAGTACTCGGTGGACTCAACCACAACGGGCTGCGCGCCGGTGGTGGCGTTGGCCCATTCGGCGGGAACCTTGACTTCCTTCAGGCCGGAGATGGCAATGTCGATGGCATCCCAGTTCTTCTGAACGACGGCGTCGCCCTTCTTGCCGTAGGTCTTCTTGGCATACGCCTTCATGTATTCATCGGCCTTTTCGTAGGGGATGATATCGGCCAGCTTGAAGAAGGCGGCCTGCATGATGGTGTTGATGCGGTTGCCCATGCCAACCTGAGCGGCCAGCTTGACGGCGTTGATGATATAGAACTTGGCGTGCTTCTTAGCCAGCAGCTGCTTCATGGTGGCGGGCAGCTGAGCATCCAGCTCGCTCTCGTCCCACTGGCAGTTGAGCAGGAAGGTGCCGCCGTCACGCAGGGAGGATACCATGTCGTAGGCGGTCACATAAGCCTGGTTGTGGCAGGCGATGAAATCGGCCGCATCGATCTGGTAGGTGCTGCGGATGGGGGTATCGCCAAAGCGCAGGTGGCTGACGGTCAGGCCGCCGGACTTCTTGGAGTCGTAGGCGAAATAGGCCTGCGCGTACTTATCGGTGTGGTCGCCGATGATCTTGATGGAATTCTTGTTGGCGCCGACGGTACCGTCAGAGCCCAGACCATAGAACTTGCAGGATACGGTGCCAGCGGGGGCGGAGTTGAACTGCTCCCCCAGCTTCAGGGAGGTGCCGGTCAGGTCGTCGTTGATACCCACGGTGAAATGATTCTTCATTTCGCCTTCCAGGTTCTCGTACACGGCCTTCACCATGGTGGGGGTGAATTCCTTGCTGCCCAGACCATAGCGGCCGCCCACTACCTTGATATCATCGCGGCCGGCTTCACGCAGCACGGTGCAGACATCCTGGTACAGCGGTTCGCCCAGGGAGCCGGGCTCCTTGGTGCGGTCCAGCACGGCGATCTTCTTGCAGGTGGCGGGGATGGCGGCCAGGAAGTGCTTGGCGCTGAAGGGGCGGAACAGATGCACCTTTACGCAGCCGTACTTCTTGCCCTGCGCGTTGAGGGCTTCGATGGCCTCGTCGATGGTTTCGCAGCCGCTGCCCATGCAGATGACGACTTCTTCAGCGTCGGGCGCGCCCACGTAATCAAACAGGTTGTACTTGCGGCCGGTGATGGACTCTACCTGCTTCATGCACTCCTCAACGATTTCGGGAGTGGCCAGGTAGTGACGGTTGGCGGCCTCACGGTTCTGGAAGTAGATATCGGGGTTCTGGGCGGTACCGGCCTGATGGGGATGTTCGGGGTTCAGGGCGCGGGCGCGGAACTCGTTTACCTTGTCCCAGGGAACGATCTTGGCGATGTCTTCGTAGTCGATCGCGTCGATCTTCTGGATTTCATGGCTGGTACGGAAGCCGTCAAAGAAGTGCAGGAAGGGCACGCTGGCCTTCAGCGCGGACAGATGGGCGACCAGCGCCATATCCATCGCTTCCTGAACGGAGGAAGAAGCCAGCATAGCAAAGCCGGTCTGGCGGCAGGCCATGACGTCCTGATGATCGCCGAAGATGGACAGGGCATGGGCGGCCAGGGCGCGGGCAGATACATGGAACACGCCGGGCAGCAGCTCGCCGGAGATCTTGTACATGTTGGGGATCATCAGCAGCAGGCCCTGGGAGGCGGTGAAGGTGGTGGTCAGCGCGCCCGCGGCCAGGGAGCCGTGCACAGCGCCGGCCGCGCCGGCTTCAGACTGCATTTCGGCAACGTGAACCGTCTGGCCAAACAGGTTCTTGCGGCCCTGCGCAGACCATTCGTCCACATACTCCGCCATCGTGGAGGACGGCGTGATGGGGTAGATCGCGGCGACATCGCTGAACGCATACGCGATGTGGCTGACCGCTCCGTTACCGTCGATCGTGTACTTGAAAGACATTTGGGGATCCTCCTTTATAGTGTGTATCGAACACTGTCAGGTGGCATAGCAATACCAACTATACCAACAATATATTATAGATACACCCCCTCCCCTTTGTCAAGGGCAACCATAATTTAGGCGGCAATTTACGGGGAATTTATCGTATGAATTGTAACAACACTCAAAAACCGCTTGACATTTAGTAAGACATGCTGTAGTATTGCATTAAGACACGGTGTCTTATTACATGCATGGAGGAATTAACCAATGAAAGCCCAGCGCCTGCCCGACAGTGAATTTGATCTGATGCAAACCATATGGGATCAGCAGCCCCCGGTGACGACCGGCCTGCTGATGGATCTGATTGGCCGCAGCCGCAATTGGAAGGTGCAAACGGTGGTGACGCTGCTGGCGCGCCTGACCGAGCGCGGCTTTCTGCGCGTGGAAAAGGGAAGCGGCCGCGAGCGCGCCTTCTACCCCCTCATTTCCCGCGACGAATACCTGCGCATGGAAACCGAGAATTTTCTGGAGCATTACCATCACAAAAGCGTGCACAGCCTGATCGCCGCGCTGGCGGGCGACCGCCTGTCCGATCAGGATCTGGACGAGCTGAGCGACTTTGTGCGCAAGGCCAGAGAGAGGAGCGAGGGCAAATGACCGCCTGGCTATCCACCCTGTTAGCCTTCGCGCTGACAGTATCGGCAGTTACACTGTGCGCATTGGTGCTTACGCCCATGCTGCGCAACCGGATTAGCGCCCGCAGCCTGTACCTGGCCTGGCTGGCCGTGCTGGTCTGCGCGCTGATTCCCATCCGCCCATTCTCTCCGCGCCCGGCTGTCACCCTGTCCCCCGCGCCTGTGGCGCGCGCCGTGGAGGTGCCCGTGTTCGCCCCGCGGCAAACGGACACGCCTGTTACCCCAGTCTCGCAGCTTGCCGCCGCGGACTTCGTGCCTGTCTATACAGGCAGCACGGTGTCTGCGTCCAGCGCAGTTCAGCCTGCCCGTACCCTGCAATGGAGCACGGTGCTGTGCATGGTTTACCTGACGGGCGCTGCGCTGATGCTGCTGGGCAGTCTGGCCCACCACGCGCGCTATCTGCGTATGCTGCGCCGCTGGCGAAAGCCGATAAGCGACCGCCGTATTCTGGCGCTCTACGATGCGCTGCGCGATGAAATGGGCATACGCCGCGCCATTCCCATCTACCTTTGCCAGGCAGTCGACAGTCCCATGATCGCAGGCATTTTCCGTCCCTGCATTCTGCTGCCGGAGAACCATCTGAACCTGAGCGAACTGCGTCTGGTGCTGCGGCACGAGCTGACGCACTATCAGCGCGGGGATCTGTATGTAAAGCTGCTGGAGCTGCTTTGCGTCAGCCTGCACTGGTATAATCCGCTGATCTACCTGGCGCGCCGCGAAATCGATTACGCTTGTGAAGCGTCCTGCGACGAGCGGGTGATGCGCGGCGCATCGCTGGATGATCGCCAGTACTACTCTGAAACCATCATCACCGTGATCCGCCGCCAGCGTGCGCGGGGAACGGTGCTGTCTACCAGCTTCTATGGAGGTAAAAGAGGCATGAAAAACCGAATTCTTACCATTATGGATACCCGCGCGCGGCGTTTGGGCGCGCTGCTGCTGTGCCCGGTGCTGGTGATGGCGCTGGCCTTCAGCGTGGCCTTCGCCGCCGAGCCGCCCGCTGCGGGCAATGACAGGGACGTACCCAGCCTGGCCGCGCTGATGCAGGATCCCAGCCAGCCCATGACCGAGGACGAGGCCTACGAAAAGGGGCTGCAGCTGCTTCAGGCTGTGCGCGGCAGCGATTTCCCCGCGGATGCTTCCGCCGAGCGCGCGGGCGTGGCCTTTACCACAGCCATCTTCGGCAGCGTCACCCTGCCGGTAGTGCGGGCGGATATCCGCGTGCAGGGCAGCGGCCGCTATGCCGTCAGCTACTGGCACGCCTACCTGTCCGCCGCGACGGGCGAAGGGCTGCTGCTCACCTGCTCGGGCGAGGAGGCCTCCGCCGATCAGGAATTTGCCGCGCCCTACTATCTTCATCCCATGCTGGAGGATAACCAGGAGCAGCGCGCATTGTTTGCCACCCTGCCCCGCGCGGCCTATGTAAGCAACGCCGCCGCGCCCTCCGCCAATTTCAGCGAAGGCCCCACCGATTACACCTGGCCGCAGGGCACCTGCCTGAACGGAACGCCCGTCACCGTGACCGAGCTGCACCTATCTGGCAACAACGTGCCCAAGGCGCTGACCGAGGCAAAGCTGATCTACTGGGCCAAAATCACCGTGGGCGCAACAAAGGACAGCCCCGGCGTGGACGGCTCCTGGATCCCGCTGTGCGCGCTGACCTTCGCCGATGAAATGACGGGCGCGCCCGCCACCCTGCCCGCCGGCACGGTAACAACCGACGCGGCCACGGGCCAGGTAAGCCTGTACGCCGCCTGCGACCGGGACAAGGGTGTGGTCACGGTGCTGTCCAAGGGAACGCAGGTGGAGGTGCTCAGCCGTCTGGCGCAGTTCTATCAGGTGCGGGCAGGCAAGGATTACGGCTTCCTGCCCATCGAAAACCTGGCCTTTAATACCGCCACGCAGGCGCTGATGGACAGCATCGTGCCCGAGCATTTTGCCGAGATTCAGCCCGGCATGCGGGAAAAGTACGATGAATTCATGAACCGCATCACCGCCCTGTGGGACGAGTACGGCGACAGCAACGAATGGCCGCTGGAGATCAAGGCCAAAGCCACGCAGATCCGCCTGGATTACGGCTTTGACGCCGATCTGCCCGCCCGCAACATCCTGCCCGGCGAGGGCGATATGACGCTGGAGCAGGCGACCGCCTTTGCCGACGCGCACATAAAAGAGCGCTACGGCATGACGGAGGCGGATTTCGTCTATCGCCGCTACAGCTTCTATTACGAGCCCGACGCCCCCGATGTGCATCTGTGGAACGTGTATTACGTTGCCCGCACCGGGCTGCGCAACTGCGCCGTTACCTTCAATCAGCAGGGCGAAATCCTCCGTGATTTTCAGAATTCCTATACCAACGGCAGCGGCCCGGACGATTTGGACATGAAGCAGCCCGGCTACTATATCGACTATGGCAAACCCATGGCGTACGCCGAGGATGACGAAGCCCGCGCTGCGCTGGATACCGCCTGGCAGACGCTGGAGGCTACGGTGGACGACGGCCAATTCAATCAGGAGGATTATACCGTCCGGCAGGAGCTGTGCCGCGATATCTGCCCGGATAACGACGGCAGCCTGACCTGGTGGCGGTTTACCTTCTGCAGAGATGATGAGGAAGCCGAGTTTTATGTGATTGTCGTGCGCGGGGATGAAGAAAGGGTGATTTCCAGCAACGCGGAAGACTACGCTTACAATCGCCGATATGAGGCTGCCAGCAAGCGCATGGCCCAGGAGGAGGCCCTGCGCGGGCCGTACTACACCTGGTCGGTCGAGGAAAAGGCGGAAGCCGCATCGTGGGCGCACGAGGCCAACGCTGTCCTGCCGACCAAGCAGGATATCCCGCAGAAAAAGGCGCAGGAAATCGCCCTGGCTTACGCCGTCGAACAGACGGGAGATAAACTTGAGAAGCTTGCTAACCTGCCGTGCTATTTCTACTTTGAAACGGCGGAATGGTATGAAAGCATCAATCCAGCCAAAACCATCTGGCGCGTGGATATCAATATCAGCCATGGCTATGACGAGGGCATGGTGGATTATCTGTCGGTGATCATGGATTCCCGCAGCGGCGAGATCCTGGAATATTGGGACAGCCGGGTAAGCAACGGCTGACACCCTGCCGGCCCGCGTCTGCGTCCCTACGGCGGGGCGCGGGCCAGATTGCATATTTCCCGCAAAAAAGGTGAAAAAAATACTTGCTTTTACCAGATTGTTGTGGTAATATATTCGATGCTGGTCCATAGCGTCCGGCACCAAGACTTACAGGAGGCGAAGGAAGTGCCGAACATTCAGTCTGCCAAGAAGCGCGTGAAGGTGAGCGAAACCAAGAACCTGCGTAACCGTATGGTAAAGAGCGGCGTCAAGACGTCTATCCGCAAGCTCAATGCGGCCATGACCGAGGGTGCTGATGCTGCCGCTACGCAGTATGTCGCCACGACTTCCGCGATTGATAAAGCGGTAGCCAAGGGCATCATCCACAAGAACGCGGCCAACCGTAAAAAGGCTCGTCTTGCCAAGATGATCGCGAAGGCGTAATCAACAAATCTCTACTCGTCATTATCACGGCAGTGTATAGTACGGCGCGCGGGCCAAATAGCCTTGCGCGTTTGTGCTACCTGCAAACAGGCTGCGATAAAGAACAACCCCCGGTTTCCCCCGTGCAAAAGAGAGGACGGCTCACCGGCTGAAAGGCGTCCGCGCGGCGGCGGGGCATTCGCTTTGGAGCCGCGCGCCCGAAGGCTCAGTAAGGCGCGCCGTCCTATCCGCGTTACAGGATCAGAGCGCGGGCAGCATCCCTGCCTGCGGAAATTGGGTGGTACCACGCCTGCATGCGTCCCATGTGCTTTACATGGGATGATTTTTTATTTTGGAGGGTATGTATGGGCATCAGAGAGAATATCGAGTCCATCCGTGCGGAGCTGGAGCAGGAGCTGCAGCGCCTGGACGATGTAAAGCAGCTGGAGGAGGCTCGCCAGCGCGTGCTGGGCAAAAAGGGCAGCCTGACCGCGCTGCTGCGCTCCATGGGGCAGCTCAGCCCCGAGGAGCGTCCTGCCGCCGGGCAGATGATCAACGCCGGGCGCGAAAGGATCAGCGCCATGCTGGACGAGCGCCTGACCACGCTCAAGGCTCGCGAACGTGAGCGCAAGCTGGAGCGCGAAGCGCTGGACGTGACCGAGCCGCGCGACCTGCCGCGCCTGGGCGTGGCGCATCCCACCTCGCTGGTGCTGGACGAGGTGCTCTCGGCCCTGACGGGTCTGGGCTTTGATGTGGTGGAAGGCCCTGAAATCGAGCTGGATCACTACAACTTTGAGCTTTTGAACCTGCCCAAGAATCATCCCGCGCGCGACGCGCAGGATACCTTCTATGTGGATGATAACATCGTGCTGCGCACGCACACCTCCCCCGTGCAGGCGCGCACCATGCTGTCCCGCAAGCCCCCCATCCGTATTGCCTGCCCCGGCCGCGTGTTCCGCGCCGACGAGGTGGACGCTACCCACAGCCCCGTTTTCCATCAGATCGAGGGTCTGGTGATCGATAAGGACGTGAACATGGGCGATCTGAAGGGCACGCTGGACGCGCTGTTCAAGCGCCTGTACGGCGACGATATCGAAACCCGCTTCCGCCCCTCCTTCTTCCCCTTTACCGAGCCGAGCGCTGAGGTCGATCTGACCTGCATCTCCTGCCGCGGCAAGGGCTGCCGCATGTGCAAGGGCACGGGCTGGATTGAGGTGCTGGGCTGCGGCATGGTCAACCCCAAGGTGCTGACCATGTGCGGCATCGATCCCAACGAATACACCGGCTTTGCCTTTGGCATCGGCCTGGAGCGCATCACCATGCTGCGCTACGGCATCAAGGATATGCGCCTGCTCTATGAGGGCGACGAGCGCTTCCTGCGCCAGTTCCGCTAAGGGAGGGAAACGGACATGAAAATTTCGATGAACTGGATCCGCCAGTACGCGGATATTCCCGTATCGCCCGCCGAATACGAAAGCACCATGATCATGCACGGCACGGGCGTGGAAGGCATTGAATACCTGGGCGAGGAATGCCAGAACGTGGTGGTCGGCCGGGTGCTGACCTGCCGTGATCATGAAAACAGCGACCATCTGCACGTGTGCACGGTGGATGTGGGCCAGGGCGAGCCGCTGCAGATTGTCTGCGGCGCGCCCAACGTGCGCGAGGGCATTCTGGTGCCCGTAGCCATGATCGGCGCCAAGCTGCCCGGCGGCCACGAAATCAAAAAGGGCAAGCTGCGCGGCGTAGAAAGCTGCGGCATGCTCTGCTCCGGCCCCGAAATCGGCGTGCCGGTGGAGCTGTACCCCTCCGTAGGCGACGCGGGCCTGCTGATTTTCCATGAGGATTATCCCCTGGGCACCGATGTGCGCAAGATCTTCGGCCTGGACGATTATGTGGCCGATTTTGAAATTCTGGCCAACCGCCCCGACTGCCTGTGCGCCTGGGGCATCGCGCGCGAAACCTCTGCCGCGCTGGGCACCAAGCTGACGCTGCCCGAGGTGACGGTCAAGGACGTGGGCGGCGATATCGCCGATCATGTTCAGGTGACGGTGGAGGATTTCACCCGCTGCCCGCGCTACGCCGCCCGCGTGATCAAAAACGTGCGCGTCGCGCCCTCGCCCATGTGGCTGCGGCAGGTGCTGCATGCCGCCGGCATGCGCTCCATCAATAACATTGTAGATATCACCAACTATGTGATGCTGGAAACCGGCCATCCCATGCACGCCTTTGATCTGGACAAGGTGCGCGGCCGCCAGATCATCGTGCGCACCGCCCAGGATGGCGAAACGCTGCGCACGCTGGACGGCAAGGATCATGCCCTGACCAGCGCTGATCTGCTGATCTGCGATGCGGAAGGCCCCACGGGCCTGGCCGGCATCATGGGCGGCGAGGAAAGCGAAATCACCGACAGCACCCGTGAGGTGATGCTTGAGTGCGCCACCTTCGACCGCGCCGTCACGCGCATTTCCGCCCGCCGCATGGGCATCCGCACTGAGTCCAGCGGCCGCTTTGAGCGCGGCGTATCCGAAAAGACCATCATGACCGCGTTGGAGCGCGCCTGTCAGCTGGTGAACCTGCTGGACGCGGGCGACGTGGTAGGCGGCCATTACGACTACTACGAGCATCTGGAGGCGCCTAAGACCATCGTCTGCTCCGTCCGCCGCATCGCCGCCCGCACGGGCGTGGATATCACGGGCGAGGAGATGGAAGCAGCCCTGCGCAAGCTGTGCTTCACCGTGGAGCGCGAGGGCGATACCCTGCGCGTCACCGTGCCCGATTATCGTCAGGATATGGAGGGCGAAGCCGATGTGTGCGAGGAAGTGCTGCGCATGGTAGGCTATGAGCGCATTCCCTCCACGCGCCTGCGCGGCGAAAGCACGCAGGGCGGCCTGAACCCGCTGATGCAGCATAAGGCGCGCGTGCGCCGCGTGCTGGGCGGCCTGGGCTATGACGAAATGATGACCTTCTCCTTCGTTAGCCTCAAGTCCATCGCCGCGCTGGGTCTGCCGGCGGATGATCCCCGCATGCAGCCGCTGATGCTGCGCAACCCGCTGGGCGAGGATACCGCCTGCATGCGCACCACACTGGCTCCCGATATGCTGCGCATCCTGGCCGGCAACTACAACCGCGGCAACGACTGCGCCATGCTGTACGAGTTCGGCACGCTCTTTGATGCAACCCGCCGCACGGAGGAGGGGCTGATCATCGAGTCCCCTGCCCTGTCCATCGGCGCGTATGGCAAGGATCTGGATTTCTACGCCATTCGCGGCGCGGTGCAGGCGCTGTGCGCGCAGGAGGGCGTAAGCGTTACGGTTGTACCCGGCGGCGACTGCTATTATCATCCCGGTCGCAGCGCACGGCTGATGCATGGTGAAACCGTCATCGCTACGCTGGGTCAGGTGCATCCCGATATCGCGCAGGCCATGGATCTGCCCGAAATCACGCTGCTGGCCGAGGTGGACATGGTGGCGCTGTATGCCTGCGCCCAGCCCATGGGACAGGTAAAGCCCATCTCCCGCATGCAGGCCGTCAGCCGCGATATCGCGCTGGTCATGCCTGATGCGCAGCCGCTGGGCCCCGTGATGGATGCGATCCGTCATGCCGCGGGCGAATGGCTGGAGGATATACGCCTGTTTGACGTGTTCCGCGGCGTGCAGGTAGGCCTGGGTATGAAGAGCGCAGCCTTCTCACTGACCTTCCGCGCCCCCGACCAGACGCTGACTGAAGATCATCTGGCTCCGGTAATGAAGAAAGTAATGAAGGTTTGCCGCGAAAAATTCGGCGCAGAAATTCGTTCCTGATTTCTAACATCATGCATACGCTCCCGGTCAGGCATTGCGCTTGCGCCGGGAGCGTTTTATATTCATTTTTGCCTCTGCGTCAGGCGATTGGATCGCGGCATTTTTAGCGCGGCCAGGGCGCTGACGATGCCAATGCCCGCGGCGTTCATGACATCCCTTGCCGGAAAATCTGGAATCAAGTGCATGCCGGCCACGCCCAGCGCCGCGCCGCACAATCCTAAAATCAGCGGAATCAGTTCCTCCCGCAGGCCGCGAATCATGCGCAACAGCATCCCCAGCAAATAGCAGATCGCCACGAAACGCAAGCGTCATTGCCGTGCGTGCCTTTGCATAGCTGCAATTTTCCTTGCATGCGTGAAAGGAAAGCCCCAAATGATAGATAGCAGCTACGCCAGCGCTGAAAACATTGCCGCATATCTGCGCCGCATCAAGGAGCGCAGGCATTTCCAGCCAGGAATGGTCTGTGCGCAGCGGCGTATCGGAAGCGACCATTTCTCACCTACTTAGCGGACAAAACCAATCCCCGCAGTTCTGCACTGTCGCGCAGCTGGTTAAATCCGTCGGCGGCTCCCTGGACGAATTGGCCGATATCCCCCACGCTCCCCGCGCTCCGCCATGCGATAAAGCGCTGGCGCATATGATCGCAATGGATAAACAGCGGGAGGAAACCGTTTTATATTTGCAAAATCAAGTGACTGAATTGCGAGCAAATGCTGAGCGTCAGCATCGTTTGTTGATCATATGCACTGCGGTGCTCGGTCTATTTTTGTTTTCGGCGCATTGCTTGCCTGGGATCTCTCCGATCCACGCTATGGATTCCTCTACCGTTTGATTTCCGCCATGCCGCATGGCAGCCACCTGCCCTTCCTGCGCAGATAGTCTCCACTTGCATGAATGTGCATCCACTTGCACCCATGCAAGCACTGTGCGCCATCTGAAAGGCACATTTCATCCCTTGCCGTATTTCCAGTCACATTATTTGCATTTTTTAGAAAAAAGCATTGACAAACCCCATGAGCCGTGATATTATATATCATGTGATTGGTTCAAGTCATGGTCGCATGGCTCAGTTGGTAGTACCTACTGGTACCTTTTCCGGAAAGTCGGATGGATAGATAAGGTCGCATGGCTCAGTTGGTAGAACCCACTGGTCAAGTTATCAAACTGCCGGTTCATGAGTATCTCAAGTGACCGGCCCACTGGTAGACAAGACCGACATGCGCAGGAAGCTGAAATGACCGAACGATTTCAGCGAAAAGGGCTAAAAAGTTCGGAATAAGGTCGCATGGCTCAGTTGGTAGAGCACATCGTTCACATCGATGGGGTCACAGGTTCGAGTCCTGTTGCGACCACCACAAGAACCCTTGTAAATCAAGGGTTTTCTTTCATAAGGAACTAATCCTTGGGGAGACCGCGTAGTCGATGTGGCTACGCGGTTTTCCTTTGCTTTGGGGATGCTTCCAGGGTGATCGGTTCGGTCAGAATGGGGATTTCGATCTGGCCTACAAAGTTGAAGACGATTTCCACCGTCTGCCTGCGGTGCCCGGAGGACTTGTCCGCTTCGTGGACGATGATCTTTTTTACAAATTCGTTCACGATGGCGGTGGTCAGTTCGGGAATGTCCACGTACTTTTCCACCAAGGCGGCGAAGTGGTCGTAGTTATCGCTGTCCTCGCGCTGCTGGTCGATCAGTTCCTCCATGACGGTGATCTCGATCTTGAGCCGCTCCTGCTCTTCTTCATAATCCGTCATCATTTTCTGATAGCGATCATCGGAGAGCGTTCCGAGAACGTGATCTTCGTACAGGCGGGTAATCAGTTTGTCGATGTCCTCCAAGCGTTTCTTCGCCTGCGCCAGCTGCTTCTGATTCTGCTGGATGCTGCTGTCCTGCGCTTTGCGGGTGGATTGCATCCACTCCTGCTGAAAGCCCTCCGCATCTTCTCGGACGTAGGCTGTCACGGCGCGAATGCGTTCCAGCACGATGTCCCGCAATACTTCCTCTCGGATGTAGTGGCATGTGCATTCGCCACGATTATCTTTATAGCTGGAACACCTGTAATGATCCTGCTTCCCTTCAAAGCTCTTGCAGGTGGCAAAGTGCATCCGCTTTCCGCAGTCCGCGCAGTAGGTGATACCGGCAAACATGCCTTCCCGTTCTGCTCGCTGGATGCTGCGATGCCGCTGTTGACGCAATTCCTGCACCCTGTCCCACAGTTCTTTCGGGACGATGGCCTCCTGCGTGTTCTCCGTGATTACCATGTCCTCCGGCTGATTGGGGATACGCTTTTTCAGCTTATAGGATTTGGAATACGTCTTGAAGTTGCAGGTGCAGCCGGTGTACTCGATCCGTTCGAGTATCGCACCAACCGTAGCATCAGACCAGTGATACGGATGAGCTAGCATCGGCTTTTCATGCCGTTGATTATACATGGCGGTGGGCATCAGGATTCTTTCTTTTTCCAGTATCGCGGCGATGCTCTCCGGCCCCTTACCCTGCATGGCCAGGTCGAAGATGCGTCTTACCACGGGAGCAGTTTCCGGATCAATGATCCAGTGCCCCTTCCGCATCGGATCTTCCAGGTAACCGTAGGGCGGACGGTTGAGATGTTCGCCGCGCATGCCTTTTGCGCGAATAACCGCGCGCACTTTCCGACTGGTATCCTTTGCATAGAAATCGTTGAACAGGTTGCGGACCGGAGTGAAATCGCTGTCTCCGTGCTTGGAATCTACGCCATCATTCACGGCGATGAAGCGCACATTCATGCTGGGGAATACGATCTCGGTGTAGTGGCCTACTTGCAGGTAGTCTCTGCCGAAGCGGCTCATGTCCTTCACAATGATCGTGCCGACCTGCCCCGCTTCCACCAGGGAGAGCAATTCTTGCATCGCCGGACGGTTGAAGTTGGTGCCGGTATAGCCGTCGTCCACGAAGAATCTCGTGTGAGTGAAGCCGTGATCATCAGCGTACTTTTGGAGAAGGGCTCGTTGATTTTGGATGGAGTTGGACTCGCCATCCAGGTCGTCTTCGTTGCTGAGTCTGCAATATAACGCGGTGATCTGCTGCTGATTCAAATCATTTTCCTCCTTTCGGGAATCAGCCGTCAGTACCGTAGTGCTCATAGGAATCATACCATAGTTCAGGGAATTCGTCATCTGGGAATAGCCTCCATACGGGGTAAAGGTTCAGAGAAGATCAGGCGTTTCACCTTGCCGACCAGGCTTTCTTTTCCGTCGCAATCAGTCAGGATCGTGTACCAGGTGTTGCCGATCTTTCGTTCGATGATGCCGTGGAATGTATCGTATGCCGACCAGATTTTCTCCCAGGCTTCCACCAATTCGGGTGGAGGAATGTCGGGCGGATAATCATAGACGGCTGCATAATCGAAGGGCTCATAGCCGGAAGCGATCAGGTCCTTGCGATAGTCGTAGTCCATTTCTTGGGGGATGGTGTAGCGCATGCGTTCGGTAAAAACCTCCTTAAAACAAGTTTCGCATATTTGCTAAATACATATTACCACATCAAAAGAAGTCTGTCAACAAGCATTTCGCAAATATGATAAATTTTCTTGACGAGAATTTGTTCCGACTGTATAATGCAGATGGAGCCGCTGACGGCTTCATCGTAAGCAGCGTAAGTCAATTTTTTTCAGCATCGGAGGAGCACATGAAGACCGGAGAGAAGCTAAAGCGCATCCGCAAATATCGCGGATACAACCAGCCGGAGTTTGCTATCATGGTCAGCTTAGGCGAAAACGCAGCGCCAAGAATTGCGCAGTATGAGTCCGGCTATCGTGTGCCATCTCCCAAACTTTTGAAGACGATGGCGGAGGTGTTAGACTGCAATCCACTGGCACTCATGGATGTGACCGGGCAGAATATCGAAGAATTGATGATGATGTTTTTCTGGTTAGAGGAAGAGCATCCCGGCATGTTTCATACGTTTCAGATGCAGCGTTTGCAGCAAAGAGTTGATGAAGAGAATACAACCACAGTTGATACCAATGTGTATTATCACGATGGTGATTTTTGGCCGGCTCATACGCCATGCGGACTGTGGATCGACAACAATCTGATGAATGGATTCTTCCAGGAATGGCTTTATCATCAGCAGGAGCTGAAAGAAGGAACCATTTCAAAGGAAGAATACTTCGAGTGGAAAATCGGCTGGCCTTACACCTGCGATGAATGTGGAAAGAGGGAACCGGCGAAAAAGTGGCGAAGGAAAAAAACTGCCCTTGATTCAGAAGAATCATAAAGAGAGAAATAACGCCGCGCAAACACGGATCACAAATTTGTGATCCGTCGATAATAAACGCTGACCCGCCGAGAAAACGGTTGTGGCAAGCAATGCAGAGTTAATAACTTCTGCAAAAGCTTGTTGGTAGGCTCCGCCCCCAAACCCCTGCCAGCCAGCGCACGCGCTGTGGTTATCTTCACGAAAAGAGAAAGCTGCCAAGCTAGTATTGCGTGTAAAACGCAAGAGTCCGGCATGACGGCTTCTTTCATTTCTACCCATTGGCGGAAACACATCTGACGTAAAAAGATACTACAACCACAGAACGCAGTTCTGGTTTTCAGGGCCTTGGGGGCGGAGCCCTCAACAAGTTTTTTGCAATTCGGCCCGGATTGCATTGCTTGCCGCTATGCAAATGTACTACATTTGCCCTGCTTGCTACTATTATCCTGAATTCAGCATACATGTCTAGTGGTGTTTTTCCCTGCCAGATAACAAGTGTGAAAATATTTTATCTATTCAAAAGATGGGCTTTGTGATATAATCAAAATGGTTTTGTATATCCAAGTTTAATGCAGAACCAACAAAAAGCCCAGAGGAAGTGAGATGAGTGGATAACCGATCAGTAAGGAAATTGCCGTCAAGCAGCAGAAGGCCGACAAGCTGGCACAATACAAAAGTCGCTGATCTATGAGGGTGTAACCAGGAAGCAGGAGGTAATTGCTTAATGGGAATGACTGCGGAGATGGATAAACATTAGGCCTTTGGGTAACTGGTGCCATATGAACACTGCGTTTGCATGTAGTCTGTATGAGTAAGGAAAGGATAATGGTTATGAAGATGAAAAAGATTCTCTCTTTTGTTCTGGTAATTGCAATTCTCCTTTGCTCCGTTACTGCCTATGCCGACCAAGCTATTGATTACCCCATTTCTGTGCATATCGACCAAGGAGATATTACTGTTCGTCTGCCGGAAAATGCAATTTACGTGACGCAGGAATCCACGGTAAATGATCTGTATTTCCTGATTGCTGGTGCAGAAAGCTACCCTTTGATCATGAATGATTTGAAATCCAACTCAGTATACATTGATGCCATTAACATGAACTATTCATGGGAACTTAGGATTGCAGTGCAGCAAGGGGCTCCGATGGATTTCAAGGGACTGAGCGAATCAGTTGCGCAGATCTATTTAGATGCTTTTGTTAGTGATTTTACCAATAGAGGCTTAACCATTGATGACACCTTTGTTTGCACAGCAAGCGGTCATGCTTTTGTTGCCCTAAGGGCTAATATGGGAGGTCGTAATATCTATACCATCATGACAACGAGCGACGATAAGTTGCTGGCTATTACAACCGGTGATGTCTATGCCGGTTCTATCGAAATGGACGAACTCAAGAGTGTTACGATGGCAATCATCAATGGTATCATCTTTGACTGATGGTGTTTCTTAAGCGACCATTTTCCTGATGGATGTGCTATACTGAAGCAATCCAATGGAAATTTGGAGGAATTGATAATATGACTGCTTTGATTTACATCGTTTGTTTCTTTGGTGCCGCTGTTGTTCAGGTTTTGCTTCGTTCCTTGCTTGCGAGTGGCGCGGTACCGATCATCCCCGGTAGCGTTGTTATTTATCTCGTTGCTCTTTGGGCTGCACGCAAGTGGTCTTCTTCATACAAAGAAAATAAGGAAATGAAGAAGATTCAGGAAGAACTGGCAGCAGAGCACGAGGACGATTCGAATAAAACAATGTAATTACGGAGGTAAGAAGCTATGGCTATCAATTGGACTTCTTTGATTGGTATCGCATTGTGGGCATTGATTCCCGGCTTCGTTGCCCAGAAGAAAGGACGCAGTTTCGCAGCGTATTTCTTCCTTAGCTTTGTGATAACTCCGCTTGTTACCACAATCATTACTCTGTGTGTCAGCAACCTGAACAAGATAACAGCTGATGAATCCTCTTCAGCTGAGACCAAGAGCATGATCTCCCAAGAGGACAAATGGATCTGCAAATGCGGCAGCGAGAATGCAAATTCGCTGAGTTATTGCCCGATTTGTAAGAGAACGCGTGAAGAAGTTGAGGGTGCGAAGGAATAAAACTTACCACTCTCCAGTGACGAAAACACGAAAGAGGCTATGTTCGATGAAAAAGGTTATCTGTCTCATAATGGCTGTGTGTTTGCTGTTGAGCAGTGTATCTTTGGCTCTCGCTGATGCCATCAATTTGACAAAGATCAAAACAAGGGATTACTTTTCATATAACGATAGCGCAAATTCTTCGTGGGTTTATTATCAGTATGCTGAAACCGAGCTCGCCGATGGTACCTATGTCGAGTTCTTGGTCGCAGATTGGGGGAATAATACCGAAGCAACTGGCTATCCGGAATTCCGTGTTTTCGCCACAACAAAAAACAACGAAGATATCATTGTTCAAAGCGGCACGTTCATGATTGATGGCAATATGTTTGATCTCACATTTGATGAGCTCAAACTGGATAATAGTCATGGTGCTTGTTTCTATATGACAAGTGATGCTGTGCCCTTTATGAAATCTCTTGCCATGGCAAAGAGCGTATCAGCTGTGCTTCGTTACACTGGTGGGACAATTTCTGTCTCCTTTATCGCCAACGAGATTGCTCCGGTTGGTCAGTTCATGTACGATTTGTTGAGCATTGATTTTCTTGATCATGTAGCCAGTTCTGAGGCCCAGTACGAGAATTGGTACAAAGAAAAAACGCCTATCCTTTCCTACGTGTTCAATGAAGTGGATTTGACTGAAAGAACAAGTGATGAGCAAGTTCCCATCCAGACGCAATCGCAACCTGTTGGTGACGAGTGGGTTGGGCATACTCTCAGTGATCTTGGTGTTGAGTTCTATCTTCCTGCCAGCTTTACTGTTTATACCCGCGGTATGAGTGCAAACGATCCCGTTGTAAAGGCTTCTGGTATGACACCTGCACAGATTGATCAGGCGCTTGTTGACGGAAACTACTATCTGGAAGCAACCCAGGATGACTTCGAATCCGAAGTATTCGTCACGATGATAGGCAGTACAATTGGTGATTTTAACACTTGGAGCGACTCCGGATTGCTGAGCATGTCCTCTCTTTGGACGGCTTCCTACCAGTCATATGGTATCGATATCTTAGATACCGATATCTTTTCATGCAACAATGTTAAGTTCATTCGCATGCATGAGAAGCAAACCGTTAATGGTGCTGTCATGTACAAGATGCAGTACTATACTACAACAAATTATCAGGCTATAAATTTTGTTTATATCTCAAACTATGATGATGTAACAGAATCCGAAAAGGCATTTATGGAATCTGTTGTCGAACACGCAGTCTTTGGAACAGAAGTGGCCCTGTCCGACATTGGCGCTTTCGCAGAAGACCCTTCAAACTTCACATACGAATTACTGGATGATGGTACTGCCAGCATTACAGGCTACAATGGATTGGCCGGCACTCTGGCAATTCCGTCAGTAATTGATGGGCATACCGTTTCCAACATCGCTGTTATGGAGAAGAGCAGTTTTATTGCGAATATCTTCATCCCTGATTCTGTTACTTCAATCGAGGATAATCCTTTCATTAATATTTCGTCTTTGAAAACAGTAAACGTGTCTGATAGTCATCCCAAGTTTACTGCTATTGAGGGTGTACTTTACTCCAAAGACACGCAGAACCTTATCTGCTATCCTGCCAAACATGCAGGGGAAGATTTTGCTGTGCCTTCTCATGTTACCAGGATTAAAGCAAATGCGTTTCACAATAACTACGATTTAGCCCAACTGACTTTACCGGAGGGCCTTGTCGAAATTGATGATTATGCGTTCTATGGATTGAGTTCCGTTCCGACAATAACCATTCCGAGTACCGTAACTACGATCGGCGTTAATCCTTTTGTTTGGATGTCTTCCCTGGAGCAGATTGTTGTTGCTTCTGGCAATAAAACGTTTACTGTCCAGCAAGGAGCTCTTTACAACAGAAAAACAAACGTCTTGATTGCTTTCCCGCGCAAATATGTCACTTCGTCTTTCGCTTTCCGTGAAGGTGTCGTAGAGATTGGTGAACATGCTTTTGCAAATGTGTCGGCTAAACTTATCATCACTTTCCCCGACTCTATTAGGACAATACGTGATGATGCTTTCTACAGCTGTAAGAATATGATTTTCACTAACTTCCCGGTAGCTATTGAATACCTTGGCGCAATGGCTTTTAGTTCCAGTGGCCTTGAATCAGCAACAATACCCGGAACCATCAAGACATTTGATCGGTCATGTTTTAACTCTGCAGCATTAAAGACAATCGAAATATGCCCTGGCGTGTCTGAGATTCCGTTAGGAGCTTTTGTCGGCTGTGATGGACTAACAGAAGTGACTATTCCGGAAACAGTAGTCAACATAGGAAATTTTGCTTTCCGCTCTTGCAGCAACTTGAAATCTGTCAACATTCCTGCATCTGTAACGAGTATTGGAGAAAATGTTTTTGAAAACGATACTCAGTTGACAGTTAAGGTGGCTAAAGGGTCGGCTGGTGAGACCTACTGCAAGCAAAATAATATCTCTTATCAGTATTATGAACCTGATACTGCAACTGCTTCAACTCTTCGGGAATAAACGCTGCCTGATGGCCCTTTTACTGTTACACTTGATTCAGCAAAGTATAATATCGTCACCTCTGGAATGGCGACCAGTGATCCGGCAGTGATACGTAGCGGAATTGGTGCTGACATGTTCGATACGTATATGAGTTTGCTTGACAAATCACTTATAATGACTGACATCAATGATAAAGTACCTGAAGCAAAATTCGATATTTCCATCAAGATTAAAGACAAGAAATACGCCGATGTCGATCTTCGTAAATGTTCGACAGCAGATGCAAACATGATGTTGGATATGATCTACACCAGTTTTAGCAGTTCAGCTACAGGCAAGGAGATTGTTAAGATCAATGGCGTTCCGTATTTGAAGTTTAGTTGGATGAATGACACTCAGTTACGTTATGCGACAATTGTTTGTGGTGACATGATTTATATTTGGGCTACTCGTGATGATGGTAAGGTTTCCGATGCTGATGCTGCGTTATTGTTGCAAGTAATCGAATCTGTGAAATATCCAGAGTGAAAAAGGCGACGGAATAATCGAAGCTTTGAGTTGCGGCATCGACAAGATCAAAACTGTCTATGATGCGTTATATTATACGCACGTATTGGAATACAATATTCGGCAGACGGGATCATGATGCACTGTTTCTATGAGCCATGAAGCGGTAATTGCTTTGTAGTACAATAGAACTGTAGATATGGTGACCATGCCAGCGCATTCAGCTATAAGGCGTTGGGCTTAATCTGGGCTGGGTCAGAGCTAGAGCAGGCGGATACCAACAGAAGATTGCCATATATGAACGGGCGTCAAATTACCTCGATTTTGCCCTGAGAGCTTTTTGCACTGCGCAGATGGCCAAATCCTCGTTCACTTGAATTTCAGCTCCCTAGAATCCAAAATCGGTCTAAGCCATACCGTATATTGATTATAAAATATAATTAAATACTATATATTGTATTGCTTTTCGGTTACAAAAAACTCCGGTGTTTTCTGCAGAAAAATAATGATGCCGGCACAGCCTTGGTGGTCGTGCCGGCACGTTGTGTATATAGGGTTAGAATAATTTCATGCAGGATGACCTCTTCTGCTCTGCTGCGGATACCGTTCATTCTGCCGATCCATTCAAGGGGCTGTGCTTCTTTCAGACTCTCCGTGATGCCCTCCTGGGCTGACATCTGATCAATCAGCCTTTCCAGCATACTTGTTGCCCTTTCATTCGCATCCGCCAGATGCCTGTAAAGTGCTCCGTTCAGGATGAGTCGCTCATACAGTCCCGGATGTTCTGCTTCCAGGTATTTCACGTGCATCCTGCCCCATTTTCCAATAGGACGCGGGTCTTTATCGCTGATTACCAAATCAGGGTACAGCATGCCATGATCACCAAGGGTGTAAGTGCCACCGAGTTCTTCAAACAGGGACTTCATCATCGTTTCCTCCTTCAAATGTTGTCGTTTGGTGCTGTGAAACGGGTTAAACACTACGGTTGCCGACTTAGTTGTGTTGAGGTTGATGATTAGTTCCTTATGAAAATGAATTCAAGGGTTCTTTCATTTTGTCCGGCCCAAAATACCCAAACCTGACCCAAACGATACCCAATCATCCCGGCTCAGTGGTCAGATTGCTGATGAAGGCCTGCATCCT
>OLOQ01001571.1_pt1 | contig 21349 bp, 15 predicted proteins | sample 1673101 | NCBI WGS metagenome assembly OLOQ01 (sample SAMEA3136754, study PRJEB25190) | human gut metagenome | biome: human gut; feature: human-associated habitat; material: faeces | place: Austria | collected 2013 | reverse complement strand
AAGGGCGGCTCCATGCACATTGCGGACATGGAGAAGATGAACCATCTGGGCGCCAACGGCATCGTGGGCGGCGGCCAGCCCATCTCCGCCGGCAGCGCCCTGGCCTCCAAGATCCTGGGCGACGGCGCGGTGACCGTGGGCTGCTTCGGCGATGGCGCCACCAACGAGGGCAGCTTCCACGAGGCCCTGAACATGGCCGCCGCATGGCACCTGCCCATGGTGTGGTTCATCGAGAACAACTGCTACGGTGTGTCCACCGAGATCCACCGCGTCACCAATACCCCCCATCTGGCCACCCGGGCCGAGGCCTACGGCGTGCCCTATGCCATCGTGGACGGCACCAACCCCACGGAGGTCTATGAGGCCATGCAGAAGGCCATGGACCACGCCCGCAGCGGGAAGGGTCCCTATCTGGTGGAGGCCACGGTTTACCGCTACCAGGGCCACTACTGCGGCGACCCCGCCGTGTACCGGCCCAAGGAGTATATGGAGCACGCCCTGGAAAACGACGGCATCGAAAAGCTGGGCCGCCGCCTGCTGGCCCTGGGCGCCTCCCAGGAGGAGCTGGACGCGGTGAAAAAGGCCGCCGATGACGAGATGAACGAGGCCGTGCGGTTTGCCGACGAGTCCGAGTATCCCGATCCCGCCACGGTGCTGGACGATATGTATGTGAGCGACAATGAAAGGTGTGTGGCACGATGAAAAAGATCACTGTCAGCAAGGCCATCGGCGAAGCGCTGCACGAGGAGATGCTCCGCGACAAGAACGTCTTTATCATGGGCGAGGACATGGCCGTTATGGGCAACGTGTTTGCCATTACCAAGGGCTTTCTGGAAGAATTCGGCCCCAACCGGGTCATCGACACCCCCATCTCCGAGGAGGGCTTCGTGGGTATGGCCGTGGGCGCGGCCATGCGGGGCCTGCGCCCGGTGGTGGAGCTGATGTATGACGACTTTGCCACCGAGTGCGCCGATCCTCTGTTCAACCAGGCGGCCAAGATCCGCTATATGACCGGCGGCCAGTGCAACGTGCCCATGGTGCTGCGCGCTCCCATGGGCGCCGGACGCCGCAACGCCGGTCAGCACTCCCAGTCCCTGGAGAACTTCTTCTGCCACTTCCCGGGGCTGAAGGTGGTGGCTCCCTGCTCCGCCGCGGATGCCAAGGGCCTGCTGAAAACCGCCATCCGGGATGACGACCCCGTGATCTTCCTGGAGCACAAGCTGCTCTACGCCAAGAAGGAGGAAATTCCCGAGGAGGAGTATACCATTCCCCTGGGCCAGGCCGCCGTGAAGCGGGAGGGCCGGGACGTGTCCATTATCACCTGGAGCCGCGAGGTGAACTTCTCCATGGAGGCCGCCGCCGCCCTGGCCCAGGAGGGCATCGAGGCCGAGGTCCTGGACCTGCGGACGCTGGTGCCCCTGGATTGGGACGCCATCGTCAGGACCGTGTCCAAGACCCACAACGTGATCATCGTGTCCGAGGAGGTCAAGCGCGGCAGCTTCGCCGGTGAGCTTTCCGCCCAGATCGGCGAGGAGCTGTTTGACGAGCTGGACGCCCCGGTGGAGCGGGTCTGCGGTCTGAACATCTGCTCCCCCTTCAGCCCCGTGCTGGAGGACAAGAACTTCCCCCATCCGGAGGACATCGCGGCCGCGGTCAAGCGCGTGCTGAACAAGTAAGGAGGGAGAACTATGGCATACGAAGTATTGATGCCCCAGCTGGGCCTGACCATGGAGGAGGGCACCGTCTCTCAGTGGGTCAAGCATGAGGGCGACCCGGTGAAAACCGGCGATGTGCTGTTGGAGATCACCACCGATAAGCTGACCAACGAGGTCACCAGCGAGCACGACGGCGTGCTGCTGAAGATCGTGGCCCAGGAGGGCGAGGACGTGCCGGTGAAGGGCCTGCTGTGCTATGTGGGCCAGGCCGGTGAGTCCGTGGGCGATGCCCCTGCCGCCGCTCCTGCCGCTGCCGCACCTGCTGCGGCTCCCGCAACTCCCGCTGCGGCCCCTGCAGCCGCTCCTGTTGCCGCCGGGGCGCGGCTGCGGGTGTCCCCCCTGGCCCGGAAAACGGCCGCCAAGCTGGGCGTGGACCTGTCGAAGCTGACCGGCTCCGGTCCCAGCGGACGCATCCGCCAGCAGGACGTGCTGGCCGCCGCCAACGCGGCCCAGGCTGCCGCCCCCGCTCCTGCCGCCGCTGCCGCACCGGCTGCCAGGCCCGCCGCCAAGGGCGGTCTGGAGCTGATGGAGGGCGACACCGTGGTGAAGCTGGCCGGTATGCGCAAGGTGGTGGCCCAGCGGATGCTGCAGTCCCACACCGAGATTCCCCCCGTCACCCAGAACACCAAGGTGGACGTGACGGAGCTGATGAAATTCCGGAAGATGCTGCTGGCCGAAACCGGCAGCAAGTATTCCGTCAACGACCTGATCCTCAAGGCCACGGCCAAGTGCCTGCGGGCGCACCCGGAGGTGCTGGTGAGCCTGGACGGCGACCAGGTCATCCAGCGGGCCCATGTGAACCTGGGCATGGCGGTGGCCCTGGACGCGGGGCTGATCGTTCCCGTGATCCGGGACGCCGACCGGCTGGGGCTGGACGCCCTGTCCGCCGCCGCCAAGGACCTGGCCTCCCGGGCCAAGAGCAACAAGCTGACGCCGGACGAATATAAGGGCTCCACCTTCTCCGTGTCCAATCTGGGCATGTTCGGCATCGAGACCTTCACCCCCATCGTCAACCAGCCGGACGCCGCCATTCTGGGCGTGTGCGCCGTGGAGGACGAGCTGGTGATGGACGACCAGGGCGGCATCTCCAAGCATCAGGTCATGCGTCTGTCCTTTACCTATGACCACCGCCTCATCGACGGCGCGGTGGCCGCCAAGTTCGTGATGGCCCTCCGGGATCTGCTGGAGAAGCCCATGAGCATCATCCTGTAAAGCAGGGAGGGTATCAAAATGGCTTATGAACTGAAAATGCCCCAGCTGGGCCTGACCATGGAGGAGGGCAGCCTCTCCAAGTGGCTCAAGCACGAGGGCGATCCCGTAAAGGCCGGCGAGGCGGTGGCGGAGATCACCACCGACAAGCTGGTCAACGAGCTGACCAGCGAGCAGGACGGCGTGTTGCTGAAGATCGTGGCCCAGGAGGGCGACGATGTGCCGGTGAAGGGTACCCTGGCGTGGATCGGCCAAGCCGGCGAGTCCGTGCCCGGCGCTGTGCCTGCCGCCGTGGCGGCGGCCGTGCCCCAGGCACCGGCGGCCCCGGCGGCTCCCGCTGCCGGCGGCAGGAAGTCCGTCATCGTCATCGGCGGCGGCCCCGGCGGCTATGTGGCCGCCATCCGGGCGGCGCAGCTGGGTGCGGACGTCACCGTGGTGGAAAAGCAGTATCTGGGCGGCACCTGCCTGAATGTGGGCTGCATCCCCACCAAGTGCCTGCTGCACTCGGCAGAGCTGGTGGAGCAGATCAAGACCCAGGGCCGCGACATCGGCGTGGAGGTGGACGGCGTGCGGGTGAACTTCCCCCAGGTCATCGCCCACAAGAACGCCATCAGCAAGCAGCTGACCAGCGGCGTGGCGGGCCTTCTGAAGCTGAACAAGGTGAAGAAGATCGACGGCGAGGCGAAGTTCATCGGGGAGAAGAAGCTGTCCGTGAAGAAGGCGGACGGCTCCGTCCAGGAGATGACCGCCGATGCCATCATCGTGGCCACCGGCTCCGTCAACGCCCAGCCCCCCATTCCCGGCCTGAAGGAGAACCCCAACTGCATCGACTCCACCGGCGCACTGTCCCTGGAGAAGCTGCCCCGGACCATGGTGGTCATCGGCGGCGGTGTCATCGGGCTGGAGCTGGCCTGCGCCTATGCGGCCTTCGGCACCAAAATCACCGTGGTGGAGGCCATGGACCATATGCTGCCCATGCTGGACGGCGACCTGACCAAGATCGGCGTGGCACATATGAAGAAGATGGGCATGGAGTTCCATCTGGAGTGCCCGGTGCAGGCCGTGGAGGCCAGCCCCGTGGGCGCAAAGGTGGTGTGCAGGGATAAGAGCGGCAGAACCGTCAGCTTTGAGGCGGAGAAGGTGCTGGTGGCCATCGGCCGCCGGGCCAACACCGCCGGGCTGGACTTGGCCGCCGGTAACATCGGCAACGACAAGGGCCGCATTCTGGTCAACGACCGGATGCAGACCAACGTCCCCGGCGTGTATGCCATCGGCGACTGCGTGTTCGGCCACGCGCAGCTGGCCCACACCGCCTCCGCCATGGGCGAGGTGGCGTCGGAGAACATCTGCGGCCTGGAGGCCCACTACTGCGAAAAGACCAATCCCACCTGCGTGTACATGGAGCCAGAGGCCGCCTCCGTGGGCCTGACCGAGGAGCAGTGCAAGGCCCAGGGCATCGCCTATAAGGTGGGCAAGTTCCCCATGAGCGCCAACGGCAAGGCCCTGATCCTCAACGGCGGCGAGGGCCTGGTGAAGATCATCGCCGGGGCCGAGTACGGCGAGATCCTGGGCATGCACATCATCGGGCCCCGGGCCACCGACCTGATCGCCGAGGGCGCCCTGGCCATCGAGGGGGAGATGACCCTGGATGAGATCATCGACACCATCCACTCTCACCCCACCGTGACGGAGACCCTGCGGGAGGCCGCCCTGAACGCCGAAAAGCGGGCCATCCACACCAAGAATTAACCACGTTATCCTCCTGCCCCTTCCGGGAGTTCCTCACTCTCCCTCCCGGAGGGGGCATTTGTCTGATACCAAAACCTGTTAAAAAGCTTGAAAAGCTTTTTATAGCACCGAAGGTGCGTCAGGTTTTGTATGGGACGTCACAGCGTGCCCTTGCACGCTGTGCGTGCGCGCAGCGCACGGGATTCCTGATTATATTTTTTAATCAGGAATCAGTATGAATCACCCGGAAAGGCGGTGCGGTCCCAGGGACTGCACCGCTTTTCCGGTTCCCCCCCATGAAACGACGCCTTCCCTTGCTCCTGATGCTGGCGGCCATGGCCGCCGCCGTGGTGTTCTGCGTCCTGTGGCGGCAGGCGGCAGCGGACCGGTCCCAGCTGACGGACCTGGCCCGCTCCGGGGCGGCGGAGGCCGTCCGGCGCTTTTCCGACTACCAGTCCCGGGGCGATGACAGGGACTATTGGAGCGGCGTGGCGGCCTTCCATACCTTTCAGCAGGCCAGCGCTCTGCTGCCGGAGGACGGGGCCGACGACCGCGCCATTTGCAGCGCCGTGTACGGCAGTCTCCTGCTGAGCCCTGACCGGGCCAAGGAGGATCTGCCGGAGCTCATCGCCGCCCTGGAGCCGCTGGCCCGGGACCCCGTGGACGCGACAGCCCGGCTGCGCCTGTATGACCTGCGCAGTCTGCTGAAAAATCCCGGATAAAAATCCGGGGCCGGGGCTTGCATCCGGCGGAATTATGCAGTATAATGCGGTTTCCCAAAGAACCTGCAAGGCGGTGAGTCCCACGAGGAAAGACAGCTCCTGGCCCGCGGTATTCCGGGCCGCCTTTCCCCATACCGTTCCCATTATGACGGGCTATCTCGTGCTGAGCCTGGCCTACGGCGTGCTGATGCGCTCCAAGGGCTACGGGGCCCCGTGGTCCCTGTGCATCATCCTGCTGGTGGCGGCGGCCACCATCCTTACCCGGTTTCTGCCCTTTATCCTGTTTCCCCAGGGGAAAAAGCACCCCAGGATCATCGACCAGCTGAGCCCCCTGCTGCCTCCGGCCATGATGGGCCTGCTGGTGGTGTACTGCCTGCGCAGCGTGGACGTGTCCGCCCCGCCCTACGGGCTGCCGGAGCTGATTGCCATCGCCGTTACCGCAGGGCTGCACCTGTGGAAGCGGAACACCCTGATCTCCATCGGGGCCGGTACGGTGGTGTATATGCTGCTGGTGCAGCTAATTTTTGCATAAGTGTGTCTCAGTGCGCCGCTTTTGCGGCGCGCTGTATTGTTGTCCATGTTTCGTATAAATGGCGGTTCCGGTAACGGCGGATTCCTTGACGAGGGGGGCGGTTTGCGGTACAATAGGGCCAGAATGCGGTATTATGCCCGGGGATTTGGGGCAGTTATGATAACATATAGGGAGATTTTTCCATGAACTTGCTTGAAAACACAGAGCTTTACCGGACCTATGGCGCGCATCCGGCGGGGGAGGGCTGGTCCTTCCGGGTCTATGCCCCCAGCGCCCGGGAGGCCGCCCTGGCCGGTGACTTCAACCGCTGGCAGCCCGTTCCCATGGAGCGGCAGGGCAGCGACTGGGTCCTGACCGTTTCCGACGCCCGGCCCGGCGACTGCTATAAATACGTCATCACCGGGGCCGACGGCCAGGTCCGCTGGAAGGCGGACCCCTACGGCACCTATGCCCAGCTGCGGCCCGACACCGCCAGCCGCCTGTTCGACGTGTCCGGCTTCCGCTGGCACGACGACGTGTGGCGGGAGCGCCGCCGGGAGACGCCCCTGACCGAGGGACCCCTGAACATCTATGAGGTCCACTGCGGTTCCTGGCGGCGGGGAGAGGACGGGGCGTTCCTGAACTATCGCCGGCTGGCGGACCGGCTGGCCCCCTATGTCCGCAGCATGGGCTACAACGCCGTGGAGCTGCTGCCGGTGACGGAGTATCCCCTGGACGACTCCTGGGGCTATCAGTGCGTGGGCTATTTCGCCCCCACCAGCCGCTACGGCGACCCCCACGACTTCATGTATCTGGTGGACCGGCTGCACCGGGCGGGGCTGGCGGTGATCCTGGACTGGGTCCCCGCCCACTTCTGCAAGGACACCCACGGCCTCATCGACTTTGACGGCACCAGCCTGTATGAATACGGCGACCCCCTGAAGCGGGAGCACGAGAGCTGGGGCACCCGGGTCTTTGACTTCGGCAAGGACGACGTGCGGTCCTTCCTGCTGTCCTCTGCCCGGTGGTGGCTGGAGGAATACCACATCGACGGCCTGCGGGTGGACGCCGTGGCGTCCATGCTGTATCTGGACTATGGCCGGACCGAGTGGCGGCCCAACGTCCACGGGGGGCATGAAAATCTGGAGGCCATCTCGTTTCTGCAGGATCTGAACCGCCTGGCGGCATCCATGGATCCCCCGGCCCTGACGGCGGCGGAGGAGTCCACCGCCTGGCCCAAAGTCACCTGGCCCATTGAGGAGGGCGGCCTGGGCTTCGGCCTGAAGTGGAACATGGGATGGATGAACGACGTGTGCCACTATCTGAAGATGGACCCCTGGTTCCGCCAGTTTCACCACAAGGACGTGACCTTCTCCATGATGTACGCCTTCTCCGAGCGCTTCGTGCTGCCCCTGTCCCACGACGAGGTGGTGTATATGAAGGGCTCCCTCCGGGGCAAGATGCCCGGGGACGACTGGCGGCAGCTGGCAGGGGTCCGGGGCTTCACGGCCTATATGCTGGCCCACCCCGGCAAGAAGCTCACCTTTATGGGGGCGGAGCTGGGCCAGTGGCACGAGTGGGACTTCCGGGGCCAGCTGGACTGGTATCTGCTGGACCGGGACGACTGCGGCCGCACCCACGCCTGCATCCAGGCCCTGAACCGGTTTTATAAGAAGTCCCGCCCCCTGTGGGAAAACGACCGGGACTGGAACGGCTTCCAGTGGCTGGTGGCCGACGACAACCACAACAACGTTCTGGCTTTCCTGCGCCGGGACAACAAGGGCCACGAGCTGATCTGCGTGGTAAATTTCTCGCCGGAGGCCCACGAGGGGTATCGCTTCGGCGTGCCCGGCAAGCTGTTTTATGAGGAAGTGTTCAACACCGACGACGCCGCCTGGGGCGGCTCCGGTGTGTGCAATACCGGACCCATCCCCGTGGAGGATATCCCGTCCCACGGGCGGGACAAGTCCATTGCCCTGCGGGTGCCGCCCCTGGGCGCGGTGTTTCTGCAGGGCCGGGTCCGGCGCAGAAGCAACAAGGCATAACCGACAGACTGGAGGGAACGAACAGACATGAAAAAAGAATGCGTGGCCATGCTGCTGGCCGGCGGACAGGGCAGCCGCCTGTATGTCCTCACCGGCGACATGGCAAAGCCCGCGGTGCCCTTTGGGGGCAAGTTCCGCATCATCGACTTTCCCCTGTCCAACTGCACCAATTCCGGAATCGACACCGTGGGTGTGCTGACCCAGTACCGCCCCCTGGAGCTCAACAGCTATATCGGCAGCGGCCAGCCCTGGGAGCTGGACCGGCTCAACGGCGGCGTCCATATTCTGCCGCCGTACCAGAGCGCCTCCGGCGCCTCCTGGTACAAGGGCACCGCCAACGCCATCTATCAGAACATCGGCTTTGTGGACCTGTATGACCCTGAGTATGTGGCGGTGCTTTCCGGCGACCACATCTATAAGATGGACTATTCCCGGATGCTCCAGCACCACAAGGACGCCGGGGCTGCCTGCACCATCTCCGTGATGGAGGTCCCCTGGTCTGAGGCCAGCCGCTTCGGCATCATGTCCGTGGACGAGCATGACCGCATCACCGCCTTCGCCGAAAAGCCCAAGGAGCCTAAGAGCAACCTGGCCTCCATGGGGATCTATATCTTCACCTGGCAGAAGCTGCGGGCCTATCTGCTGGCAGACGAGGCCGACCCCACCTCCGACAACGACTTCGGCAAGAACATCATCCCCGCCATGCTGGAGGCCGGAGAGGTCATGTCTGCCTATCGGTTCGAGGGCTACTGGAAGGATGTGGGCACCCTGGACTCCCTGTGGGACGCCAATATGGACATGCTGTCCCCGGGGTCGGGGCTGAACCTGCTGGACAAGAAATGGCCCATCTATTGCCGGACCCCCTCCTGCCCGCCGGCCTTTCTGGGGCCCCACGCCGACGTGGGCAACAGCGCCGTGGCCAAGGGCTGCGGCATCCTGGGCGAGGTGAAAAACAGCGTCCTCAGCTATAATACCCAGGTGGGCCAGGGGGCCAGCGTGTGCTACTCCGTGGTCATGCCCGGGGCCGTCATCGAGGAGGGCGCGGTGGTGCAGTACGCCATCATCGGCGAGCGCTGCCGGGTGGGCCGGGGGGCCCAGGTGGGCACGCCGCCGGAAACCGCCAAAAATCCCGACGACTGGAGCATCGCCGTCCTGGGGCCGGACACCGTCATCGCCCCCGGCGAGGTGGTGCCTGCCAAGGCCCTGCTGGACCGTCATCACGGGGAGGTGGAAGCATGAACGGAATGCACGGCATCATTTTCTCCTATGAAAAGAAAACCGGACTGCGGGAGCTCATCGAGCAGCGCATCCATGGCTCCATCCCCTTCGGCGGCAACTATCGGGTGGTGGACTTTATGCTCTCCAACATGGTCAATGCCGGCGTCCGGGACGTGGGCGTCATCATGCACGGCAAGTGCCAGAGTATGCTGGACCACCTGGGCACCGGCAAAAGCTGGGACCTGAGCCGCAACCACGGCGGCCTGACCCTGCTTCCGGCCTTTGCCTACGCCGAGCGGCGGGGCGACGCGGGCCGGTTCCGGGGCAAGGTGGAGGCCCTGGGCTGCGTGATGGACTATCTCAAGGACATCCGTCAGGACTATGTGGTGCTGACCGACAGCGACCTGGTTATCAATCTCCCCCTGGACGACGTGCTGCGGGACCACATCGCCTCCGGCGCGGACATGACGGCGGTGTGCACCTCTCTGCCGGGGCCGGAAAGCGACACCTATTTTCAGCTGGATAACTCCGGGCGCATTGTGGACGTGGCCCACGACGTGTTCACCCCGGAGGGCTTCCGCTGCCTGAACATCTTCGTGCTGCGCCGGGATCTGCTGATCCAGCTGGTCACCGACTGCATGGCCCACAACCAGTACAGCTTCCGCCATAATATTCTCCAGGACAGGAAGGACACCCTGCATTTCCGGGCCTATGTCTGGGACGGCTATGCCGCCCGCATCGACACCATCGAGGCCTATTACCGCCGCAGCATGGAGCTGCTGCGGCCGGAGATCCGCATGGAGCTGTTCGCCCCCCAGCGGCCCATCTTCGCCAAGGAAAACGACTCCCCCTCCTCCTATATGGACGGGTCCTGCGTCAACTCCCTTATCGCCGACGGCTGCGACATCCAGGGCACGGTGAAAAACTGCATCCTGTTCCGGGGCGTCCGCATCGAGCCGGGGGCCGACGTGGAGGGCTGCATCCTGTTCAAGGGCACCGTGGTCCGCCGGGGCGCCGTCCTGCGGGGCGTCATCACCGACAAATACGTCACCGTGCAGGAGGGGCGCACCCTGATGGGACACGAGAACTATCCCCTGGTGGTGGCCCGGGGCGTCACGATCTGAAATATGACACACGTTCATCCGGAGGTGACCATATGAATATCCTGTATATCACCAGCGAGGCGGCCCCGTTCTGCAAAACCGGGGGCCTTGCGGACGTGCTGGGCAGTCTGCCCCCGGCGGTGGCGGCGGAGGGCGACCATACCGCCGTGCTGCTGCCGCTGTACAGCCAGATCGCCCAGCGCTGGCGGGAGAAGATGAACTTCCGCTGCTATATCTATGTGGACCTGGGCTGGCGGCACGAATACTGCGGCCTGTTCTCCCTGGAATACCGGGGCGTCACCTGGTATTTCGCGGACAACGAGCGCTATTTCCGCCGCCGGGGCCTGTACGGCGACATGGACGACGGGGAGCGCTTCGCCTTCTTCTCCAAGGCGGCGGCAGCTCTGCTGCCCCACCTGGCGGAGTATCCCAACGTGGTCCACTGCAACGACTGGCAGACGGCCCTGGTGCCGGTATACCTGCGGGACGCCGGAAACGACCTGCCGGTGGTGTTCACCATCCACAACATCGAGTATCAGGGCAAATACGGCCCCGAGACCGTGGAGGACCTGTTCGGCCTGAACCGGGGCTGGTACGACGGCGGCATCCTGCGGATGGACGGGTGCGTGAACCTGATGAAGGGGGCCATGCTCACCGCCAACGCCGTCACCACCGTCAGCCCCACCTACGCCGCCCAGCTCCACGACCCGGCCTATGCCTGCGGCCTGGAGCAGGTGGTGCACCTGATCGACTATAAGCTCTCCGGCGTGCTCAACGGCCTGGACACCGAAAGCTATAACCCCGCCCACGACGGCTCCCTGCCCCGGACCTTCGACCCCGACCATATGGAGGGCAAGGCCGTGTGCAAGGCGGAGCTGCAGCGGCAGCTGGGCCTTGTCCACGAGCCGGACACCCCGCTGATGGCCATCGTCAGCCGCCTGGTGGGCCACAAGGGCATGGACCTGGTGTGCCAGGGTCTGGAGGGCATTATGGCCACCGGCTGCCAGCTGGTGGTGCTGGGCCAGGGGGAGTCCCAGTTTGAGGACGCCTTCCGCTGGGCCCAGAGTCGGTGGCCCGGCCGGGTATCGGCCCAGATCACCTATTCCGACAATCTGTCCCGCCGGATCTACGGCGCGGCGGACCTGTTCCTGATGCCCTCCCGCAGTGAGCCCTGCGGCCTGAGCCAGCTGATCGCCATGCGCTATGGCGCGGTGCCCATCGTCCGCCAGACCGGCGGCCTCAACGACACCGTCCGCTCCTGCCAGGTGGGCCAGCCCGACGGCAACGGCTATGTGTTCTCCGGCTGCACCGTTCACGACCTGTGCCAGACGGTGGGCCAGGCGGTGGGCCTGTACCGGGGGGACCGGATGGGCTTTGACATCGTCCGCCGCCGGGGCATGACCGAGGACTTCAGCTGGAACCGCAGCGCCGGGGCCTACCGGCGCATTTACCAAGATCTATCACGGAGGAACCACTAAATGACTTATACCAAAGACGCCCTGAAGGAGGCCATCCAGCAGAAGCTGCGCCTGAACTATGGCTGCACCGAAAAGCAGGCCACCGACGGGGAGATTATGAAGGCCTGCGCCCTGGCCCTGCGGGACATTATGGCCGTCCGCAGCGTGGACACCCAGGAACGCACCCAGGAGCAGCAGGAAAAGCGGGTGCACTATATGTCCCTGGAGTTCCTGATGGGCCGTAGCCTGATGAAAAACGCCTATAACCTGGGGATCCTGCCCCAGCTGACCCAGGCGGTGGAGGAGCTGGGCTTCTCCGCCCCGGACATCTTCGACATGGAGCCGGACGCGGGCCTTGGCAACGGCGGCCTGGGCCGCCTGGCCGCCTGCTATCTGGACAGCATGACCACCCTGGACATTCCCGCCACCGGCTACTCCATCTGCTATGAGCTGGGCATTTTCAAGCAGAAGATCGTGGACGGCCAGCAGGTGGAGCTGCCCGACGACTGGCTGAACCTGGGGGATGCGTGGCTGATGCCCAAGCCCCAGGAGGCCGAGGAGATTCACTTCGGCGGCCGGGTCCGCACCCGGTGGGACAACGGCCACCTGATGGTGGTCCACGAGGACTATACCCGGGTGCTGGCCATCCCCTGCGATATGCTGGTGGCGGGCTACAACACCGACCATGTGAACACCCTGCGCCTGTGGGACGCCAAGAGCCCCAAGCCCATTGATATGCAGCTGTTCAGCCAGGGGCAGTATCTGAAGGCCAACGAGGAGCGGGCCATGGCCGACTCCATCAGCACCATCCTCTATCCCGAGGACAACCACTACGAGGGGAAGTCCCTGCGGCTGAAGCAGCAGTATTTCTTCGTGTCGGCCACCATGCAGTCCATCACCCGCCAGCACATCCAGACCTACGGCACCCTGAAGAACTTCCACGAGAAGAACGTCATCCAGATCAACGACACCCACCCCGCCCTGGTGATCCCGGAGCTGATGCGCATCCTCATCGACGATGCGGGACTGGGCTGGGACGAGGCCTGGGACATCACCCGCCACTCCGTGGCCTATACCAACCACACCGTGCTGGCCGAGGCTCTGGAGAGCTGGCCCCAGCGGCTGTTCGAGACGCTGCTGCCCCGCATCTGGCAGATCATGCAGGAGATCGCCCGCCGCTGGCAGCAGAAGGTGGACGACTTCTATCACGACCCCAGGAAAACCGAGAAAATGGCCGTCATCTGGGACGGCGTGGTGCACATGGCCAACCTCTGCATCGCCGGGGGCATGGCCGTCAACGGCGTGTCCGCCCTGCACTCCGACATTCTGCGGCGGGACGTGTTCCGGGATGCCTGCGGCATGGAGCCGGACAAGTTCAGGAATGTCACCAACGGCGTGGACCACCGCCGCTGGATCAGCCAGATCAACCCCGGCCTGGACGGCCTGATCCGGGACTGCATCGGCGATGGGTATCTCACCCACGCCGGGCACCTGTCGGACCTGGACCGCTTCGCCGGTGACGCGGCGGTGCTCTCCCGGCTGGAGCAGATCAAGGGGGACAACAAGCAGGCCTTTGCCCGCTGGGCCAAGCGCCAGCAGGGGGTCACCCTGAACACCGACGCCATCTTCAACGTCCAGGTCAAGCGCCTGCACGAGTACAAGCGGCAGCTGCTGAACGTGCTGCACATCATCAGCCTGTATCAGCAGTTGCAGGACGACCCGGATATGGACTTCCGGCCCCAGACCTTCCTGTTCGGGGCCAAGGCCGCCCCGGGCTACGCCGTGGCCAAGCGCATCATCCATCTGATCAACTCCCTGGCCGACCAGATCAACAGTGACCCCATCTGCCGGGATAAGCTCCAGGTGGTATTCCTGGAGAATTACCGGGTTTCCATGGCGGAGATGCTGATGCCCGCCAGCGAGGTCAGCCAGCAGATCTCCACCGCCGGCAAGGAGGCCAGCGGCACCGGCAACATGAAGTTCATGATGAACGGCGCCCTGACCCTGGGCACCCTGGACGGCGCCAACGTGGAGATGCACCAGGTGCTGGGGGACGAGAATATGTTCCTGTTCGGCCTCACCGCCGACGAGGCCGCCCGCCTGCGCCAGAGCTATGACCCCTATCTGCTGTATACCCGGGATCCGGTGCTGCACCGGGTGCTGGATCAGCTGAAAACCGGCTTCCGGGACGGCGTCAGCTATGAGGACCTGTATCAGCGGCTGCTGTACGGCGTGGACTGCCCGGCGGACCAGTATCTGCTGCTGGCGGACTTTGCGTCCTACTGCGCCGCCTCCCACCGGGTGGTGGATACCTATGCCGACCGGGAGAAGTGGAACCGCATGAGCCTGCACAACATCGCCCGCAGCGGCATTTTCTCCGCCGACCGCTCCATTGCCGACTACGCCGACACCATCTGGCACGTCCCCTATAAAAAGTAAATCAGCACGAAAAAGAGGACGCACCTCCCGAAAGGGAGGCGCGTCCTCTTTTTCGCCTTTATTTGCCGCTGACGCTTTGCAGGGCGGTGGGCAGGCTGCCGTCCAGCAGCAGGATGCACCGGCGCAGATCGTCGCCGATGTTCTCCGGCATGCCGGACTCGATCCAGTCGAACACGCCGCTCAGCAGGCCCCGGGCATAGAACCGGGACACGAACTCCAGGTCCTCCTGCCCCACGTCCAGGCCCACCGCCGCCTGATCCACGATCCGGCGGATCACCGGGCCGTAGCCCTGCATCAGATAGCGCTCCAGGTCCCGGCGGTTCACGGAGCGATAGGCGTTTATCACCAGGTGGCGCTTGCTGCGCAGGACGTCGGTGATGGTGTGCAGCTCCTGCCGCCAGTCGCCTCCGGCATCCCGGACGGTCTGGGCCAGGTTGGCGGCCTCCCGTTCAAAGATCCAGCGCATCAGGTCGTATACGTCGTGGAAGTGATAATAAAACGTCTGGCGGTTCACGCCGCACCGGGCCACAATGTCCTTGACGGTGATCTTTTCCAGGGTTTTGGCTTCCAGCAGCTGGCACAGGGCCTCTGCCAGGTCGTGCTTTGCGTTCATCGGCAGCAGTCCTCCTTTTTACATGATGTCGGATTTTTCCTTGCTGCGGGCGATCATGCGGTTCAGCGGCCTGGCCGGGTAGTACAGCAGCATACCCAGCGCCGCAAACAGCACGCACATCCCCGCCATCACAGCCAGATTCGTCCAATATACGTTTTCATACCGCCCGGCGATGGTCTCCCGGAGCATATCCATGCCGTAATGGAACGGCATCAGGACATACAGCTTCTGGAACACCTCCGGCAGCACGTCGATGGGATAGGAGCCGCCGGAACCCGCCACCTGGATGACCATGATGATCACGGACAGGGCCATGCCGATGTTGTCCAGGGCGTACACCAGGGCGAAGTTCATCATGGTGAAGTTCAGGCTGCACACGCAGCAGGCCAGCAGGAATAATCCCGGGTGCAGGCACTGCATCCCGATATAGTACACGCAGCCAAGCCCCGTTACCAGCGCCTGGACCATGCCCACCAGGAAGAACAGCTGATACCGTCCGAAGAACCGCTGCCAGGGCCGCAGCAGGGGCAGCGGCGGAATGGGGGCGTTCACATGGATCATGGTGGCCGTCAGCAGGGAGCCCACAAACAGGGCCAGCATGATGTAATACGGGGCCATGGCGCTGCCGTAGGTGGTGATTTCATACACGGGCACCGTCTCCATGGCGATGGGGTCGGACAGGTATCCGGCCAGCTCCTCGGGGTTGTTTTCCAGCACGTCCAGAAAGCGGCGGAAGCCGTCGCTGGTGACGATGCGCTCCACATCGTCCGACAGCTTCCCCAGATCCCCCCGCAGGGTGGACGACAGCTGGATAGCCCCGCCCAGGGTGGTATCCGTGGACCGGATGGCGTCCTGATACCGGCCCAGCTTATCCCCCAGGGCCGTCAGTCCGCCGGACACGTTGTCGAACACGTTCTGCACGGCCTGGAGCTTCTCCTGCACGTTCCGGTTCAGCTCCTCCACCCGCTGGTTGACGCTCTCGCTGATGCGTAGAGCCGCCTCCCGCAGGTCCTGGCGGATCTGGGCGATCTTGGCCTGAACCTCCTGGTTCCAGGACTCCAGCTGGCTGGGGTCCTCCAGCTTTTTCAGCAGGTCCCGAAGCTCGCCAATGTGGTAAATGGCGTTGCCCAGCCGCTCCTGGATGGCGGGATAGTTGTCGGCATAGTCCCGCAGCTTCTCCAGCTGCTGCTGCAGCGCCTCCAGGCGCTGGTCCATCAGCTGGGCGGGGCCTGCCAGAAAGTCCGCCACGTCTTCCGCCGTTCCCATGGCGGCGGCCAGGTCGGCGGCGATGACGTCCAGCTGTTTGTCGATGTCCTCTAACTGCCGGGCGATCTCGGCCTCGGCCTCGTTCAGGCGGCCCACGCCCCGGTTCAGGGCGTCCTGCACGCCGGACAGGTCGCCGGTTTTGACGATGTTGTTCAGGTCGTCGGACACCACCCCGGCGCAGGCCAGGATGCTGTCCGTCTGATCCACCAGGGTCTGCATGGCCGACAGGGTGTTCTCCAGGGCCAGCAGGCTCTGCTGGGCGCTGCCGAGCTTCTCGATGATGCCCTGGGACACGTCGTCGGCGTCCAGGCCCAGGGCCTTGCACACGGAGCTGACGGTGGTAACGGCGTCGGTCACGGTCTCCACCACCGTGGCGTTGATCTCGTCCTGCACGGCGGTTTTGGCCTTGTTGGTGATCTTGGGGGCAATGGCGTTTTTCTTCTGATTTTCGTAATACTGGATCTGGGGATGCCGCAGGTCCGTGTCCAGAATGCTGACAAAGTCCCCGGTGAAGTCCGAGGGCACGATCAGGGCGGCGTAGTACTTGCCGGAGCGGACGCCCTCCAGGGCCTCCTCCCGGGAATCCACAAAGTCCCAGCCCATCTGGTCGTTGCTTTTCAGACCGTCCAGCACCATGGAGCCGATGTTCAGCTTCAGGCCAAGAAGCTCATAGCCCTCGTCCTCGCTGGTAACGGCCACCCGGATGTTGGAGGTGGAGTCCGGACCATAGGGGTCCCAGTTGGAGAAAATGTTGAACCAGGCGTACAGGCACGGGATCAGGCACAGGCCCATGACCACCACCACAGCCACCACACTGGCGGTAAGGCGCTGCCAGTCGGACCGGAAGATTTTCCAGATATTTCTCATTTCCGTTCCTCCTTTGAGCCGTTCCCCTGCTGCTCCATATATTGGAAGATGCGTCCCAGCTGGTGGGACAGCGACTCCAGCCCCCGGGCCAGCTGCTGCACGTCCGTCTGAAGCCCGGCCAGCGTCTGATTCAGGTCAGGGGCGGCAGGCTGCGGGGCGGCCTGGGATGCCGGCGGGACAGGGGTGGACACCGGCGGGACGAGGGCAGGATTTTCCGGGACGGAGACGGGCGCAGGCTCCGGTGCGGCAGGCGCGGCCTCGGCGCCCCGCAGACCCTGGAGCAGCTGGTCCAGATCCTCCTCCGCCTGGGCGGCGGACTGGGCAAAGCTCTCCTGCTCCTCCTGGGGCGGGTCGGGGGGCAGGTCCGGCTTCTGGCCCCGGCCCAGCAGCATGGGCAGCAGCTGGGGCATGGCGCTGGGCAGCGGCGTCAGCTGGTCCAGCTCCACCTCTTTTTTGGTGATCTTCTTGACCTTGTTCTGCATTTCATAGTCGATGTACTCCACAGCAATGAGGTAGGCCGCGATGCCGAACATGGACACGATCCACAGAAGCAGGAAGATCACCCGGGAGCCTTCCGACAGGAACAGCAACACCAGGAACACCAGCGGCACCAGCAGCAGGCTCAGCATCCCCTTGCGGATGCGGCGCTGGTTGCCGTTGTGGAACTGAAGGACCTCCTGCAAAAGGGCCTGATATAATTGGCTGTATTTCTTTTCGTCCATGGGAAGTCCTCCTTTCTCAGAGCATTTCGGTTTCTTCCAGCTTTTCCTCCATGAAGTGGTTCAGGCCCATGAAGGGCTTGCGCACCCACAGGCCGATGAGCAGGGCGGCCGCGCCGAAAATCAGCAGACAGCCGATGTTCTTCAGCCAGGTCAGGCCATACAGGCCGCAGATGCACTCCCGCATGGCGTCGATGGCATAGGGGAAGGGGAAGATGTGATAGATCTTCTGATACACGTCCGGCAGCAGCTCGATAGGGAAGGTGCCGCTGGACCCGGCAATCTGGAGCACCATGATCACCACCACGATGGCTTTGCCCACGTCGCCGAAGGAAACCGTCAGGGAATAGATCAGCAGGCTGAACACCAGGGAGGTGATGGCCCCGGTGGCAAACAGCAGGGCAGGCTCCACGCACTGGATCTTCAGCACCAGCAGGTCCCCGGCCACGATGATGGCGGCCTGAATCTGGCTGAGGACAAAGAACAGGAAATACCGGCCGAAAAACAGCTGATAGGGCTTGGGAGCCACCAGGCCCTCCCGCCGGGCGTGGGGCTTGAGAATGGCCACCAGAATCACGCCGCCCACCCAGATGGCCAGCACGGAATAAAAGGGGGCCATGGCGCTGCCGTAGTTATCAATGGGGTACACCGGCTCCACGGAGGTCTGCACCATCTGGGAGAAATAGGTGCCGTAATCCTCGGGGTTGCCCCCCAGAATGTCCAGGAGGGTATCCAGATAATCGGGGCTGTCGCTGTCCTCCAGGCCGCCCAGCAGGGAGCCCAGCTTGTCGATGGCCTGGCCCATGGCGGTGCGCCCCTGGGACATGAGCCCGTCTAAGGTCCCTGCCGCAGCGGAGGCCGCCGCCAGCAGGTCCCGGGTGTCCGCCGCGGTGCCGTGGAAGCCCTGAAGCAGGTCCTCGGACTGATCCAGCACGTTCTTCACGTCGTTGACCACGTCGTCAAACACCGGGGTCAGCAGGGTATCCGCCAGCTTTTCCAGCTGGGCCGCCAGGGCAATGGTATCCTGCAGCACGGCGGAATTTTCCTTCAGCCCGTCGGCCAGGGTGTTCAGCCGGTCCCGCAGCTGATAGCAGCCGTCGGCCAGGCGCTGGGCGGCGGCTGCGGCCTCGGCCCCCACGGGCCCGGCCTCCACCGCCACGGACTTGGCCCACTCCATGAGCCTGTCGCCCATGTCGCCCATGGTCTGGGCGGCATCCCGGAGGTTCTCCTGAATCTCCGGCAGCTGGGCGTCCACGTCGATGCCGTTGAGGAACTTCTCCGCCGCGTGAAAGGCCTTGTCCAGGGCGGTCTGAGCCTTGTCCAGGGCCTCGTGGACCTTCCGGTTCAGCTGGGCCACGGTGTCGAGAATCTGCTGGCCGTCGGGCCGGTTCTGGTTGATGTTGGAGATCAGGTCCGACAGGTCCTGGCGATAGCCGCTGTTGTCCTCACCGGCGGCCTGGAAGGCGTCGATGGTTTTGGCACAGGAGCGCAGCAGGCTGCGGGTCTGGCCCAGCAGGCCCTGGACGGAGCCCACCGGGTCCTCCTGACTCAGCTGCTGGGACAGGTCGTTGGCCCCCCGGAAGATGGCGTCCACCACCACGTCCAGATAGCTCTTGCTGATGGTGGTTTTCAGGGACGACACCGCCGTGTCGGTGATCTTGGTGGCCACGGCGTTCTTTTTGTAGTTCTCGTAATAAGTAATGGTGGGCTTGTCGGTCCACTCCGTCAGCATGTGGTACATATTATAGGAGAAGTCCTCGTCAATGACCACGGCGGCGTAGTAATCCCCGGCATAGACGCCGCGCTCGGCCTCCTCCTTGGTGTCCACTGCCACCCAGTTGATGCTGGTGCTGGTGCGCAGGTCCTCCACCACCTCCTGGCCCTTGTTGACCTGGGTGCCGTCCTCCTCCGTCCAGCCCTTATCCAGGGACGCCACGGCGATGCTGATATTGCCGGTGTTGCCGTAGGGGTCCCAGTTGGAGTAGATGTTCAGCCAGGCATACAGGCTGGGCAGCACCGCGATGGCCAGGGCCACCGCCAGGGCAAAGAAATGCGTAAACAGCGAACGGGCGTCCGCTCTGATGATGCGCCAGATGTTCCGCATACGTTCCTCCCGCTTCCAAAAATAGATCCCGCGCCGGGGCGCGGCGTTTTGACAGTGTATAAGCTATTATAATATACACTGTCAAAATTTCCACCCTTTTTTTGCATTTTTCAAGATTTGTTCATATCTTCCGGCAGGAGCCGGGCCATATCCTCCGGCAGCGGGGCTGTTACCGTCAGGCGGCGGCGGGTGACGGGGTGGGTCAGCTCCAGCCGGTGGGAGTGCAGGGCCGGGCGGGGGATCAGGGTTCGGTCCTCGGTGCCGTAAAGCCAGTCCCCCAGCAGGGGGTGGCCGATAGCCGACAGGTGCAGCCGCAGCTGGTGGGTGCGGCCGGTGCCGGGGGTCAGCCGCAGCAGGGCCCGGTCCGGCCCCTGCCACAGGGTCTCGTAGTCCGTGTGGGCCGCCAGACCCGCCGGGTCCACCCGCCGCCGCAGCAGGGAGTCCGGCTCCCGGCCGATGGGCAGGTCGATGGACCCCGCCGCCGGGCTGGGCACGCCGCTGCACACCGCCAGATAGGTCCGGCGGAAGTCTCCGGAGTGGAGCTGCTCCATGCACAGCCGGTGGACATATCCGGTTTTGGCCACCACCATGACCCCGGTGGTGCCCCGGTCCAGGCGGTTGACGCAGTGGAAGCTCCCCTGGCCCAGATAGTGGCACACGGCCCCGGCCACGGTGACGGTCTCCTCCGTCAGGGCTACCGGGTGGATGGCGATGCCCGAAGGCTTGTTCAGCACCAGCAGGTCCTGGTCCTCCCACAGAATGTCCAGGGGATAGTCCACCGGCCGGATATGGGGATTGTCCCCGGGCAGGTCCGACACGTCGGCGGTGACGGCGTCCCCGGTGTGGAGCACCGCCGCCACGGTGGCGGGCCGTCCGTTGACCAGGATGGCCCCGGGCCGCCATTTCAGCCGGGACAGGAAGCTGCCGGAAATGCACAGCTCCTGCCGCAGAAGCCGCCGCAGGGGCCAGCCCTCCTGCTCCGGGGATACGATATGAGTCAGCAGGCGCATACATGCCGCCTCCCTTCAAAAAAGCGTGACAAATTCCGTGGGAATATGATACACTATGACCATCTCAGATTCAAGGAGGATCTCCAAGTGGCATCGAAAGTTTATTGGGCCGACCTGCGGGCCGACTATCGGGAAAATCTGCCCCAGAAGCTGACCCGTCTGATGAAAACCGCCGGTATGGGCGAGATCGACTTTGAGGACAAGTTCGCGGCCATCAAGCTGCACTTCGGCGAGCCCGGCAACCTGGCCTTTCTGCGGCCCAACTGGGCCAAGGCCGTGGCAGACTTCGTGAAGGAGCGGGGCGGCAAGCCCTTCCTGACCGACTGCAATACCCTGTATGTAGGCGGGCGGAAAAACGCCCTGGACCACATGGACGCCGCCATGCTCAACGGGTTCTCCCCCCTGTCCACCGGCTGCCAGATCATCATCGCCGACGGCCTCAAGGGCAACGACGAGGTGGAGGTACCGGTGCGCGGCGGCGAATATGTGAAAAACGCCAAGATCGGCCGGGCGGTGATGGATGCGGACGTGTTCATCTCCCTGACCCATTTCAAGGGCCACGAGGAGGCGGGCTTCGGCGGCACGCTGAAGAACATCGGCATGGGCTGCGGCAGCCGGGCCGG
>OLOQ01001562.1_pt1 | contig 21483 bp, 17 predicted proteins | sample 1673101 | NCBI WGS metagenome assembly OLOQ01 (sample SAMEA3136754, study PRJEB25190) | human gut metagenome | biome: human gut; feature: human-associated habitat; material: faeces | place: Austria | collected 2013 | reverse complement strand
TAATCAGTCCTTTCTATCCTTTCGACTGATTATAGTATACCACATTTCGCGCCGCAGAACAAGCGTTCTATTTTCTTTTTTCTGCAACTCATCTCCCACCTGTATAGGAAGGAGAATTCTTGCTAACTTTTGTTAAACTTTTTTAATTTTTCTCTTCATACTTAACCAATTGTTCAATTTTATGATATAGTATTACTACTATCATTTTGAGTTCGTACACTTGGATGAAGCTGCCCGATTTGAACGGTGCATTGGCCAGCTTCTCAAAACACAAAATTTGGAAAAGGAGAAATTTCTATCATGCGGCAGCTTTCATACACAATTGAACCGGAGGCAGACGGTCTGTCGGTAAACGCCTATGCTCGCAATATAGCCGGTCTGTCCCGGGCTTTTTTGCGTTCGGTGAAGTTTCGTGAAAACGGTATTCTGATTAATGGACAGCGTGTGACCACACGGGGTGTGCTTCATGCCGGGGACTCCCTTGTTTTTAATATTCCCAATGACCGCACTCAAAAGGTTGTGCCTGCTGAGGGGCCTGTATCCATTGTTTTTGAAAATGAAGATATCGTGCTTGTGAACAAACCCGCCGGTCTGGTGATCCATCCATGCCACGGTCATTATTCGGATACTCTGCTGAGTTATCTGGCCTGGTATTACCGACTGCTGCCGGAACAGCCGCTGCTCTGTCCCATCGGTCGTCTGGATAAGGATACCAGCGGTCTGATTCTTATAGCAAAGAACAAATACGCCGCCCAACAGCTGGAACGGCAGCGAGCAAATCATACCCTTTCCCGGGTTTATCTGGCTCTGGCAGAAGGCCACTGGACAAACCAGTCCAAATCGGGCCTGATCGACCGGCCTATTGAAAAAGTCCCGGAATGTTTTAACCGCTACCAGGTTGCTGATACCGGACGTCCCTCAAGAACAGAATATGAAGTTTTATCAGAATTTACCTATGAAGAAACACCTTTTTCCCTTGTCCGCTTAAAGCTTCAGACCGGTCGTACCCACCAAATTCGTGTCCACATGGCCAGTCTGTCCCACCCGCTGTTGGGAGACTCCATTTACGGACATGAAGGTTTTCTCGGATTTGACCGGGCGGCGCTTCACAGCTTTGAAATCACCTGCCAGCTCCCGGGGCATCAGGACCTTGCTGTTTTTTCCAGTGAAATGCCGGAGGATTTTCAAAAAATGATTGCCAAATCCATAAATTTTTCCTCTACGCTCATTTGATAATGCAATCATCATCCACGAAAAAACTCCGAATTCCCACTTCATTCAAGTGAAAATCCGGAGACTTCTTATCTTTTATTCGATTTTTGCAATGACTCAGATTATATATTCCAAGCCATCTTGAAAATATTTTCTTTCTTATAAGCCCAACTGTGCAAGTAAGATGAATACACCACAGCAGATGAATGGGATGAAAATCTGTGTAACAGCGATATCCCAATATGCTTCCTTATGTGTCAGCTTACAGATACCAAGCAATGTAATCTGAGCACCCTGATGAGGCAGAGTATCAAGAGTACCAGCTGCGATAGCTGCGATTCTATGTACATATGGAAGGGAAACACCCATCTGGAGATATGTATCTTTTAAAGCGTTGAATGCAACACCCATACCACCTGAAGCTGAACCGCAGGCACCGGCACAGATAGCAACTGTAATCATAACGAATACAAGCGGCTGCATGGACATATTCTTCAGTGCTGTTACCAGGTCATTAAAGCCCTGAGTATTCTGTACAACACCACCGAAACCAACAACGATAGCCGTATTCAGGATAGCAACACCAGAATCGGCTGCACCTTTGTTGAAAACACCAATCCATTCATTCACACCTTTAATTCTTCTGAACATCAGAATTGTTGCCAGTGCAACACCTGCAAATACAGATGTCTCAACAGGGAATGGGTGCATTGGATTGTTGAATAAAACAAGGATTAAAATAATTGGAAGAATTGCTACGATCACATTCGGAAGATCTTTTTCTTCGTCAGGATTTGGTAATTCTTCAGGTGACAACTGATATTTCAAAGATGGATCGTCAAATACAATACCTTTCTTTGTAAAGCTTCTTGCTCTGACTTCCAACCATACAAAGATTAACGCAAACATAACGATTGCTGTAATCAATGATGGTACAAAAGCTGCTGTTGATGGTGTACCAAGACTATCCATAGCGATAACATTCTGGATAGATGGTGAACCAGGCGCTGACATGGACCATGTCCAACATCCGGCTGAAATAGCAGCAGGAATCAGTCTTCTTGTCAGGTTACCTTCTTTAAACAGGTTCAAAGCGATTGGGTAAATTACGAAGAATACAACGAAACCGCTGACACCACCGAAAGTAAGGATACCTGTGATACACATGATAATTGGTGCAACATACTTGCCGTGGCAGAGACCTGCAATCGCTCTGGCGATAGATTCTGCTGCGCCTGTGTACTGATAAACAGCACCAAACAGGGCACCAACGAAGAATGTCAGAAAATACTTAGTAACATAATCTGTTGCTGCCGGCATGAAGAGTCCTTTTAAGCTTTCAAGAACTGGCAGACCGGAACACAAAATAACAAAAATAGTAACAAGGGGAGCCAGAATCAGCGCACTCATCTGCTTAAAAGCAAGTACACCGAAAAGGGCAATTGCAATAACTAATACTAAAATGTGAATGTTCATACTCTCTCCTAAATAACACGCAACATAAACATTATGTTAAATAATAAACAACTCTCTTTTCTAAGTGAGGCGAAATACGACCCGCGCATTTCGCCCCGAAAATGTCAAACCGTCTCTTAAATTAAACTCAGATCAATCCAATTAGAAATCTGTCAGGTTTGCTTTACGTTTTTCAAGGAATGCTGTCATACCTTCCTTCTTATCACCTGTTGAGAATGATAAGCCGAACAGATTTGCTTCAAGTGTAAGACCACTTGCAAGATCTGTATCCATACCTGTGTTGATAGCCTGTTTAGCAAGAGAAACAGCATAGCTGCCCTTGGACATGATCTTCTTAGCCATTGCTTTACATGTATCAAGCAGTTCTTCCTGAGGAACAACCTTATTAGCAAGACCGATTCTGTAAGCTTCCTGAGCATCGATCTGATCACATGTGAAGATCAGTTCTTTTGCACGGCCCTTGCCTACAAGACGCGGGAGACGCTGTGTGCCGCCGAAACCTGGAAGAATACCAAGACCTGTTTCTGGCTGACCAAACTTAGCATTGTCAGATGCTACACGAATGTCACATGCCATAGAAATCTCGCAGCCACCGCCAAGAGCGTATCCGTTAACTGCTGCGATTGTAACCTGAGGCATTGTTTCAAGCTTTAAGAAAGCTTCTTTAGCAAGAAGACCCATCTTTCTTCCTTCAGCAGGTGTTGCATTCACCATTTCAGAAATATCTGCACCTGCAACGAAAGCCTTTGTGCCTGAACCTGTCAGAATAACAACTCTGATATCTTTGCGTTCTGCAATTTCGCCAAAGCACTGGTCAAGTTCTGCAAGTGTTTCACTATTCAATGCATTCAGTGACTTTGGTCTGTTGATTGTTACTACTGCTACCTCGTTTTCGACTTCCATTAATAAATTGTTCATAAAGCATCCTCCTAAACTTATGATACATAATTAATTATTGCCACAAACAATTATTGGTACGCTAACTGTTTGTGTATGTGCTTATTATAATATCTCTTTTTCATTTTGTCTATCCATTTTTGAATGATTTTGTCACAAAAATCACAATCCAAATTTGTATAATTTGCCAAAAATTGAAAATGATTGAGTTTTTTTCTTTCAATTGAAGTACTTGGTATCAATTTTGTTGCAACAAACCAACTTATAAATTCCCCATCCCGGCTTTTTGAACCTTATGGACATTATAATAATTGAATAAATTTCTCTGGAATTGCTTGACAATCCGCCAAAACCCATTTAAACTAAAAACAGTTCGTCTGCCAATTATTTTTGCAGGCAAAATGCATCGAACTGTTATAAAGCTATTTGTATATTAAGAAAAGGAGCAACATGGAATTAAATCAATGTATTAACTATCTGCTCACCACATCTCAGCACAGGGTCTTCCAGGAAGTCAGCAAACGCCTGGAACCCTTTGATGTTACCCCTGTTCAATATGGTGTGCTCTACTGTCTGTGGAAGGGTGACAAAACGACTCCGAAGGAAATTGCAGCGGAGTTGAAACTTGAAAATTCAACCATTTCAGGTATTCTCGATCGTATGGAGAAGAAGGATCTGTTAAAACGCCAGGTCAGTATAGAAGACCGCCGTTACATAGAAGTTGTTTTGACAGAGAAGGGGGCTGTCCTTGAGAAACCGGTTCTCGATACTATCGATACAGCGAATATCGACATTCTGGCTGATATCCCTGATGAAGAACAGCAGATACTGAAGAAGAATCTCAGACTGCTGGCAGGACTGGAAGAGGATTAGAAGTTTCAGTCATTATAATAAACCCGCTGTAAAACCTATATTTAGAGGTTTTACAGCGGTTTTCTCTTTTGTAAACAGGATTTTCTTCTCTATCGCAACATTTACACTCAAAATCTTCGTATCCAATACCAATTCCAACAAATGACGGCACTGTTCCTCATCTGACATCACTGCCGCAAACATAAACGCATCTTTAATCGTTAAGTCCTGTAAAAAGTTTGACACTTGTTAAGCCGTTCTATACCTCACTAGTTTTTCACCAACTCCACCGTATACGGTTCTGATACAAATTCATAATCCGCACCAACAAATTCTTTTGTTTCTGCATCCCATTTATCTGTCTTTTTCTCCATGGCAAATGTCACTGTTGATGCATTTTCATCCCACACCAGTTTGTAATCCCGGTTTTCCTGTCCATCCAATGAACCATTGCTGCCATCATAAATAGTGAACCTCTGATGATATGGAATCGTTGAATCATCAATATTATAGTCTTTTGACCTGCCGTACATCAGATAATAATTTCCCAGGTCATCCCATGCCACAATTCGCATAAAATCTAATTTAGTGTAACCATCCTCTTCATAGATGGAGTCAGTGCCTTTCTTTTCCTCAACCGTTGCATCAATTTTCGGTCCGTTCGGTGTCAACGCATATCGATTCAACGTTATCTTTTCTTCTTGATTCTCGGCTTCAATAGAAATATCCTGCCATTCAAGTTCTGCTTCATACGCATCCGCTTTTGCTTCATATGTGTATTTCCAACTGCCCTCCAAAGTATGATCACTCATGTTTAAACCATTAAAACAGAATTGAATGGTGTGGTCTTCGCCTTCAGTCAATTGATATATCAAAAATCCTATATGCATCTTATTTTCTTCAAATGACACATTTTGTCCGATAACAAAGGCCTCTGTCTGTGAAATAACATAATTAAAATCATCATCTAATACGTTGATACCGTCCACATAAACTTCCGCATTGTCAAAAAGCTGATCTCCTATGGCATTTCTTCCTTCTGTTATGGCCCACTGCTCCATTTCCTTCTGCATCTCACTGATATCACCGTCAAAAGTAAATGTACAGTCAAATGTCAGGCTATCCTCCTGCATTCTGACCTCAGTCATACGAATATCCACACCATCTATCGCATTTTCTGCTGTATTGTCCGCTGCTGCTTCAGAGTCCGTACTGTCCAGCTTCTCTCTGTAATCGGACTGTGTATTTTTATACAGATATTCCTTTACTGCTGCCCCCGCTGTAAAGCCAACGGCACAAATCACCGCCATGCAGGCCGCCGCTGTCAGCAGTTTTTTGGCCTTTCGACCTTTTTTTGCCTGTTCCTGTCGATTTTCTTCTTCTGAATCCAGCAGTATTCTGTTATAAATTCTGCGTTTTTCAATATCAGACATTTCCATCCGTTCATTTTCAGAAAGGATATCCTCATTATCTTCCGCCTGATTCAGCAAATCATAAATATTCTTCATATGCTCCCTCCTAACCATCTGTTATTTTTCTTCAATTTCTTTTTTCCACGGGATACTCTGCTGTAGACTCTGTCCACAGGCATATTCATCTCCTGCCCGACTTCCTCATAGCTTTTTTCGTGCCAGAAAAGCGCGGTGAATATCTGCCTGTCTTCCTCCGACAGAATCTCCAGCAACTTTTGGAATTCCAACATTTCTTCCTCATCAAACAATCGGCTTTTGACATCTGAATCCCCAACAGGCTCCACATCATCCAAACTGACATAGTCATGGTATCTGATATCCCGTATATGACTCAGCACCTGATATCTTGCAACGGCTGTCAGCCAGGTGCGAAAAGACGCCTTTTCTCCGGTATATCTGTCCACATTTTTCCAAACTGCAAGGAAAATATCATTCATACATTCCTCCTGTTTATCCTGATATTTCGCCATCATTTTATGTACAATGGATTTCACAATCCATCCGTCGTGTTCAATAAAAAATTTAAGTGCTTTTTCATTTTTCGCCTGCAGACCGGCAACATAATTGTCCTCAGTAATATCCATGGCGGCCTCCCTTCAAAATGTACATAGTATGCATATATTTATCGAATGCATTCAAAAACAACATCTGCTCAAATCCTTCATATGGGACTCACACAATGCTTATCTCTGAACACTTATATATTATCAAAAGTCCACTCTGTTCTGACATGTTTTACAAATAAATATTTTTGCTTAGAAAAAGAGCTGTAAAATTCAACACAAAATTTTACAACCCTTAATTAAAAAGAATTTCGCTTACATTTTTCCACTCAATCAGTTTCTTTTAATATTTTCAATCACAACCCCGTGGGCAATTCCCGGTACACTCTGTCCTTCATTAAAGCTCACCGTTGACAACAATGCGCCTGTGGGTACAAATAGTATTCTCTGCCATTCTCCCCGATTTATTTTCGGCAGCAGATAGGCCGCCAGTGTTACTGCACTGCATCCGCAGCCGCTGCCTCCCGCATGGGTATCCTGGCTCTCCGGGTCAAAGATCAGCATACCGCAGTCCAAATGCCTGTCACTGATATCATAGCCATGTTCAGCCACCAGTTTCAGAAGAATCTGCTGTCCCACTTTCCCCAAATCTCCAGTGATAATAGCATCATAATCTGTGGGCTGCCTGTTAAAATCCTTTAAATGCTGACAAATGGTATCACAGGCCGCCGGTGCCATGCAAGCCCCCATATTCATGGAATCCTTGACACCAAAATCAATGATGCGTCCAGGAGTTCCACCTGTAATTTTCGCCATCGCTCTGCCCTTTTTATCCTCCGCTGCCACAATCACTGCACCGCTGCCTACAACGGTCCAGGTGGCGGATAACGGTCTCTGATTGCCATAGGGCAAAGGAAAGCGGAACTGTTTTTCAGCTCCTGCAAAATGACTGGATGTCACTGCCAGCGCATAATTGCCCGCACCGCCGCACAGGGCCATGGATGCCAGAAGCAGGGATTCTCCAATGGTGGAACAGGCCCCATACACACCGAAAACCGGCCGCTCCAGCTCAATAAGTCCAAATGACGTGGCAATAAGCTGCCCCAATAGATCTCCGGCAAAAAGAAAATCCAGTTGTTCTTTGGATAAACCGGCCTTTTTAATCGCTTTCTCTGCCGCCATCAACTGCATGGTACTCTCTGCCTGCTCCCATGTCTCCATGCCAAACTTCGGGTCTTTCTCCACATGGTCAAAATACTGTCCAAGAGGTCCCTGTCCCTCTTTCTCCCCTACAACAGAAGAAGCCGCCAGAATCACCGGCGACTTCTCAAAAATCATTGAATTATTGCCAACTTTCTGAATCATACATAAGCCTCCACGTAGAATGTGTCTTTGGTATCAGTATGAATCAAAAAGTAAATATTATTCCTGACAACAAACTCTGCCTGTAATTGTAAAACCTCCGCTGCTGTGATATGATAATTACATTGAAACCATCATCGAATTCGATTATTTTTCAGAAAGGAGCTGGCATGATGCAAACATTCAATATTCCTGTTGGTATTTCTGACTTTTCAGAAATCCGTCAAAACGGATATTACTACGTTGATAAAACCGGCCTGATTGCCGAATTATTAAACAACTCTGTTGCAAAAGTCACTCTCATTACAAGGCCCCGCCGCTTTGGCAAAACCCTTGGCATGAGCATGCTGGCTGCTTTCTTCGATATTCATAAAAACAGTGACACTTTATTTGAAGGACTTGAAATTTCCAAAGATACTGCGTCCTGCCAGAAATGGATGAATCAATATCCCACACTCTTTCTGACTTTCAAAGATGTGGATGGGCTGAATTTTGATGACGCATACGGTCAGCTTGCTGCCCAGATTGCTGATTTATACAAAGAACATGCATATTTGCTTGATTGTCCGATTATAGACAGCGATGATAAACAGATTTTTCTTGAATTGAAAGCAGGCACTGCCGGCAAAATCCACCTCAGCCGTTCTCTGGTTCTGCTGATGCGCATGATGAAAACGTATTATCACAAACCGGTTATTCTTTTACTGGACGAATACGATGTTCCACTTGCAAAAGCCAGCAGCCATGGGTATTATACCGAAATGCTCAGCCTGGTTAAAACGCTTCTGAGCACCGCACTCAAAGATAACCCCAATCTCTGCTTTTCTGTGATTACCGGTTGCCTCAAAATTGCAAAGGAAAGCATTTTTACAGGCACTAATAATTTTGTATCCGACACCATCAGTCATTCCCGCCTGAATGAATATTTCGGTTTTACTGAAAATGATGTCAATACGCTTCTCAAAAAAGCACATGCAGAAATACATGCTTCACAGGTAAAATACTGGTACGACGGGTACCGTTTCGGAGATTTTGACGTCTACTGTCCATGGGATGTGATGAATTACCTCCGAGATTTGCAGATAAATCCTCAAGCTCAACCTTCAAGTTATTGGAAAAACACCAGTGATAATGCCATTATCCGTTCTTTTATTGATTATGCAGGCAATACCATCACCAAAAAGCTTGAAAAACTGCTCTCCGGTGAATACATTCTTCAGCACATCGATGAAAATCTGACTTATGATTATCTCCATTCTTCCGAAGATAATCTGTGGAGTATTCTTTATCTGACCGGTTATCTGACCAGAGCCGATAACGTACAGCTTTCCGCCCCTCAGACGGACGGTGTCTATGCGCTGAAAATTCCAAACGCTGAAATTCGTGAAATCTTTGAGACTACCGTTATCAAATGGTTTGACGACAGTGCCCGAACCTGGAACAGACAGGCATTGTTTCAGGCTATCTGGAATACAGACTGTTCCCGAATCACTGATGAAATGACCAAACTTCTGCGAAAAACCATCAGTTACCATGATTATCTCGAAGATTATTACCACGCTTTTCTGGCAGGTATCTTTGCAGGAGCCGGTTATATCGTTGAATCCAATAAGGAACATGGTGAAGGCCGCAGTGATGTTGTGGTCTATGATACTGAAAACAGCCGCGTTGCCGTCTTCGAAGCAAAGTACTCAAAATCTCTTGAGCAGATGGAATCAGATTGTGACGCTGCTCTGCAGCAGATTGAAGAGAAAATGTATGCCAAAGAATATGAAGATGAATACGACCACATTTTATGTTATGGTATTGCCTTTTATAAGAAACGCTGTCTGGTTAAGACTATCTAAAAGCTGCCCCATAATAAGGCTGCATATTTTGAACTTCTGAACGCAAAAACATCCTAAGTAGATTTTATTTATTTGCCTTGTCTACTTAGGATGTTTGTTTATTATCCATTGATATTCTTATTATATTATATTTTGGCGTTTACTAATGCACAGTGCTTAGAATTTCTGCCGACTTTATTAATGTATCCTTTTGTTCTTCAACATAAGGATGTATTTCTCCCCAGATGTCATACCAGTCCAGACAGGTCTTATACCATTTATTTAATATCTCTGCCTCCTGACCCTCAGCATTTACATTATTTTCTTCTGTATATGATATATTTTCCATAGCATCCGTCTCTGCCTGCCCAGATTCCATATATACCTTCACAGAATTATCATCCGATATCTCGTCTTCACCGGTATATACTTGCTCTATCCACTTTTCCCACTCATCCTGATTCGTTTTCTCCACCGAATGATAATAATTCTCCGCTTTCTCAGCCGCATCTGCCATAGCTTCTGCTGCCAATCTTAACTGCCAGTCGAGGAAGGCCTGGTCTGTGGACAGTTCATGTCCAAGCAGTGTAGCACCCTTCGGCACATTTTTCAAGCCCGCAATGAGAGCCTGGTCCTCGGCGCTCATCTGTCCCAGGACAACGGCGGCGTCTTCTTCTGAAACACCGGCAGCCCGGTATTGTTTCATCCGCTCCAGCCGTTCCATATAATGCCTGTATCCAAATGGGTAATAGGATACCTGACCGTTCTCAAAAATCAGCAGCGCATCCGCCACCTGTTCAATGAAATAACGGTCATGGGAAATAAAGAGCATGGTGCCTTTGTAAACTCTAAAAGCAGATTCCAGGGTTTCTCTGGCCGGAATATCCATATGATTGGTAGGCTCGTCCAGCATCAGGAAGTTCGGCCGTTTTTCAAGGATTTCTGCCAGTACGAGCCGGGCTTTCTCACCGCCGGAAAGGTCGCTGACCGTTTTCTGCACATCAGCCCCTTCAAAAAGCCATGCTGCCAGTTCATTCCTGACATCTTTCTCCGGCATGGCAGGAAAAAGGTCATGAAAATGCTCCAGCACTTTCTTGTCAGATGTCAATGCTGCCGACTGCTGATCGAAATATCCCGGTTCTATATGAAGTCCCAGCTGACATTTACCCTTGACAGGTGCCAGAAGTCCCGCTACTGTCTTGAGAAAAGTCGTCTTGCCGGCACCGTTTGGCCCGATAATGCCGATCTTCTGTCCCCGTCGGATGCGTAATGAAAGTTCTGCAATAGCCTTGCCGTCGTAACCAATCTTCAATTCTTCTGCCTCAGCTACCCATTTGCCACCCATCACCGCAGGTACCAGTTCCCCGGTAAAAATATGTTCTGCCAGTGTCGGCGGAATAGGCAATTTCTCCATGCGCTCTATCAATTTTTTCTTGGATCGAGCAAATGCTGCCTTTTTCGGTTTGTGCTTGAAACGCTCGATCAGCTGATTCAGCCGTTCCAATTCTGCCTGCTGCTGCTCGTACTGCTTCTTCCAGATGGCCAGATTCTTCAGCTTCTGCTGTCGAAACTGGGTATAATTGCCCACATAGCGTACAAGTTTCTTATCTGTCAGCTCATAGACAATTTCTGCCGTTTCATCAATAAAATATCGGTCATGGGAAACCATGACAACCGCGCCCGAATAATTCTGCAGATAATTTTCCAGCCATCGGACACTCTCCATGTCCAGATGATTCGTTGGCTCATCCAACAACAGGATATCCGGTTTTTCCAGGAGCAGCCGTACCATAGCAATCTTTGTCTGTTCTCCTCCGGAAAAATCCGACAAAAGTTTTTCTTTATCTTCTTTTGCAAAACCAAAGCCAGTAAAAATCCTGTCATATTCCTGCTCGAATTCGAAGCGCTCCCGGTCCCAGGTATCTCTGGAAGGGCACAGCACCATCATCTCTTCCTGCACCGTATGGGCAGTATTCTCAAAGATCTGCTGTCTCAGCATGCCAATAGTCACATTTCTTGCCAGATAAATGCCCTCACCCTGCCTGCGGTCATCTCTTTCCAGAAACAGCTCCCCGGCAATCAGCCGCAAAAACGTTGTTTTTCCGGAACCGTTAGGACCGGTAATGGCAATGCGTTCCCGCCCCTTGATCTCAAAATCAAAATGCTCCAGGAGATTTTCACCGCCAATGGCCAGTGTGCCGTCCGTAATCCGATACAGCATCTTAAATCTCCACTGTACCCTGCAGGTAATTGATAAACTGCTGTGCCGTACGTCCGGAAATACCGCCGTGACGCATCTCCCACTTATTTGCCTCAGCACAGAGTTCTTCATCTGTCATGGTCAGACCCACGCGGCGTGCCAGTTCAATGACGATTTCATTGAATTCTTTCTTAGATGGCTTGGAGTAGCTAATCTGAACACCAAAACGATTAACAAGAGACAATTTTTCTTCCATTGTGTCTGAACGATGAAGATCGTTCTCGTACTCCATATCATTCCTGTCATTCCATGTCTCTTTGATCAGATGACGTCTGTTGGATGTGGCATAAATCAGGATATTCTCAGGTTTTGTCTCAACACCGCCTTCAATAACTGCTTTCAGGAACTTGTATTCAATTTCATGCTCTTCAAAAGAAAGGTCATCCATATAAATAATAAAGCGATAATTGCGGTTTTTAATCTGTGCAATAACGTTGGACAGGTCTCTGAACTGATGCTTGTAAATCTCGATCATTCGCAGACCCTGGTCATAATAAGCATTGACAATGGCCTTGATGCTTGTGGATTTACCTGTACCGCTGTCGCCGAAGAGCAGCACATTGTTGGCTTTTCTGCCCTGAACAAAGGCTTCTGTATTATCCACCAGCTTCTTCTTCTGGATTTCATAACCTACCAGGTCATCTAACATCACCGTATCCATATTGTTGATCGGACAGAATTCCACATGATTCTCTGTTCTTGACGCAATACGGAATGCCTTATTCAGACCGAACATACCCACACCGTAAGCTTTGTAGAAATCCGTCACCACGTCAAAAAATTCATCCTCATTCGCTGTTTTCTCCAGCCGTTCACTGAGGGCCTGGACCTTCTCACTGACATTCTTATTGTACATCAATTCTTTCTTACCAATAGCCTTGTACTGTGAGAGCCTTGTAAAGCAATCAATGCCCAGACGTTCTTCAATTTCAGAAAAATCAAAGTCAAACAAAGCCTTAAATGCCTTAAAATCACCTTTGGCAAAGAAGTTGACACTGCCGTCGTTGGCCCCGACTTTCTCACAGGTTAAACTGAAAGGATTCTCATCTGTGATCAACAGATAAGTCAGATAATTGTGCCAGAGATTCTTATCGAAACCATAATCGGTGGCCACCTGAAGCAGATGTTTCACCTGGGTAAAAATGCGTGTCACCAGTTCATCTCTTGACTGGGTATCCTGATCCATCTGTTTGAAAATATCGCTTAACTGCATTAAAATGCTGTCCTTCGGCATATCGCCGTACATTAACAGCTTTGATACGATTTTATACATTCTTCAGCCCTCCATTTATCTTTGCTATGTCCTGCATCCATGATATATTTTCTTAACATCATTTTTTACAAATGTGTTTATTTATCCGATTATACTCCTATTTCCTATAGTAATTCAAGTCTATCTCTGTTATTTCGACAAATTACAATTCAAAACGCACAAAATTTTCCTGTAACTTGAAACCATCGTGTATTTTTCTCGGTTTAAAGCGTTGAATTCTTAAAGCATCTGTGTTATAATGATGTTACGTTGATTTTTACAATATTTGTATAAAAGATAAATTCAACAAAACGGAGGTTTGACCCATGAATCATGAACAGATGCAGATGGAGTTTGTCCGCAAACTCCCAATCCCACAGGAAATTAAGAAACAATTCCCGATTTCTGAAAAAATCGCCCAACATAAAGCCGAACGCGACGAAGCCATTCGCCGTGTTTTTACAGGCGAATCCGACAAGTTTCTCTTAATTATCGGCCCATGCTCCGCAGACAGTGAAGAGCCTGTTATGGAATACATTCACCGACTGGCAAGGGTTCAGGAGAAGGTTGCTGACAAAATCATTATGATACCGCGTATCTATACCAATAAGCCCCGGACAACAGGCAAAGGCTACAAGGGCATGCTCCACCAGCCGGACCCTGAGAAACAGCCGGATCTTCTGGAAGGCCTGATCGCCATCCGCAAGCTCCACGCAAGAGCCATCGAAGAAACCGGGCTTACCTGTGCCGATGAAATGCTCTACCCTGAGAATCACCGCTACCTCTCTGACCTGCTCAGTTATGTAGCTGTAGGCGCCCGCTCCGTAGAAGACCAGATTCACCGTCTTACAGGCAGTGGTGTCGGCATCCCATGCGGTATGAAGAACCCAATGAGCGGCGATATCTCCGTCATGCTTAATTCCATTGAGGCTGCCCAGAGCCCGCAGATGTTTGTCTACAGGGGCTGGGAAGTCAAAACACCCGGTAATCCACTGGCCCATGCTATTCTCCGCGGTGCTGTCAATGAACACGGCAACAATATCCCGAACTACCATTTTGAGAATCTCAGCCGTCTCTATGACAACTATGCAGAAAAAGGCCTTGAGAATATGGCCTGCATCATTGACACCAACCACTCCAACTCCAGCAAGCAGTACATGGCACAGATTCGTATCGCCAACGAAGTCATGCACAGCCGCCGTCACTCCGATGACATCAAAAAGCTTGTCAAGGGCTTCATGATTGAGAGCTATCTGGAAGACGGCAGTCAGAAGATCGGCGAAGGCGTATTCGGCAAATCCATTACTGACCCTTGCCTTGGCTGGGAAAAAACGGAGGCGCTGATTTACAGTATTGCGGAGCAGTTGTAAAATATAAGGCGGCTGCCCTAGTCATAGAACGAAATTAAAAACGGTTATTTTACACAGGCACGTTTGCACTGCCAACGTTTGGCAGCGGTACATAAGGCAGTATAAAACACTGCCTAAGTACCGGCCAACGTTGAAGCACCTATGTAGAATAACCGTTTTTTATTTCTTCTCTTTTGTGTATTGAGGCAGCCGCGTGATGGTCATTTTCAATCAACAGTTATGCTCCTCAGTGATGTAAATCAACTTTTAGATAAAATAAATTTCTTGGCTCACAAATGTGCAGCAAATTCTTCACCGCAGTCCTCTACCATTCGAGTAATGCACCGCACAGGCGTCCGATATGGAAGCATTTCTGGTGTCTGAACATGATAGACAGGCGTTGGAGATTAAGGTCGGAGTGTTCGACTTCCCGAGCGTAACTATGAGCGGCATCAGCGATTGCCTCAAAGGAAAGCTGACCTTTTTCTGCTGCTTTGGCGCAGACCATGTCTTCTATGAGCATGGTGCTGATGACGGCCAGTTTGACTTTTGAATACGGCATTCCATCATAGACAGCGCCCGCAAAATATACGTAAATGAAGTAACTGAGCAGCTGTTCTGCTATTTTGTCCGGCATCCGGTACTGGTGCAGTGCTTCGTATTGTTTCCTGCCGCCGCCAAATAAAACCTTCTCATAATGTCTGACTTTCTTCGGCCAGTCTGCTGACAGGACTTCCAGTTTGTGCAGACAGTCAAACATCTCTTTCATGACATGGTAGCGACTGCCGGGCTTTTCCCATCTTTCTTTCAGATAAGCACACATCCTGTCTGCCGCCCCTTCTGAAAGATAATGGTCATATATATTCTCCAGTCCAAACAACTGCCCCGCATTGATATTTCTCTGCAAATGATGGCCCATGGACAGCATCTGTATCATTCGCACTGCCATCGGTACGTTTTCATTTTCTATCAGTTTCCAGAAAGCATCCCGGCCGTCTAAAAGCTGTGAAAAAAGCAGTTCATCAAAATCCCCATAGTCCTCTGAATGCCCTTTTTTCTCATCATAAATGAGATTCAGTCTGTCCTGTGACAAAATCATCCGCGCTGCCTCCGGGCATGACAAAGACAATGACAATTCCCTGACATTTTCATATTCTTCTTCATGCCTCGGATACTGTCTACATGTTTTACAAAACAGTTTTTCCCCGGCTTCCGTATAAATATCGCAGAGATTTTCCTCATTTAGGAAAGCACATCTTCTGTCATACTGCTTAAAACTTTTTCTCTTAAAATTAATTGAATTGCGCAGACGATTACCGAAACCGCCGGGATATTTCTTATACTTTTCAAGGGTTTTGTCATCAATGACAATCTCCCATCCCGCACAGCACGTATCCGGACATTCTCCGCCGATACATGTAAACTGCCGGTAATAATCCGGATATACATACTCCATTGTCGTCACTCCCTGTTGTCTTTTTATTCTTTATTCATTTCGGACACATTCTATTAAACACAGGATTCCATATCATTTGCTTCAATTCTATATGTTCCTGCCAATACCCAATTCTTATATCGTACATCCATCCACACTGCAAACAGTCAGCCGATCACCATCCACCTTAAACTGCACATTTCGCCCGGCAAAATTAACGCCATACACTCGCTCCGGATCATTCTGATAAGCCGGTCTCGGATCCTGGGCCAGTACCCCCAGCAGTGCTTCTCGTTTATCCGACGGAAAAAGCATCAGAAATTCCGAAGCACATGTCACTTTCAGCCTGTAATCCTTGAACTGTCCGCTGAAGCCGCCAAGTGCCTCCGAATGGCAGTCCACATGAGGCAGATAGGGTTTAATATCATAAATTGGCGTGCCGTTCATCATGTCAATACCCGAAACAATGATCACAGGTCCTTCATCTGTCTGAAGCTGAATGTCCTCTATTTTCACAGAAGACATGCCTACCGGATTCGGTCGGAAAGGAGAACGTGTAGCAAAAACACCCGCTTTTTTGTTGCCTCCCAGCCTTGGCGGACGCACCGTCGGTGACCATTTATTCCTGGGTGATTCCGAAAATCCCCACAAAAGCCACAGCCACGAATAACCCTCTATCCCGGAGAGTGCCTCCGGCACACGATATTCCGGCTCAAATATTATCTTCCCGGTCAGTTCAGGAACCAGTCCACTCTGCCTCGGCACACCAAACTTCTCGCCAAAATCCGTATAAATTCTGGCTATAACTTTTAATGTTAAATTGTCCATTTAGATTTTGCTCCTGCTTCTCATACCCTTCAGAACCTGGCTAATCGCACTGCCCTTTAATGGCTTGTACGGACGTCCCTGCAGCAGAAGCTGCTTAACCTGAATATCCCGGAGATTTTTGACATCTTTCTCATAAGGATTCTCTGATAAAATAACCATATCTGCGATTTTACCGGTTTCCAGGCTGCCTCGTTCTTTTTCATCGAAGGTTGTATAATAACCGTTATACGTGCACATTTTAAGTGCCTCCTGTACAGTCAGGGATTCTTCCGGGACACTATGATTGCAGGCACGATACATCCATTCAATCGGATCCGGGTCGGTACACGGTCCATCCGAACCGGCACTCATCATGATGCCATGTTCCGTAAATGTCCGCAGCGGATTCAACCGCTGACTTCTCTCGCCAAGAATATCTTCCAGGTATTCATCCGGTTCCTGAGGCCAATCTATAAATGCGCTCTGTACCGGCAACAAAATATGATATTTCTCACAGATATCGATGCCTTCTTTCGTCGGCAGGCAGGCATGGATAATGGCATGTCTGTGATCTTCCCGCGGATAATCATCCAAAGCCGCTTTCAAAGCTCTGGTGGCCTGATCAAAAGCCGCATCACCGATGGCATGCATCTCTATCTGCAGTCCGGCACGATTGGCCTTTTTGCAGAATTCTGCCACCTGCGCATCACTGTAGTACAAAACACCTTTGCTGTCGCTGTTCTCATAAGGCACACGAAGCGCTGCATCCTTTGAACCAAAGCAGCCGTCTAACGCAGTGGCAAAACATCCGCCCACTCTCGGCAAATGCCGTTTCTGTACTTTCTTCACATCCATGGTCTGGAAAAAGACACGCATCTGCATACCGTTATTCAGCCCACGTCCAAACCATCTCTCCAAATCCACATCCAGATCTCTGACAAAACCCACCCCACTTACCGTGTGGATCATTCCGATCCCCTTGGAGGCCATATAATCAATGGCTTTCTGCATATTCTTTAACAACTGTGGTACTGAAATCGAATTCGTCACATAATCCGAAATGGCAAAAAAGGCTTCCTGATTCATTTCCCCTGTATCCGCATGGCAGCCACGAAGCCCCGACACTTTATCCTTCACCTGCTCATAGAGTTTCGTATTCACAACGCAGGCATGTCCATCATATTTTCCCATGAAAACCGGTTTATCCGGACAGACCCGGTCCAGCTCATTTCGGTTGACAAGCCTTCTTTCCTTAACCGAATAGGGTGATGCACCAAAACCGATCAGCATCTTCTGGTCACTTTTCTTTGCAAAATCAGACAGCATCGAAAGAATCTCTTCATTACTGGCAGCATTCATGACATTCAATCCTGCATGAAATGTGGAAAAACTCGCAAAGTGAATATGGCTGTCCGTGAAGGCCGGAATCAATGCTTTCTTTCCAAGCCGCTCATGACGAACAGAGATATATCTTTCCGGCAATTCATCTCCTACATATAAAATTCTGCCGCCGTCTTCTACAAGATAACGTGCTACCTGATCATTGGCATCGCACGTCAGAATCGCACCTTCATAAACCTTCATATGAATCCCTCCTGTTCGTAATCATTACTGCTTTTATTTTAGCACGACAAAAGATGCCTGACAACATTCTGTCATCAGACATCTTTTGAAACATTCACATTTTAATTATTCGCTTGTTTATTCAATTCAAATACACCTAAAATCAGGCCTCTAAACACTTCTTATAATCCCATCTGAGCAAGAACAATGAAAAGACCACATGTGATAAATGGGATAATAATCTGTGTAATCGCAATATCAAAGTAGGCTTCCTTATGTGTCAGCTTGCAGATACCAAGCAATGTAATCTGAGCACCCTGGTGAGGCAGAGTATCCAGTGTACCTGCTGCAATTGTAGCGATACGATGAATGTAAGGTAATTTTGCACCAAGTGCAAGATATGTATCTGTCAGAGCGTTAAACGCAACACCCATACCACCTGAAGCAGAACCGCAGGCACCGGCACAGATAGCAACTGTAATCATAACGAATACAAGTGGAGGCATTGACATACCCTTTAATGCTGTAACAAGATCTGCAAATCCCTGTGTATTCTTAACAACACCACCGAAACCAACAACGATGGCTGTATTCAGAATGGCAACACCGGAGTCTGCTGCACCTTTATTGAAAACTTTCACCCACTGTTCAATACCGCCCTTGACGAATTTGAACATCAGAATAGCTGCTAATGCAACCCCTGCAAATACAGATGGCACAACATCAAGATGAAAGCCATTAAACAGAACAAGAATCAGAATAATAGGAATGAATGCGATTACCCAGTGCGGCAAATCTTCACGTCCCTGAATGTTCAAATCTTCTGCTGACAGCTGTGTCTTTAATCTTGCATCATCAAAATAATAACCGTTCTTTGTGAACTTGCGGGCACGATACTCAAGCCATACAAAGATTAACAGGAATTCAATAATGGATACAATCAGAGATGGTAAAAATGCAGCTGTTGATAAAGTACCAAGACTCTTGATCGCAATAACATTCTGAATGGACGGAGAACCCGGTGCTGACATGGACCATGTCCAGCAGCCTGCTGAAATTGCAGCCGGAATCAGTCGTCTTGTCAGATTGGATTCCTTGAAAAGGTTCAGTGCAATCGGATAAATAACGAAGAATACAACGAAACCGCTGACACCACCAAAAGTAAGAATACCTGTGATACACATGATAATAGGAGCTACAAACTTACCATGACATAAGCCGCCGATAAATCGTGCAATAGATTCTGCAGCACCTGTAAACTGGTAAACCGCACCAAACAATGCACCGACAAAGAATGTCAGGAAATACTTAGAAACGTAATCTGCTGCCGCCGGCATGAACATATCCTGCAAGCCTTCCATAATCGGAATACCTGAACAGATTAATACGAAAATCGTCACTACCGGCGCAAGAATCAATGCACTTAACTGCTTAAACGCCAGCAATGCAAAGAGAATAATGGCAATTAATAACACAAGAATACCAAAATTCATAATAGCAATCCCCCTTTTATTTGTCTGATTGTGATCATCCACTCTCTTTTGAATAACCACTTTCCTTATCTCACATAATGTCTGCCCTTCACCTGTGAAATAATTTCTTATACCAACTATTAAGCAAATAGTATGCCAACTTTTTAACATGCTGTAAAATGGGGATTTTCAGCCATTTTATCGTTTGTTTTTCTTGTATTTATGTGTTTTTATTTCTAATATCGTGTCATTTTTGACACATAATTTATTTTCAGTTTCTTATGTGTACTGATTTTTTTCTCATACACACATCATTTTTGAATTTTTACCGATTCTTTACCGTCTGTAATTGCTTTCTTCTGACAAGAATATAACAAAGAATATGAACACCACCGGTAATAATCCAGGTAATTGGATAGGAAATATACAGCATCCAAAGACTTCTGTGAATCTGAAACGCAGTAAAAATCCACACAATTCGCAGGCCGCAGGCACCGATCAGAGAAACAATCATTGGCATCAGCGAATAACCGACACCGCGGAGTGCACCCACCATTGTATCCATAATGCCGCATAAAAAGTAAGCCGTACAGATTACAGCCATTCGGTCCTTTCCAAACTGAATCACATTGGGATCCGATGAATAAATAGACAGCAGTGTGTCTCCGGCAAGCCATGCGCCCACACCGAAAATAAGACCTACAGATATCACCAGTCCCTGACATATAAACAGCACCTTGTGAATTCGTTTTTCCTCGCCAGCGCCATAATTCTGGCTTGTAAAACTCATAGCGGTCTGCTGAAAAGTATTCATGGATATATAAATAAAGTTTTCGATATTCATAGAGGCGGTATTGCCTGCCATGGCCGTGGAACCAAAGGAATTGATGGATGACTGGATCAATACATTGGACAGTGAAAAAACGACACCCTGCATCCCCGCCGGAAGGCCGATCTGCATGATCTGACGCAATTTACCTTTAACAATTCCTAGCTGATGCAGATCCAGATGGCAGCACCCCTGGCTTCTCATCAGGCAGCGAATGATCAATGCCGCAGAGATATACTCCGCAATCACCGTTGCCAGTCCGACACCTGCTACACCCAGATGGCAAACAATAACAAAAAACAGATTAAAGCAAACATTAATAATCCCTGCCGTCACCAGATAGAACAACGGCCTTTTCGTATCTCCCACTGCACGAAGGATAGAACTGCCGAAATTATACAGCAGTGTCGCCGGCATGGCCAGAAAATAAATCTTCAAATACAAACTGGACTGATCCAGAACATCATCCGGTGACCCCATCCAGATCAGAAGTGTTCTTGTCACAGTCACACCAAGAATCAACAGAAAAATACCACTAACCATACTCAGGGTAATAGCTGTATGTACCGTTTCACTCACTTCATCATCTCTTCCGGCACCATGAAAACGGGCCACAAGAACATTGGCACCCACAGAAAATCCGATAAAAAGATTAATCAGCAGGTTGATCAATGAACTGGTGGATCCCACTGCAGCCAATGCCGTACTGCCGACAAATCGGCCAACCACAATAATATCTGCTGCATTAAACAGCAGTTGTAAAATGCCGGACAACATCAATGGAATTGAAAAGCGGATAATCTTTCCAAACAGCGGTCCGTGACACATATCAATTTCATAAGACTGACTCATTTATTCACACTCCTCGTATTATATAGTAGTAGTGTTTAGAGACCCTCTCCAAGGTCTTCATAAC
>OLOQ01001554.1_pt1 | contig 21550 bp, 18 predicted proteins | sample 1673101 | NCBI WGS metagenome assembly OLOQ01 (sample SAMEA3136754, study PRJEB25190) | human gut metagenome | biome: human gut; feature: human-associated habitat; material: faeces | place: Austria | collected 2013 | reverse complement strand
GTTTCTTCGCTCATTCCAGGTCCTCCTTATAGATCACAGTCCGCCGGGGTGCGGCCATCTGCGGGGTGTCTTTTCGTTTGCCGCTCATTCCCTCGCCCAGCTGGTCTGCAAAGGCGTGGAGCAGCGGCATCAGTTTCTGGAACGGCATCCGGGTCGGGCCGATCAACGCGATCGAGCCCCACAGCCCGCCGCCGACCAGGTAGCGGTCGCTGACGATGCACAGGCCGGGGATCTGCGGCTCAATATCCTCGCCCAGCAGGATGCTCTCATTCTGCTCCTCCAGCGGGGCAATCAGCCTTGCGGCCTCTTCCTCATCGTTCAGCAGTGTCAGGATGGTGCCCACCTTGCCGTCCAGCTGAGGCCAGTCCAGCAGGTGCTGCTCACCGCCCAGGAACACATGAGGCGTGGTGGAGTCCTGCAGGATGGCGGCGGCGGCGCTGACCACCGGCACCAGCTCCGGGCTGATCTGGCCGCACAGCTCGCTCAGAAGCCGAGGCGACAGATCAACGGGTGCCACGAACGTCAGGTTGCGGTTGAGCAGCGCGGCCAGCGCGGCGGCGTTTTCCCGGGAAAGCCCGGTGCGGACCCTCGCCACACGGGTGCGGACGTAACCGGCTGTGGTAACCGCCAGCACGGCGGCGGCGCTCCGGCCCACCTGCACCACCTCATAATGGGCGATGCAGAGGTCTTCGGCGCAGGGGGTGCTGACGGCGGCGGTGCAGCCGCTGATGGCGGCCAGCGCCTTGGCAGCGCCCTGTGCCAGCTTTTCCGGCTCGTGGTCAAGGCTGGCGAACACCGCATCTACCCGGGCGCGGGTAACGCGGTCCAGCGGCTGATCATCGGTCAGCAGGTTGTCCAGATAATACCGGTAGCCCTTGGCGCTGGGCACGCGGCCCGCGCTGGTGTGGGGCTGCTCCAGCAGACCCAGCTTTGTCAGCGCCGCCATCTCGTTGCGCAGCGTTGCGCTGGACACTGCCATGTCAAAGTAGTTTGCCAGCACGCTGCTGCCCACCGGCTCGCCCTCAAGGCCATACAGCGCCACGATTGCCTGCAAGACCCGTTGCTTGCGTGCATCCATCGTCATAGCGCCTGCCTCCTTTTTGTATTGCTTTTGTTTGTTTAGCACTCCTTGTTCCTGAGTGCTAAGACCATTATAACCGTTTTTGCCCTGCTGTCAAGCCCTTTGCAAAAATGTTTATAAAGATTCATAATTCTGTCATAAAGGGGATGTGCGCCCTAGGTGGGGCGGGGCTGAACCCTCTCAGTCACGCCTGACGGCGTGCCAGATTCCCCCTTTTGTCGCTGCGCGACATCTCCCCCCGGCCGGGGGGAGTCTTTCCTCTCAGGGGGAGCCTTTGGCATGGTGGCACAGTTTCCGGCTCAAGCGCAAAGTTTGCGGGCGTGCCCGCTCCCCCTTGGGGGAGCTGTCGCGCAGCGACTGAGGGGCTTCAAATCGGCGGAGCCGGAAAAAACGGTTAAAAGATCTTCACGCCGAACAGGCGTGAATCTTCAGTTTTTTCCGGTGCAGCCCTCCTCTTTGGGGTTAAAAGGGGCGAGCAGCCCCTTTTTCGTGGCTCCAGCGCGTCGAAATCGCTGGCACTTTTCTGGTTCTCTTTTGGTGTCAAAAGAGAACATCCCCGGGCAGCAGTGTTTTAGTTTTCCCCCCTTTTTCAGCCATTCGCGCAGTTTTAACCCCCATTCGCGCAGAATTTCTTTTGTTTTTGCCTAGTTTATGGTATATTTATGGTAACGACACCCCGTATAAAACCCACACGAAAGGAGCGAAACTTTATGAAAGCCAAACGCATTGTAAGCATCCTGCTGACCGGCAGTATGCTGCTGTCCCTGCTGCCGGTGTCTGCACTGGCAGCCGCCCCGGTGTTCGATGCACCCGCCCAGACCACGGCCAAAAAGGCTGCACCCCTTGTACAGGAGGCCGACGTCTCCCGCAGCACCGAGGAGGAAGCCGCCACCCGCAGCAGCCGTGATCTGGACGCAGAGAACAACACCGCCGAAAGCATTACCATCGATCTGGACGCCAAAGGCAATCCCACAAGCCAAGGTGACGTTGCCCATTGGTACTACAACGCAACCGCCTTGTTCTTGAACTCCGGCACCTTCACCCTGCAGCCCTCCTCGGAGCCCGGGGCAGCAAGCGCATTGCAGCCGGGTCTCTTTATTAAGAGATCTGCCGAATTTAAGGGCGGCACCGCCGGCAATTGGACCACCAACCGGGGCACCATCTCCGGCGGCACCTTCCAAGGAGAAGCGTCCAACCAGGGCACCATCTCCGGCGGCATCTTCCAAAGGAGGGTGTACAACTACGAAATCATCTCCGACGGCACCTTCCAAGGGGATGTGCGCAACTACGGCACCATCTCCGGCGGCACCTTTGAGGAAGCTGTCGGGGTATACGCCTCCTCCCGCACGGAGGCCAAGATCGAGGGTGGAACCTTTGAAAAGGATATGACCCTCGCGAATGATGACGCCCCCATCACCATCAAAGACGGCCTGTTTGACGGCGAGGTTGTCACCAAAAAATGTGACTCCCCGCTTTCCATCAGCGGCGGCCTGTTTACCAAAGCCGTGGATGTAAGCAACATCACCAACCTGCCCAATCTTCAGATCACCGGCGGCTATTTTGTAAACGAGCCTACCATGCCGGAAGGCAGCGACACCGGCTTTACCACTGTGAGCGATCAGAATGGCAGAACCTTCCAAGTGCCTGTAAATGGAGGCTTTTCTGAAAACAACTATAAAACACTATATGTGCCCCACGGTATGTCTGAGCGGCAGGCAAACCCCATTACCGTAAAGACTGATACTGCACTGACCGACTGCCTTGCAGACGGCGTATCCATTATGGAAACCGATAAGGTACAGAAAAACGATGACGGCAGTTACACCATTGAAGTGTATCAACCGGAGTCCATCGTGCTGGTGACCGAGAAGCCCGCGCCGCCCACACCGGACGAACCCGGCGACGAGATCGACCCGGGCTTCTCCTCCGGCGCAGCCGCACTTGGCATCGTGCTGGGCACTGCGGGTCTGGGTTATATCACCTATGCTCACATCTCTTCCCTGTACCTGTACTATACCCTGCCGGGCGGCTTTATCCCCTCCACCCGGCAGGAGCTGGCAAACGTCCTGTGGACGACTGCCGGCAAGCCCGACCCTGTAAGCACCGCACTGTATACCGATATCCCCGCTGACGCTATCGAGCAGCAGAAGGCCGCCCGCTGGTGCGTGGAGCAGGGTCTGCTCTCCGACTACGGCGCAACCTTCGGCCCGGACACCAAGGTGACCAATGCCCGCATCATCCGCGCATGGAACAGCCTGAAAAAGGTGCCTGTGCCCATCACAAACTAATCATCCTCACATTCATCCTTTCATGTACACCGCCGCCCGGCTTGCTTTCACAGGCCGGGCGGCGGTGTTTTCACTCCTCCATCTGCTTTGCCAGAAAGGCCGCTGCCACCGCCACCGCCTTGCACTGGGCGTCCTCCGGGCAGGCGGCGCGGTCCTCGGTCAACAGACCCACCGCGCCGGTCACATCCCCGCCCGCCAGTACCGGCGCGGCGCATAGCAGCACCCGGGGTGCGCCCTCGCAGGGCAGCAGGGTCTTTTCCGGTGTGCCGGGGCTCTGGTAGGGCTTGCGGGCTTCCATCAGCTTTTCCAGCGGCTGGCTGATGCTGCGGTCGGTCAGCTCCCGCCGCCCGCTGCCGCTGACCGCCAGAATGCGGTCCCTGTCGCACACAAAGGCGGTCAGTGCAAACTGGCGGCTGAGCACCTCTGCCAGCTGGGCGGCAAGGGTGTTCACCTCGCCCATGGGCGAGTACTTTTTAAAGATCACTTCCCCGTCGCCGGTGGTAAAGATCTCCAGCGGGTCTCCCCGCCGGATGCGCTGGGTGCGGCGGATCTCCTTGGGGATCACCACCCTGCCAAGCTCGTCGATGCGGCGCACGATACCGGTTGCTTTCATTATTTTGCCCTCCTTGCGGTTTCCTTTGTATGTAGTATCTGTCAGCGGCGGCAAATTATACCGGCAGCACATTTTTTGCTTTGCCCGCCGCATTGCGTTCCGGGCGGGGTTCTGCTACAATAAATAGGAATAAACCCAAAGAAAGCAGGTGTCCGCATGGCACACATCCTTATTCTGGGCGGCGGTGCCGCCGGACTGGCCGCTGCGCTGGCGGCTGCACAGGCCGCACCCGCTGCCCGCGTCACGGTGCTGGAACGCAACCCCAAGGTGGGCAAAAAGCTGCTGGCTACCGGCAACGGCCGCTGCAATCTGGACAACACCGCCATTGCGCCGGAAAAGTACTTCACCGCCGACCCCGCCGCGCTGCGCCCCCTGCTGGCAGCGGTGGATGCCGCCGCGCCGCTGGCGTGGTTTGAGCAGCTGGGACTGTACACCCGCACCGATGAGGCCGGGCGGGTGTACCCCTATTCCAATCAGGCGGCAGACGTGCTGGCGCTGCTGGAGCTGCATTTGCAGCGGCACACCGTACAGCTGCGCACCGGCTGCACGGTAAGCACCCTGCGGCAGAGCAAGGGCGGCTACGCGGTGCAGTTTACCAACGCCGAGGGCGACACCGAAAGCCTGCGGGCAGATGCCGTTATCTGCGCCATGGGCGGCGCCGCCGGGCCGCAGTTCGGCACGGACGGCTTCGGCACCCGCTTTGCCGCCGACTGCGGCGGGCAGATGCGCCCCCTTTACCCCTGCCTGACCGCCCTGCAATGCGCAAAGCCGAACAAGAGCCTTGCGGGCATCCGCGCCAAAGCCGCCGCCCGCCTGCTGGACGGTGACCGGGTATTGGCTGAAGAAATGGGCGAAGTGCAGTTTACCGACTACGGGCTTTCCGGCATCTGCATCATGCAGCTGTCCGGCCTGCTTGCCCCCGGGCGCAGACCGAAGCACCCGGCGGTGGAGCTTGATCTCTTCCCCGCTGTGCCGGAGACAGAGCTTGCCGCTCTGTTTGCGGCGCGTGCCCCGCTGCTTGCCGAGGACACGGCGGCGGCGTTCTGGCTGGGGCTTTTGCACGGCAAGCTTGGCCGCGCCCTCTGGGCTGCTGCCGCCCTGCCGGATACCGCCCCCCACGCCCTGCCCGCAGGCAGCTGGCAGAAGCTTGCCCGCACCGCCAAGCACTGGCGGTTCGAGGGGCTTGCCCCCTGCGGCTGGCGGCAGGCGCAGACCACCGGCGGCGGGCTTGCCCTGACCGAGGTGGAACCGACCTTCCAGTTCAAGGGCTGTCCGGGGCTGTACTTCGTGGGGGAAACGCTGGACTGCGCCGGAAGCTGCGGCGGCTTCAACCTGCACTGGGCGTTCGGCAGCGGCCTTGCCGCCGGGCGGGACGCCGCAAAGCACCTTTGCAGCCGAAAACGGTAATAAAAAAGGGACGAGGAAAAGCCCGCGGGCTTTTCCTTGTCCCTTTTATAATGTTATTCAGACAGCCTTATTCTCGCCCTTGGAAAGCAGCTTTGCACGCTCCAGCGCGGGGCGCAGTGCCAGATACAGCACCACGGCGCAGGCAGTGGAGGCCACGCTGTTCACAAAGGTGACGCCGCCGGCGATCTTGGTCAGCGCCTGTGCCACGGTGTACTCCTGTCCAAAGATGTACACGTTGCGGAAGTAGCCAAGGAAGGGGTCGGTGAACACGTTCAGCAGCAGACCGGAACCCGCAGAGACGATCACCTTGACCAGATACCCGGCGCTGTGACGATCCTGATCCCGCAGCTTGAACACCTTATGTGCCACGGCACCGCAGGTGATGCCGATGATGAACTTGAGCACAAAGGTGGTAATAGCGTAGCCCGGGTCACCGGCAAGGATATCTGCCAGCGCCAGACCGATTGCACCCGCCAGACCGCCGGATACACCGTCCAGCAGCAGCGCCGTCAAAGCAGTAAAGGTGTTGCCCAGATGGAACGAAGAACCGCCGTAGAACGGGATGCGGAAGAACAGATAGGCCACTAAGCTCAGCGCAGCCATCACGCCGGTAAGCGCCAGCTCGTGCACCGTAAAGCGACGCTTGTACAGCACACTGAAAAACAGGATCAGGATAACGACGACTGCCAGCAGCAGCCACATTGCAGTAGTAGACATGATACTTTCCCTCCAATCGCGCCGACAACCCCACAAAACTACTTGACATTTGGGTGTCCGGCGGGTATGCTCCTATTATACGCAGAACTGACCCCATGAAAATACCCAGAACAAAGTTTTTTTATGGGGTCAGTTTGACGCAATGCCCAGACAGGAGGGACATTCTATGGTACATCTGACCACGGCGCTGGACCCGGCTTCGGCGGTGCCGCTGTACGAGCAGCTCTACCGCAGCCTTGCCGCCGAGATGCGGGCGGGCACCCTGACGGCGGGCACCCGGATGCCCGGCAAGCGGCGGCTGGCGGCAGAGCTGTCGGTCTCGGTGAATACGGTGGACACTGCCTACCAGATGCTGGCAGCCGAGGGCTACCTGACCGCCCGGGAGCGCAGCGGCTTCACGGTGCAGGAGTATCTTGCCCTGCCGCAGGGGGTGCAGCCGCCCGCCGCGTCCTCTGCGCCGACGGCAGTGCACCCCGCCGACACCGCCCCGCCGGTGCAGTTCGATTTATCCACCCGGGGCGTGGACCCGGGGCTGTTCCCCTTCCGCACATGGGCGCGGCTGCAAAAGGAACTGCTCTACTCCGCGCCGGAGCTGCTCACCCCCGGGGATGCCCGGGGCGATGCCGCGCTGCGGCAGGCGCTGGCAGGGTATCTGGCCGAGTACCGGGGCGTGCAGTGCGACCCGGAACAGCTGGTGGTGGGCGCAGGACTGGAATATCTTCTAGGGCTGCTGGCACCGCTGCTGCCCGGCCCTGCCGCCGTGGAGACTCCCGGCTACCCCCGCGCCCGGCAGGTGCTGGAAAACAACGGCGTACCCTGCCGCTGCCTGCCGGTGGACGCGGACGGGCTGTCTCTTGCCGCTCTTTCCGCCAGCGATGCAGCGGTGTGCTACGTCACCCCCAGCCACCAGTTCCCCACCGGGGTCACCATGCCCGCCGGACGCCGGGCCGAGCTGCTACACTGGGCAGCCCGCGCCCCGGGGCGGCGGTACATCATTGAGGACGACTACGACTCCGAGTTCCGTTTTGACACCCGCCCGCTGCCCAGTTTGCAGGGCATGGCGGGCGCAGACGGCCCGGTGGTGTACCTGTCCACCTGCTCCCGCAGCCTTGCCCCGGGCATCCGCATTGCCTACATGGTACTGCCCCGGCAGCTGCTGGGCGCGTGGCAGGAAAAATACCGGCTCTACTCCGGCACGGTGGGGCGGTTTGAGCAGCAGACGCTGGCACGCTTTATCACCGGGGGGTATTTCACCCGGCACTTAGCGCGGGAGCGCACCGCCTACAAAGCCCGGCGGGATGCACTGGTGGCGGCGCTGCGCACCTCCTTTGCACCGGAAGAGCTGACCCTTGCGGGGCTGCACACCGGCCTGCACCTGCTGGCGCAGCTGAAAGACCCGCCGCCGGACGCCGCCCTGCGGGCTGCTGCCCGGCAGTATGGGGTGCGCTGTTCCCTGCTGAGCGACTACGACCTGACCGGCACGGCGCATTCTGCCGCCGGGACGCTGGTGCTGGGTTACGGCTCACTGCCGGATGCGGACTGCGCCGCCGCCGGGGAGAGGTTGAAAAAGCTCTGCACCGCCGCCCGGGAGGCATCAGACACCATATAATGTCCGCCTGCCCAGTCCCCGGGCAGGGCGTCGGCGGTGATATCCACCGGCTCGGCGCTGGTGGCTAAAAATTCCAGTGTACGCTCCAGCGTTGCAAGGTCTACGGCGGTCAGGCTGGTCAGCAGACTGCTGCTCACCTCCCGCAGACCCTGCGGCAGGGTGGTGGGCAGCAGCTCCAGCGCCTGCCGGAAAAACGCATCCCACACCGCCGCCCGTGCGGCGGCGCTGCGCCGGGGCGAAAGAGAAGTGTCGGCATCCAGCGCCGCTAAAAAGCTGTGGGCATCGGCGGCAGAAATGCCCTGCACCCCGGTGCCCTTGCCGTACCGCGCCAGCTGCTCCGGGGTGAGCGCCCCGGTAAAGCCCACCCGCACTGCGCCGTACCGCGCCGCAAGCTTTGTCAGCACCGCCGGGGCGATGGCAAGATAGTCGGTATCCTCCGGCAGGGCGAACACCTCGCCCAGCGCCTCTCGGCAGCGGGCGGGGCCTGCGGCGGCGTAACAGTCCGCGAGGGGGACGCTTTTGCCCCCGAAGGGCACTTCCAGCGCGGCGGGCACCGCCAGCAGATGGATGCAGTTCTGCCCGGCGTTCAGGTAGGCCAGCACAAAGCCCGGGGTCTCGTCTGCCACGCACAGCAGCACGGTGCACCGGTCTGTGGCCTTGGGCAGACGGATGGGCACTCCGCTCTGGCTTTTTGCAGCCTGCCGCAGACTGCTGCGCAGCTGGGCGCGGCTGAGCAGCACTGTGCCGCCCACCAGCGGCAGCAGCACCAGCAGGGCGGCGCACAGCGCCGCCCAGAAGGGACGCCAGCCGCTGCGTTTTGCGTGTTTCATGGCTCTGCCTCCTTTTTGTGCATAAAGCATAGCCCACCGGGCGACCCTTTATGCAGAAAGGCAGGGATGCTGTATGGATAAAACAAATACCCCCAACGAAAAAAACCGCGAGGAACAGGAGGACTTCTGGCTGACGCTGGAACCCCTTCCCGTCCCAGACCCTGAAAAATCTCCGCTGCCCGCACCGCATGAGGATTAAGGTTGCTGCATAGGATACGGTAAAAAGGGGGGATGGGATGCCAGAGCAGTTCATGCGGGGAGTCGAGGCTTTGAACGGCATCGTGTGGGGGCCGATGGGGCTGGGGCTGCTCTTCGGCACCGGGCTGCTGCTGACGGTGCGCACCGGAGGCTTCCAGCTGCGGCGGTGGGGCTACTGGATGCAGCACACCCTCGGCGCTATCCTGACCGACCGGAGCGTCACCGCCCATACCGCCCGTGAGGAACAGGCCATCAGCCAGTTTCAGAGCCTGTGCACCGCGCTGGCGTCCACCATCGGCACCGGCAACCTTGTGGGGGTGGCCACCGCCATCCTTTCCGGCGGGGCGGGGGCGGTGTTCTGGATGTGGGTCATGGCGCTGCTGGGCATGATGACCAGCTACGCCGAGAATGTGCTGGGCATCTACTACCGCCGCAAAGACCCGGCGGGCGGCTGGCGCGGCGGGCCAATGTACTACCTGCGGGACGGCCTTGGCGGCAAGCCGGGGCGGGTGCTGGCGGTGCTGTTTGCCGCGTTTTGTGCGCTGGCAAGCTTTGGCATCGGTAACCTGAGCCAGCTCAATTCCATCGCAGGCAATCTGCAGGCGGCCTTTGGCGTGCCGGAGGCCGTTACCGGCGCAGTGCTGGCGGCAGTGTCGGCGGTGATTTTGCTGGGCGGGCTGAAGCGTGTGGCCGCTGTGGCGGAAAGGCTTGTCCCCGCCATGGCGCTGCTGTACATCGTGGGTGCGCTCACCGTGGTGGGGGTGCACATCACTGCCGTCCCGGCGGCGCTTGCCGCCATCGTAAAGGGCGCGTTCGGGCTGCGGGCCGCCGGTGGGGGCATCGTAGGCTACGGGCTGTCCCGGGCGGTCACTTGGGGCTTCAAGCGGGGTGCTTTTTCCAACGAGGCAGGGCTTGGCTCCTCGGTGATGGTGCACGCGGCTTCCAACGTAAAGGAACCGGTGCAGCAGGGCATGTGGGGCATTTTTGAGGTGTTTGCGGACACCATGGTGGTGTGCACTCTGACAGCGCTGGTGGTGCTGACCTCCGGCTTTGTGGATCCGGACACCGGGCGCATTGCCGCCGGGGCGGTGGGCAGTGCACTGGTGGGGCAGGCCTTTGACGCCGTGTTCGGTACACTGGGGTCCAAGCTCATTGCGGTGTGCATCCTGCTGTTCGCCTATTCCACCGCGCTGGGCTGGAGCTGCTACGGCTGCAAGGCTGTGGAGTATCTCTTCGGCGCAGGGGCTGGGGCATTTTACCGGGTGCTGTTCGTAGCGCTGATGCCGGTGGGCGCGGTGATGCGGCTGGACCTTGCATGGACGCTTTCCGACACCTTCAACGGCCTGATGATGCTGCCGAACCTCATCGGCGTGGTGGCGCTGTCCGGTACAGTGGTACGCATCACCCAGAACTACCTCGCCCGCAAGCTGCACGGCAGCGCCGCGCCGCCGCTGTTGTCTGCGGGTGAGACGATTTAGAATGGCTTCCGCTGCGCTCTAGCCATATTCAGCGGAAAATTATTTTTTATTTCGGGTTTCAGGAAAGTCTGCGGACTTTCCTGAAACCCTTTTTCACGGGAAGGGTTTGGAACGAACTCCCTCAGTCAAAACCTGACGGTTTTGACAGCTCCCTCTGGGAGGGAGCCTTTGGCATGACGGGAAAGTTTCCGGCTCAAGCACAAAGTTTGTGGGCGTGCCTGCTCCCCCTTGGGGGAGCTGTCGCGCAGCGACTGAGGGGCTTTGAATCGGCGGAGCCGGAAAAAACGGTTAAAAGATCTTCACGCCGAACAGGCGTGAATCTTCAGTTTTTTCCGGTGCAGCCCTCCTCTTTGGGGTTAAAAGGGGCGAGCAGCCCCTTTTTCGTGGCTCCAGCGCGTCGAAATCGCTGGCACTTTTCTGGTTCTCTTTTGGTGTCAAAAGAGAACATCCCTCGGCTAGCAGAATCTTTCCCTGCGGAGCGCACACTCTCAATCGTCAGCCCCGCCCCTTGTCCAAAGGCGTGGTTTGTGCTATGCTAGGGGGTACAAGCGATTTTTTGCGCTGAGAGGAGGAACCCCATGGCCGCCGTAAAAACACGGAATACCGCTACCCTTATGACCGAGGGCAGCATTGTAAAAAGCCTGCTGCTGTTTGCCCTGCCGCTGATCTTCGGCAACCTGCTGCAGCAGATGTACAACACCGCCGACAGCATCATCGTGGGCAATTTTGTGGGCAGCAATGCCCTTGCCGCCGTGGGCTCCAGCGGGTCGCCCATCTATCTGCTCATCGGCTTCAGTCAGGGGCTTGCCGTGGGCGCGGGCGTGGTGGTCTCGCAGTATCTGGGCGCGGGCGACCACAAGGAGACCCGCGAGGCGGTGCACACCTCCCTTGCCATTGCGGTGGTCATGGGGCTTTTGCTGACGGTGGGCGGCGTTGCCTGCGGGCGCGCTTTGCTGGTGGCCATGAACACCCCCGCCGAGGTGCTGGCCGATGCCGTGACCTATATCCGCATCTACTTCGGCGGGGTGCTGTTCAGCGTGGTGTATAACATGACCGCCGGCATCCTGAACGCCGCCGGCAACTCCCGCCGCTCGCTGGTGTATCTGGCATGGGCGTCGGTGACCAACATCGTGCTGGACTTTGTGTTCATCGTGGGGCTGCGGATGGGGGTGGCGGGCGCTGCCATCGCTACCGACTTAAGCCAGCTGGTGTCCTGCGTGCTGAGCCTGCGCTTTTTGATGAAAAGCGAGGACGCCTGCCGGGTGGAGCTTTCCGCCATCCGGCTGCACCGCAAAATGGCAGGCCGCATCATCCGGGTGGGTCTGCCCACCGGCATCCAGAACATGGTCATCTCCTTTTCCAACGTGCTGGTGCAGGCCAGCGTGAACAGCTACGGTGCCGCCGCCATGGCGGGCTTTGCGGCCTACATGAAGATCGACGGCTTCAACATCCTGCCGGTGAGCAGCATCAGCATGGCTGCCACCACCTTTGTGGGGCAGAACTACGGTGCGGGGCGTCTGGACCGGGTAAAGCGCTCGGTGTGGGTCACCCTTGCTATTGGGGTCATCTACACCCTTTGCACCGGCGCGGCGCTATTGGCCGGACAGGACGCCATTCTGCACCTGTTCACCGCCGACGAGGCCGTGGTCACCTACGGCAAGCTGGCCATGCGGTGGTTCTGTCCGTTCTACTTCCTGCTCAGCATCCTGCACGGCCTTGCCGGTGCCGTGCGCGGCACGGGTGCCAGCATCCCGCCCATGGTGGTGCTGCTGGTCTCGCTGTGCCTGTTCCGTGTGGTATGGATCCAGTTCCTGCTGCCCTTCTTCTCCGGCATCGAGGGCGTATTCATCCTCTACCCCGTCAGCTGGGGTCTGGGCGCATTGCTCATGATCCTGTATGCGTGGAAGGGTAAATGGATGGAGTATCATACATAACATTTTTACAAACAACGACCCGCCGCACTGAAAGAGATGCGGCGGGTCGTTGTTTTTCAGGTACTCCTGTCGGGGCAGCTTACCATGCAAAGCCCACGGAGTCCATGTCGATCTTCTTTTCCATCAGCCCCAGACGGCTCTCGATGAAGTTGACAGCCATATCCGGCCACTGGGCGATCTGGGTGTAGTAGTCCACATAGCCCTTGGTGCCAGTGCCCAGACCCACACCGTGGGGCGCATCGGGTGCCAGATAGAAGCTGAAATCCTTGAAGATATCCGCGCACTCCGGCAGAGAGGGCAGCATCATCGCACTCAGGCCATCTTTCTGACCCACAACACCAAAGACCGGAGGCAGGTTGGGGTTCTTCGTGAAGTTCAGACCGGTGACGAACAGGCCGTAGATGGGAATCGCCACATTCAGGTCGGCGCTCTCATGGTCCACAGCATCGCAGACGTAGCTGGGGTAGACCTTATCCGGGGTATTCGTAGTGCCGAACTGGTCGGCCACCACCTGCATCACATTCATGCCGCCGGCAGAGAAGCCCACAGCGATCATGATATCGGTCTTGCCGATGTGTTTTTCAGAGGCGTTGTGGCGGATGTAGCGGATAGCACGGGCCAGATCCAGCTGCTGATCCACAGCGGCATAAGGGTTGACGCGGCGCTGCAGCACAAAGGCGTTGTAGCCGTTCTTGTTGAAGAACTCGGCCACCGGGTAGCCTTCCACCACGTTGTTGCGGTGGGTGCTGCCGCCGCCTGCAATAATGATCACGTTGCCCTTCACCTTGCCCTGATCTCGCAGCAGGTACGGGTTCAGGAAGGGACGGAAGCCCTCGTTATCGTAGCAATTTTCCCAGTTGGTGGGCAGCGGAGATTCCACGGCCATCTGATCTCCCCAAATTTCCCAAACGGTGCTCTTGGGGTCCTTGATCTGGCGCAGCGCCTTGCGGGCATTGGTCAGGGCAACACACATATCGTAGTGAGAAGCATTGATGCCGGGCACAGCTGCACCGTCCACCTTCTCGTACTGAGCGCGGGACAGCTTGTGGAACAGCACATAGAACTTGTCAAAATCGCCCCGGAAAGCAGCCGGATAAAAGGCTACCTCGCGGGAGAGACGGAGTTCCTCTGCCACCATGGCCTGCACCTCGGCATCGGTGTGCACGCCAGCGTTTTCAGCAAAGGATGCAGGTGCCATGCCAGCCACTGCGCCCATGGTCACGGCAGAAGCGGCGGAAAGCTTCATAAAGTCTCTTCTGTTCATCATCATTTCTCCTTTTAAATGCAGACGGCTCATTTGTGCAGAACAAAGCCGCCCAAAGCTGTGCAGCAAACGCCCTGCTGCCGGGCCCGATAGACATTCCAGTTGTATCACGCCATCGAAATCCGCACAAATCGTACCACAATACAATGCACTTGTAAATAGATTTTATTGTTTTTGTGCGAAATTGATATATTAGTATGTCAGTTCTTGTGAAAATCAACAAGCATGAGAATGGGTACAAAAAAGGACTGCCATGCACTCTGCACGGCAGTCCTTTTTATCTTATTACAGCTTTTCAAACACCAGAAAGCGGAAAGCGATGGTAGTGGTCAGCTGCGGCAGAGCCGCAAGGCGGGCAGCACCGTCGCGGGGCGTTTTCCAGTAGTAGGGGGTCATGGCAAACAGGGCTTCCAGCTGGGCGGCGGGCACGGTGATGGTTCCCTGCACCTCCCGCTCATCAATGGCGCGGAAGCCCGGGTACTCCACCTGCTGCACCGGGTTTTTGTAGGGCTTTTCGTAGAGCACGGCCTTCATCTGGTACAGATGCTCTGCCCCCGGCACAACGTAGATCATGCGCCCGCCCGGGCGCAGCACCCGGCTGAACTCCTCCTGTGCAAAGGGCGAAAAGCAGTTCAGCAGCACGTCTGCCCAGCCGGTGCGCACCGGCTGGCTGAAGCTGGACGCCACCGCGTACTGCGCGGCGGGCAGCGCCTTTGCCGCCAACCGCACCGCGGGCTTTGCGATATCGAACCCGGCCAGCTGCAGCGGCTTTTCTGCCGCCGCGAACTGCTGCGCGATGCAGCGGTCGTACCAGCCCTCGCCGCAGCCTGCATCCAGCAGATGCAGCGGGGCGTCCTTCGCGGCGGGCACGCCGTGGGCAAGGCACAGCTCCCCCAGCGCCTGCCCGAAGATGCCGTAATATCCGGCGTTCAGGAAGGCGCGGCGGGCAGCTACCATCTCCTTGCTGTCCCCGGGGGCTTTGGTTCGCATACTCTGCACCGGCAAAAGATGCCAGTAGCCCTCCCGGGCGCGGTCAAAACAGTGGCCTTTTTCACATTTCAGATCGTTCTCCCCTTGCAACGCACCGCCGCACAGGGGGCACCGCCACGGGGTAAAGGCTTCGTTCCGGCTCATACTTCTTCGCTGTGATCCTCAATGGGTGCGGTGGCACCGCCGTGGGCGTCCATATACTCCTCAAAGCTGGTATACTTCTGCTGGGGCGGGCGGCGGCTGATGAGCATCAGCCCCGGGTCCTCGTCCCGGGCGGCGGCATTGCGGCCGCGGCGGGCAGGCTCGGCCTTGGGGGCACGGGGTGCGCTGCCGGTGCGGCTCTGGCTACCGGCATTGCCGCGCTCGCTGCGGGCAGGGCGGGCGTTATTGCTCTGGGCCGCAGGGCGGGCATTGCGCTGTTCACCCCGGTCGCTGCGGTCGTTGCGGCGGCTGCCGCTGCGGTTTGCGTTCTGGTTATTCTGGAGCTCCTGTGCGCTGCGGATGGCAGATGCTGCCGGAGCGGCAGGGGTCTTGCGTGCCGGGCGCAGCGGAGTAGCCTCCGGGGCGCTGACAAAATGGGGGTCAAACTTGGGCTGGGCGTTGCTGCCCCGGGCGGGGGCGGCATTCTCGCGGCGGGCGCGGGGCGCTGCCGCTTCCTTGGGGGCGTTTGCGCCCCGGTTGTTGGCGCGGCGGTCGTTGCGGACCCCGCGCTTTGCGTTGCTGTCTTGCATCAGTGTTTCCTCTTTTTTCGGTTTTGCAGGCACCGCGTTCTTTGCAGCCTTCGGCTCCTGCTTCGGCACGGGCGCAGCTGCCTTTGCAGCCTTTGCGGGCGCAGTTTCGGCCTGTTTTTTCGGCGCTTCGGCCAAGTTTTCCGCTTCAGGGCGGGGCTTTTTGCCGCGCACGGGCAGCACCGGGCGCACCGGGGCGGGCACGCCGTCCCACGGGTGGCCGGATACCACCGGGATCTTGCGGCGGTTCAGCTTTTCAATGCCTGCCAGATACTCCTGCTCCTCCGGGGCGCAGAAGCTGACGGCGGTGCCGTCCGCACCGGCGCGGGCGGTGCGCCCGATGCGGTGCACATAGGTCTCCGGCACCTCGGGCAGATCGTAGTTGAACACATGGGAAAGCTCGCTGATATCAATGCCGCGGGCAGCGATATCGGTGGCCACCAGCACCCGGGTCTTGCCGGACTTGAAATCCTCCAGCGCGGTGACGCGGGCAGTCTGGCTCTTGTTGCCGTGGATGGCGGCGGCGGGGATGCCCTGCTTTGTCAGGTCCTTTGCGATCTTATCCGCGCCGTGCTTGGTGCGGCTGAACACCAGCGCATTGACCACCGGCGGCTGCAGATTTTTGATGAGCCACGGCAGCAAGAGCTTCTTGTTGCCCTTTTCCACATAGTACAGGCTCTGTTGGATGCGGTCCACGGTGCTGGACACCGGGTCCACCTTGACAAAGGCGGGGTCGTGCAGGATGCCGGCAGCCAGCTGCTCGATCTCGGCGGGCATGGTGGCACTGAACATCAGGTTCTGGCGCTGGGCGGGCAGCTTTGCAATGACCTTTTTCACGTCATGGACAAAGCCCATGTCCAGCATCCGGTCGGCCTCGTCCAGCACAAAAATTTCCAGTGCGGACAGGTCGATAAAGCCCTGCCCGATCAAATCGTTCAGCCGTCCCGGGCAGGCGATGAGGATGTCCACGCCCTTTTTCAGCGCTTCCACCTGCGGAGCCTGCCCCACGCCGCCAAAGATGACGGTGCTGCGCAATTTCAGGTACTTGCCGTAGGCTTCAAAGCTTTCGCCGATCTGCAAGGCCAGCTCCCGGGTGGGGGTCAGGATCAGCGCACGGACAGCGCCCTTGCGGCGGGGCGCATTGGCGGTGAGCCGGTCCAGCATGGGCAGCGCAAAAGCCGCCGTCTTGCCGGTGCCGGTCTGGGCGCAGCCCATCAGATCCCGGCCTGCCAGCACCGGCGGGATGGCCGCTGCCTGAATGGGCGAGGGGGTCTCGTAGCCCGCTTCCTGCACAGCGCGCAGCAGCGGGGCGGACAGATTCAATTCTTTAAATGTCATGGTTCTCCTATTATTCTGTGATCTTCCGGCACTCGATGTAGTAGCGCTTTTCCTCCGCGTGTCCCATGCTGAAGGTCTTGCGGGGCAGCACGCCGCCCATCACGACGCCGCGGAACAGGTCGCTCTTGGCGAAAGGCGGCATCAAAAACGCCACTGCGCCCTGCTTGCACAGCGCACGCACAGCCGGTTCGTCATGCACATAGTCCACCTTTGCTTCCGGGTGGCGCTCGATATAATCCGAAATAAAATCGTCGATGGTGCCCACGGTCAGCGGCTCGGTGGGGTCCTCAAAGCTGAGCACATTGGCCATGTGGGGGCCCGCCAGCGTAAAAGGCTGCTTTTTGCTGCCGCCAAAGCAGCAGCCTGCCATGTTGGAATCGCTCCATGTAATAAGGCTCAGCAGTACGGTGGCGCAGTCCACGTTGAACAGCACCCGGTGGATGGGCTCGATCTCAATAGCCGGGGAGTGCACATTGCACACCTCTGCCAAGCACCAGCGGGCGGGGTGGTTCTCTGCCTGCTCCGGGGTCAGAGTCTTTTTCAGCTCCTCCCAGCAGGCTTTTGCGGTAGCCAGCGAGTGGTTGCCGTCGCCCACGGCCAGCGTCAGCGGGTCGCGGCGGGTGGCATCGGGGTATTTCTTGTCAAATTCCTCCTGACTGCCCAGCACGGTCAGCGCGTTTTCGATCTGTGCGATGAGGGCGGGGTCCTCCACCGCCCAGCCTGCCACATGGCCGCCGCCCAGCATCAGCTCGCCCTCGTACACCTTGGGCAGGCTGTCCTTGTGGGCGGCAATGGGCTCGATGAGGGTGCAGTCCGGGTCGTCCGCCAGCATCATGATATGGGGCGTTTCCAGCGCAGCGCCGGTACGCACCTTCATGCGGGGCGGGATGCGGCTTTCCACCGTGCACTCGCTGGGGCGCACGGTACATTTTTCGCCCCGGCGGTAGCTGTAAGCTTCCAAGTCCACACGCCCTACAAGACCCTGCCGCACCCGGCCGCTCTGCTCGGTGCGCTCTACATAGATAAAGCCATCCACCGCCCGGGTGAGCACATTTTTGGCGTAATCCTGCATGGTGGCGTGGATCTTTTCCACCCGCGCGTCGGCGTCTCCGTCCTCCAGATACACCTCCGGCAGGATCAGGTTCAGGGTGCTGGGTGCGCCTGCAGCGGTCTTTTCTGCCCGCTGCCAATAGCTGCGGTCACTGGTAAACTGGTCACAGGCGATGCAGCCCCACTGCTCCAGCGGCACCTGCTCCGAAGGCAGCAGGATGTGTGCGGGTGCAAAACAGGTAGTCGGTTTCATAGTCGTTTCCTCCCCTCTTTATAAAAGCCGCTTCTCAGCGGAATGCTGTGGTGTCGTGCACCACAATGTGCTGCACACCGGCGTCGGCAGCGGCCTGCTCCAGCGCAGCGCGGCTGTCCGCATCCAGCGCGGCACTGCTGGTGACCAGCAGATTTTCCATACCAAGAGACATACCGGTGGTGCCAAGGGCATCGGTGGCAGCGGTGCACAGTGCGTCAGGGTAGCTGACCCACAGGGTCACGCTGCCTGCAAAGCGGGTCTGCCATGCGGCGATATCAGCGGTCAGCTGGGCGGCGCGTCCTTCCCGGCTCTTGCCGCCGGAAGCGCCGAAGTCCTGCTTGCGCGTGATGATGTTGGGGAACTGCACCCCGGTAAGCACCACCTGCTCGTAGCCCATGCTCCGCACCTCTTCAATGAGGTCGCCGACAAACTGCACCGCGCTTGCGGCAAAGGGGTTCATCCATGCCTTGCCGCCCTTGGCTGCGCTGACGTTGTCCAGCCAGAGGCTGTTGCCATCGTAGTGCACGCCCATGCTGCGGTCGGTGTACACCGACACCGGGTCGGTAAAGGCGGCAAGCTGTGCCGCCGGGATGATGCCCTCTTCCCGCAGGATGGCGGCGATATTGGCCGCATCCACCGGGTTTTCGGTGATGCTCTGGGCAGCAGCTGCCACGCCGGAAGCATAATACACCGTGCCAGCGGCGTCCTTCAGAGTGACAAGGGCGTAGTCTGCGCCCTGCTGCTTCAGCTGTCGGGCGGCGGTGCGGATGGCGGCTTCATCGGTCAGGGTGGTCACGTCCAGCTCTGCCCAGCTGCCGCCGGTAATGGCCTTGCCGTCCAGCGGCTTTTCCTCCTCCGGCTCCGGTTCAGACGCTGCCTGTGAGGCGGCAGCGCTGCTTGCCGCCGCAGAGGAGGCTGCTGCCTCGGCGCGGGAAGCGCTTTCGGCCTCCAAGTCCCGGTCCTTGACCACGGTATACCATGTGTGGGTGGCCCAATCCAGCACATGGGGTGCGGCAAACCATGCTGCTGCCAGCACTGCCACTACCAGCACCACGATGCCGATGCCGCGCTTAACGCGCATTTCCCGGCTGTAAAAGCTGCGGTGATAATGCTTGACCTTCTGACGTTTATACTTAGCCATGGTATCTTTTCCTCCCTGTCTGCATTACAGGATGACGGAATGTCCGGTAAAGCCATAGATCGCCAGCGCCAGCACGCCGATATACACCAGCGTGATGGGCAGGCCGCGGAATGCCTTGGGGATGGCTTTGCTGCGCAGGCGGTGGCGCGCCTCGGTGACCAGCAGCACCGCCAGCACATAGCCAAGGCCGCTGCCAAGGCCAAAGCCAAGGCTCTGGCCAAGGGTAAAGGACTGGGTGCGCTCCACCAGCACCGTGCCCAGCACGCCGCTGTTCAGCGCGGCCAGCGGCACGATGCGCAGCAGCTGGGCGCGGCGGGGCAGGCTGCGCAGCAGCCACAGCACCAGATGCTCCGCCAGACACACCACGGCAATGCTGGCAATATACACCAGCGGGCGCAGCTGGGCGCGGTTATCCAGCGGGGCAATGAACCGCCCGGCAAGAAAAGCCACCGGCGCCACCAGCACCTGCGTGATGCACAGCATCATGCCGAACAAGGCGCTGCTGGTGCGGTCGTCCCCCACCAGCTGCACCATGCGGGACACGCCCAGTGCACGGGTAAAGACAGCGTTCTGTGCAAAAATGGCCAGCAGTGCATAGCTGAAAAACACTGCCGAGCTGCTTACAACTTCCTTCACGGTTCGCGGTTTCCCTCCTTCTGGTAGTGCACGGTCAGGGTATCCCGTGCTTCCTTTTTCAGATATTCCTTGCGCTTTGCAGCCGCAGCGCGCCAGATGGCGCACAGGATGCCCAGCACGATAAAGCCGCCCGCCGGCATCTTAGCCAGCGGCAGCAGCGCCCAGCGTCCCACCGGGGCGCCGAACACGGTGCCAAGGCTGAGCCACTCGCGCACCACGCCCACCACGAGCAGCAGCAGCGCGTAGCCCACGGTGATGCGCACGCCCTTGGAAACGGCCTTGTGCACCGTCTCCTGCACGCGGCCGAAGCGGTAGGTCAAAAGCGGCTCCACCACCAGCATGGGCAGGTAGATGCCAAGGTTCAAAAGCCCGGTGCCAAACACGAAGTTCAAAATGGGATATGCCGCCAGGTACACCACAGCGACGCTGGCTGCGTACAAAAGTGCGCGGGGCAGCAGCTTTTTTTGCAGCTGCTCCGGGGTAGGCTCCTCGTCCCGCAGGGGTACAAGGCGGCTGAGCAGGCAGGCCAGCACGCGGGAGGGCACCAGCAGCAGCGTCACCGCCGCCGCCAGCATCAGGCCGTTCTGCCCGGTGGTAGCCACGACCACCAGCGGTGCCAGACCCATGCCCTGCATGACCACCGGGTTATTCAGGAACACGCGGTCATGATGGGCAAACTTTTCGGGGTCCTTTAAAATCAGTTCCGCAGTACGCTTTTTCATTCCGCAGCCTCCTTTCGTTCGGACGGCAGACGGTGCAGCAGACGGTACAGCCGCTCCTCGGTGCGGTCAATGAGCGCGGACACGCTGTTGACGGCCAGCAGTGCAAAGCAGACGCCGGTCTCGTACACGCCGAAATAGCGGAAGCCCATGGTGGCAGCACCCACCAGGGCGCCGTACAGGATGCGTCCGAGCCGGTGATGGGCGCAGGTGTAGGGTTCGTTGAGCAGGAACACCGCACAGAACAGCACCGCACCGGTGTGCAGCTCGTCCCGGATGCCCTGCAGGCGGGGCAGCAGGCTGCTGAAGAGGGTGCTGTCCGCCAGACCCACCTGACGCGGGAAGAAGAAGGCGATGAGCCCGCAGGTGATCAGAAAACTTGCCGATGCGCCGATGTGCACGTCCTTCTGGGTCCACAGCACGAGGCCGCAGGCCAGAATGACCAGTGCCGCGCCGGTGCCCATGGGGGCAGCAAACTCGCCCAGCACAACGGCGAGGGCATTCAGGTTCAGGATGCCGCCGCTGCGCAGGGTATCCTCGATGGTGCTGCTCACCGGCACGGCAGAGGCGTTCCACAGGGGCAGCGGCGTATAGGGCTGCGGGTAGCGCACCACCTGCTCCGGCCACGATACCGCCGCCACGGCGTAGCCCACGGCAGCGGGGTTGAAGGGATAGCTGCCGTAGCCGCCAAAGACCTCCTTGCCGATCAATACGCCCGCCAGCACTGCCACCACCAGCACATAGATGTCCACGGTGGCGGGCATGAGCAGGGCGATGATCAGGCTGAAGCTCTCGTTGGAGAAATCTCTGTTTGTGTACACCCGATGGCGCAGCAGCGCCACCAGACGGTCGCACAGGTTGCCGGTAAGCAGGGCGATGCCGCACAGCAGCAGCGGACGCGCCCCATAGAAATAGCAGGCCATGCACAGCAGCGGCACACACAGCCAGAAAACGTGCTTATAGTACCGGCCGGTCTTTTGCAGCTGCCGCTCCTGCTCTTGGATCAAAGCTTCATCCATATACGGGCCTCCTTACAGGCTGGCCAGTGCGCCCACAGCCGCAGCAGGGTCGGCGGCGCCGAACACGGCACTGCCTGCCACCAGCACGTCGGCACCGGCTTCTACGCACAGGGGTGCGGTGGCGGCATCCACGCCGCCGTCCACCTCCAGCAGGTAGGAAAGGCCGCGTGCTTCCCGCTCTGCCTTGAGCCAGCGGAGCTTGTCCAGCGCCGAGGGCATGAACTTCTGCCCGCCGAAGCCGGGCTCCACGCTCATCA
>OLOQ01001526.1_pt1 | contig 21784 bp, 23 predicted proteins | sample 1673101 | NCBI WGS metagenome assembly OLOQ01 (sample SAMEA3136754, study PRJEB25190) | human gut metagenome | biome: human gut; feature: human-associated habitat; material: faeces | place: Austria | collected 2013 | reverse complement strand
CCTACACCAACCAAATCTCCAAGTCGCTCGAACTGTCGGCCGGTATCGACGTGCGTTACAGCATACTGCTCATAGCCCTTGAGTGGGTTCTCATACTGGAGGTTGTTCGCGCCGCCGTTGTTCCAGATCTTGGGAACGCAGATGGCGTCATGCAGGGACATCTTGTGATCGATCACGCGGCTGATAACCTGCGCGACGGAGGCAAAAATACGGGCACCGCCGGGAGTACCAAGTACCATAAAGGGAGTACCATCTTCATGCAGAACAACAGTGGGAGACATGGAGCTTAGAGGCTTCTTACCCGGCTCGATCTTGTTGACAGACTCCGGATTGGTGGAGAAGTCGTCCATCTCGTTGTTCATCATGAAGCCGTAGCCGTCGACCATTACACCGCTGCCGAAGTAGTAGTTGATGGTCTTTGTGATGGCGACGCAGTTGCCCTCAACATCCGCGACGGAGTAGTGCGTGGTATCGGTGTGCTCAAAGAGCGTGGGATCGCCATAGAAGAACTCCTGCGCCTTGTCGGGGTCGATGAGCGCGGCTCGCTCAGCGGCGTAGTCTTTGCTGGTCAGACCCTTGAGAGGCACATCGGGAGCAAAGTTAGTGTCCGCCATGTACTGTGCGCGGTCGGAGTAGGAGAGTTTGAATGTCTCGGCGAAAAGATGAATATACTCGGGAGAGTTGATCTCAAGCGCACCGACATCATAATTTTCAAGAATGTTGAGGATCTCGATCAGATGCGTACCACCGGAGGACGGAGGAGGAGATGAGATGATCTTGTAGCCGCGATAAGTGCTGGTAACGGGCTCGTGCACCTGCACCTCGTAACCGGCGAGGTCGTCAAGAGTCATCACACCGCCGTACTTGGCCAGCGTATCAACGAGAGCCTGAGCAATCTCGCCCTTGTAGAAGCCATCTCTGCCCTCATCGGAGATTTTCTGCAGCGCCTTTGCAAGATCAGGGTTGGTGATAACGTCGCCGACCTCGTAGGGCAGGCCGTCCTCGGTCCAGTAGACCTTCTGCATCTCGGGGAATTCAGTGGCCTTTTCGTAGGCGTCGGAAATAGCGTTTGCGCAGTACTGCGAAACCGTAAAGCCTTCGGTCGCAATACGGATCGCGGGCGCCATGACTTCCTGACGGCTCATCGTGCCGTAGTGCTCCAGCAGATAGAGCAGACCAGCCACTTCGCCGGGAATACCAGAGGCAAGACCGCCGGAGCGGGTGTTGCCGTTGTCCTCGCCAGCCTCATCGACATAGAGGTCGAGCGTCGCTGCGGCGGGCGCGATCTCACGGAAGTCAATGAAGAAATCCTGTCCGTCGGCGGTGTGGATGGTCGCAAGACCGCCGCCGCCAAGTCCAGAGGTGAAGGGCTCGCAGACGCCGAGGGCAAAGCCCATGGCGACGGCCGCGTCAACGGCGTTGCCGCCCTTGCTCATGATCTCGGCACCGACCTGAGAGACTTCATACTTGGAAGCCGTAGCCATTGCCTTTGTGCCGGTCGCGTCGCGGCCAGTGGTGATGCGGTTGCCGTCAGCATCGACGGTCTCAAAGCCTTCCACCGAGTAGGCAGGCGTCAGCGTGGGCTGGTCCTGCTGATCATCGCTGGGAGGCGCGTCATTGTTTTTCCCGCAGGCAACGAGCGATAGCATCATTACCGTCGCGAGAAAAAGTGAAAGCAACTTTTTCATTGTTCTTTTCCTCCTAAATCTTTTTGCACATCGCTGCAACTTCTCCTTGTATTTGCAACTAAGTATAATAATTATACGGTTTCTTTACATTTTATGTCTATTTATTCTCTTATTTCTTACATTACGTCGAACTATTTGTATGAAATGTAAAAAGCGGGACGCAGAATTTGGAAAAATCATCCAAATACTGAGACCCGCTTTTTCTGCTCACAGCTTGCGAAAGACCTGCTTCGGTCGTCCCACCTTGCCATACACGTCCAAGCGCTCCACCTTCTTATCCTGCACCAGATGCTGCAAATAGCGATAGACCGTCTGATACGCAAGGCCTGTCCCTTCGGCGATCTCGTTTGCGGTCACATAATCGCTCTGACCTGAAAGGAAACTCATGATGATGCCCAGCGTGCCACCGCTGATGCCCTTGGAGGCCGCCGGCTCCGGTTGGTTCTGTCCCGCAAGGCGCAGGTGCAGCCTGATGCGGCTGACGATATCGGGCGCCTTGATAGGCTTGAGCGCAAAATCGCTCGCGCCCGCAGCGAGAAAGGTGTCCGCCACGGTCTGGCTCTCGTCGATGGTAAAGACGATGATCGGCACGCTGGCCGACTGCTTGCGCAGCAGCTTCACCCCTTCAATGCCGCTCACACTGGGCATATGGTAGTCGATCAGCACGATATCGGGCGAATAGCGGCGAAATACTTCCAGCCCGCTTGCCACATCGCTCGCGCTGACGGCGCGCCATCCCTGAAATTTGAACAGCTCACCCAGAGCAAAGCGGATCTGCGGGTCGTCGTCGATGGACAGGATGGTAACATTCTCTTTCATTCAGCAGCCTCCTCTATTGTGATCGTGATGTGTGTTCCTTCATTCACCTTGCTGCACAGCGTGACCTCACCGCCCAGCCGGTCGACGATACTTCGCACGAAGGCAAGGCCAAGCCCGCTGGAACCCTCGCCAGAGGTTCCGCGTCCCCAGACGCTTTTCTGCCGTTCCGGGCTGATGCCGACGCCGTTGTCGGCCACGGTAAAGCGCACTGCACCGTCCTCCGCCTCCACGCGCAGCAGGATGCGGCGCTCCGTGCGGGTGCGTACAGCGCGCGCCGAATTTTGCAGCAGGTTGACGAGCGCACGCGGGAACAGTACGTGGTTGACGCTTACGAGTGTCTGCGGGACATTGTTCTGCACACGGATATATGAAGCGTAATCCGACGTCGATACCTGCGCCAGCACGATACGCACGAGTTCCTTGGTCGTGATGGGAGAACGCTGGTCCTCGTAGAGTATCTCCGAGATCATGCGGCTCATCTGCTCCACATTGTCCTCCACGCGCGTGAGGTATTCGACATCCTGCGAGCGTCCCTCAGCCTCGCATTCCATTTTCAGCACGCCCACGAGCGTCTGCAGCGCCGTCAGCGGCGATTTGAGGTCATGGACGAGGTACTGCATCTCCTGATAGGTTCTGTTTTTCATCTCGTTGATCTGTGCGCGCGTGCGGATCTCCTCGTTCTGTTCGCGCAGCACGCTCAACTCACGCAGATTGTTTTCTACACGCAGTTGAAGAAAGATGAGCACGCCAAAGAGAAGGAAAAGCAGAATACCCGCCATGCCGACCGTGTTGATGAGTCCCTCTCCGTCGAGAACCGCCGTCGCGATCTTAATATCCTGCGAGGTTTCACCGCGTCCCACGGGCAGTGAATCCATGAGCGGCATCACATCAAGAAACTGGAACGCCGTTAGGAACGCTCCCACCAGCAGCGCTTTCTTCGTGCGGGAAATGTATTTGTAATTGAGCATCTGGAACAGGATGCCGGAGCATGCCGTCAGCATGGCCGGCAGACCGAAATCATAGCGCACACCGTAGATAAGATAGATCACGTGGTAGACCACGCGCAGCAGTGCGATCGTCAGCGCAGCGTTGAGAACCTCTGTTTTCTTGCCCCGCCAAGTAAAACCGATCGACTCGCCGATGAAAAACGCACCGACATAGTGCGGGATGCCGCGCAGGGCATTGAGCGCCACGAGCAGCAGCGCAGCCGTCATCAAAAAGGTCTTCTCCGACCAGCGCAGCGCCTCGAAGAGATAGCGTCTGACCGGGAAGTTGTGCATGTTGAACGCGAGCGGCATCAAAAGACTCACAAGCACGAGCACGATGCCGATAGAAAACTCCAGCGTGTCCACCTTTTCCACGCGCAGCGGTATCTTTTTGAGGGCTTCCTTCACGCCATTCTCTCCCTTCACAGCATATTTTTATTCTGTAAAACATACTGCACGATCTCCAACTGGTTACGCACGCGCTGCGCGAGCGCCTCCGTCCGCAGTGTTTCCACGGTGATTGCCGGCACACCGATCAGCTCCGACACCGTGTGATTTATGCTGCCGCGCGGCGGCGAACCGTACAGTGTCAACGACGATGCGCATAGCCTCCCGTCCTCGGACGCGAGCAGCATCTCCCAGATGAGTTCTCCCGTCTCGCCCGACGCATCACAGATGAGCGAATTGCCGAGTGCATCCGCACCGTTGTCCGACGCTTCGCGCGCCTCATGCAGATCGAGCAGCAGCGCAGGCTGCCGCTGCGCTATGTCAGAAAAGATCACCGCTGCGATGCGCGCAGCGTCGCAGCCGTCCGCATCACCCGGAAAGTTGCGGTTCAAATCCCGCTCCTCTGCTGTTTTCCGTTGGTCGTTCGCCGCGCCATAAACATTGGCAGGGCTAATGATATACAGTGTTCCCGCCCGCAGGCAGGCATTTTTGAGCAAGTCCCCCGCGCGCCAGCCCGCAGCCTCATCGCCGTGCACACCCGCAACCACATAGACAGCAGGACCGTCCGCTTCGCCATGCAGCACAGTGACAGACAGGCCCTCGTCCAGCGCGTGCTCCTCGCGCGCAGTCTCCCACTTACCGTCAAAGCAGCCGGGAAAGTCCGCGAGCGTCCATTCATCCGCATCCTCTGCCTCAGGCAGCAGCCCCGGCGCAAAAGTGTTCGCGCCGGCCTGCTCTGTTACCGGCGGCGCTGCGTTCCGCTCCTCTGCGCAGCCGCACAGCAGCGCGCACAGCGTCAGCAATATGATGGTCGTTCTCTTCATGTTTCCTCCTCCCGACGGCGACACCGTCCCCAAAGCAGGAGACCGACTGCGGCTGTCACGCCGACGAGCGCGAGCGGCCAGCAATAGACCATTTTATAGTACACCGCGCTCTCACCGATGGGCGAAAGCTCCTGCGGGTCGTAGGGCATTCCATACTCCGCAACGAGCCGCTTGATGTTCAAAAGATAAATGACCGGCAGGCCGCCCTTGTTGTAGCGCTCGAGAAGACCGCTTTTCTCGCTGAGCGCCCTAACGCGTCCCGGCGCAGTCATGCCCCAGCTCATTCGGTCACCGTCGAGTCCCGTCGTCGTAATATTCCCGCCCACACCGACAAAGCAGACGATGGGGTCCTGCTCCCGGTAGATCTCCTCGCGCAGGGAAAGGTTTTTCTGATAATCCCGTTCATACAGGAAGGGAACTCCACTCTTCTCCAGCCGGGTGCGAACGATCTCGCGCTCCTTGGGGAACATCTCCTCCCCGCAGTCAAAATCGCCGCCGAGGCTGAATGCCGCAGGCGCCTGCGGAAGATACCCCTCCTGCGCAAGGTACAGTACCATGTCAGGAAATGTCAGATCGACCTGATTGGCTCCGTAGGTCGATGCGCCCGCCGAGGCGATGTAGACGACCTTGACATCCATTGCCGCACAGGCGCACAGCACCGCAAGATCCATCGCAGGAAACGAGCCGGAAAATCCCGCGCCCACCGTGTCGCCCGCCTTGACGCCCGCTTCCTCCAAAAGCTGCACACACAGCGCCGCCATATCAGGGTTCGCCGTGGTGCGCTTGGCGTCCGGCGCGCCGATGGTCGTAGTGATGGGCGTGTAATCCTCACCGAGCATTCCCGTCTCGTGCCGATCCTCATCGGAGAGCGGGATACCGAGCTCGGCCTTGTATGCCTTGACCTGCTCCATGCAGCCCTTCAACCGCTCCGCCGCATCCACGCGGACAGCGTAGTCCTCCGTCGGAACGCGATACGCGCTCTTTACAGTCAGCAAGCATGCAAGCACCAGCACGAGCGATGCGAGCAGGAGCGAAAGCCTTGTTACCTTCCGCATCTCACAGCCCTCCCGTCATGTGCAGAGCAAAGATAAGCGCCGTGAGTAACGCCGTCGTCGCTGTCACGGCAAGCAGCGTGTCCGCAATGCCCTGACGGTCAAACTCACGGGCCAGTATCCCGGGGATGAGCACGCCGATCATGTTGAGCCCGCCGGGGACCAAGCCAACCATCCGCAGCGCAAGGTCCAGAAAATACGTCAACATCAACAGCGCGGCAAAGCGCCTTCTGCCGTATAGGATAACCACGCGCGCAAGCAGGCGGCAAATGCCCACCGCGCACAAAGAGAGCGCGAGCGTATACGCGATGCGCTGCGGCGACTCAAAGCACAGCACAAGATAGCCCGGCACGATCAGACCCGCGCTCAGGCCTGTCAGCTCGGTAAAGGCAAGGCTCACCAGCACACCGAGCAGAATGATCCCATCATACAAGCGTGGTTCCCTCCTTCCGCACATACTCCATCAGCTCCCGCCCACCGCCGGCAATGTTGCCGATGGCAAAGATCACCTGATCTTCTTGCAGGCTGCCAACCTCGATTTCCACTGCGCCTGCAAGCTCGCGCACAGCAACCTCCGGCAGCTTTCGTTTCAGCCCCCGCTTCATGTATCCGCGTGACGCACCCATCAGCCAAACCTCCGCCGGATGAAGCGCTGTGCAGACGCGCAGCATATCCTCCGTGCGGCTGGCACGGTCGCCGCGGTTGTTGATAAGCAGCGTCAGTCGTTTTTCCTGCCATCCATGCTCCGCGCACAGCTTCTCCCACACCATGCAGATCGACTGGATATCGTTGATAGAAAGCCCGCCAATGAATGCGGCCTTTCCCAGTCGGTACAGCGAAAGCGCGTAGGGGTCGCGCGAAAAGCGCTGCATCCCGGCAAACGCTGTCTCGCGCGGCACACCGAGTTCCTCACAAACAGCAAGCGCAAGGGCGACATTCTCTGGAAAGTCGAGCGTCCCCTCGTCGCCCCGGACTTCGGCGCAGACAAAGCTGCTGCCGTTTTTCTCTGCGGCAGTTTTCAGCCGCTCCGCCATAACGGTCTCGGCAGTGAGCAGAACGCCGCCCTGCGGCACGGTATGGCACAGCGCCTCCGCGATCTGCGGCAGCGTATCGCCCATCACATCCGTATGATCGCGACGGACATTCGTGATGACGCCGATGTCCGCGCGCAGAATATCACGCTGCGACGCCTGCTGGAATTCCGGCGTAATGGCCATGCATTCCACCACCAGCACCTGCGCGTTCTGCGCCGCCGCGCGGCGCAGGATCGCAATCTGCTCTTTGATATTCGCTTTTCCCCGGCGGCGGATCGGTTCCTCACGGCCATTGACATCGATGGTCAAGGGGTCCGTTCCCGTCGTCTTGCAGAAGACGCGAAGGCCTCCCGCACGGAGCCCCGCCTCGATCAGGCGGCTGACTGTTGATTTGCCGCGCGTGCCGTTTACGTGGACCACGTGCGCAAGCTTCTTTCGCGCGACACGCGCGGCATGCGCTTCCCACAGCAAATATAAAAGGTAAAGAAAGAATATGCTCACCAATAATGCTGTCATCGGCACTTCCCACCCTCTGTTGTACTGCTTCTTTATTATATCATAACATACTTTGCAACCATATAGCGTTTTTCTTATATTTCTCTCCTTCACCCGTTTGCGCAGATCGTCTAACTACATGCACATAATCTCTCAATATGGAAAAGCAGGGTTGTCTCAAAATGAGAATTGTAGGAAATAGCCCCGCCGGAAGTTAGATAAAGCTGTGAAAATCCAGTCTTTATCGGATTTCCACGGCTTTGCGTCTGACTAATTCTTAGAAAACTCTATTTTAAGACAGTCCCTTTGCCTATTTTGCTGATAGTCGATATTCGCTGATTGATTGTCTCGTCCAAGCGATAAACGCACGAAGAAACGCCCATCTTCCCATATGGAAAATCTCCAACTATACAGATATCATGCAGAATGGTAGAATGAGACTGTATTTCAGGGCGAAGTAAGTTAGGGCGGAGTAAGTTAGGGAGGAACGGCGACAGAAAGGGGGTTATTGCGCCCTCTGCCAAACTCAAAAGAACTGGAATCAAATAAGGGACAAGAACGAAACCGTAATTGCTCATAGGAGCGATTGCGGTCTTTTTTTGTCTCAAAATCGAAAGGAGCAAGCATTTTATGAGCGAACTCAATAGTACCAACGCATGGCCCTTCACCGAGATCCCTGCCGAGGAAGGACTGGACATTAACGCGATTTTCGGAGACAGCACGGATACAGCCAATCAGGGCAACCCCTTTGAGGTACAGGCGACTGCCGCAGCACCCGCACCGGCACCTGCGACGCAGGAAATGCCGGCGGCGCCCGCTGTGGAAGCAGCCGCACCGATGCCAGCTGTTGCCCCGCCGAAGGAAGCTCCCGCTCCCGCACAGCCGGAGTCAAATGCAGCCGCAGGAAACCCCATTGCCGCGGCTTTTGAGCAGAAAACGGCGGAGAATACCAAGAAGGGGCTTTTGGAAAAGCCGCCTGTCTTCTATCATAAGGGCGTGAAGGAGGACATCGAGGACGCCTCTATGACCTTTGAAGAGCTTCGTATCCGCAAATCTGAGGACTTCACCGATCTGGAGGAGGGCAAGCGCGTTTCCTGGAGCGTGGAATACTGCGGTATTCGCAAGGAGATCAAGGACCCCAAGGGTACCACGATCATTTCCATGAAGGAGACCATCGAGCGTTCCCGTGAATTTCTGGAAGCACTCAAAAAATCGAAAGAGAAGGACCCCTGCTGCTATGTTAAGCCCAAGGTGGAGATGAAGACCAAGGGCAACGCCGCCTACAAGGGCAGATTTGGCACCTTGGAGGAGGCGCGGGAATCGGATAAGGTCATCTGCCTGATCCCCTCCCGCGACGGCAGGATCTACGAGCTTCGCAAAATGGAGCAGGGCGAGTTCATCGCCCCCAAAAACAATGTAGTGGATTTTTCGGAGATCAGGGCTGGGTTTATCCCAGCTCTGCCGAAGATCCCCGCACAGCTCATGGGCGAGATCATTGCGTTTTTCCGCTCCTTTATGACGGAGAGCGAGGAAAATGAAGCGATGGCGCAGATCTATTGGGATAAGGCAGAAAAACATTTTTTTGCCTATGTTCCCAAGCAGAGCGTATGTAAAGAAGAGGTTGAGGCCAATCTTCACGACTGCCCGTACGATGATGAGGAGCGATATATCTGCTATGCAGATATTCACTCCCATAACAGCATGGACGCCTTTTTCTCCGGAAAGGATGATAGGGACGAGTGCTCCACGGGGCTCTACCTTGTCCTCGGAAGGCTCGATCATTTCTACCCAGAGATCAAGGCCCGCATCTTCTGCGGCGACAGCTTTGTTCCCATCGACCCCGATACGGTCGTCGAAGGGTTGGAGCGCCAGTTTCCGAGAGAGTGGCTGGAGCAGGTCAGCATCCGCAGAAAAGAGAGCGTAAGAGTGGAAAAGAAACGCGGCTTCATGGATCGTCTCGCGGAGGTGAAGTGGTGAAATTCCCGATGGATCGCCCGGTCAAGATCGTGATGCTGGGCGCGGGAGGGACCGGCGGCTATGTCGCGCCCTATCTCTTTCGCCTGCTGCACATGCTTGATAGGCCGGCACGCTTCGTCATCTGCGATGGGGACATTGTGGAGCTGAAGAATCTTGACCGGCAAAATTTTGTCCCGGCGGATCTCGGAGAAAACAAAGCCCGTATTCTGGCAGAACGCTATTCCACAGTCCTTGGTATGGAAACAGAATACGTCCCCAATTTCATCGAGACGCTCCCGGAGCTGATGGCGCTGATTGCGCCGAACTTGTGGGAGACCGACGGATTTCGGAATCGGCATGCTGCGGAAATGGTGATCCTGCTCGGCTGCGTGGACAACAATCGGACGCGCCAGCTCTGCCATGAGGCGTTCCGCCAAAGCGAGGATCTCGTCTACATCGACAGTGGCAACGGCAGCTACACCGGTCAAGTGGTCTGCGGCGTGCGGCGGAACGGCCATACCATGCGAAAGCCCATCGGCAGCGTCCATCCGGAAATGCTGAGGATCACGGATAAGTTTCCGTCGGAGCTAAGCTGCGCCGAAGCGGCGCAGGCGGACCCGCAGAGCATCGTCGCCAATGTCACGGCGGCCACGGCCGTTTTGACAATGGTATATAACATCCTGACGCACGGAGAGAATATCGCCCTTCAGACGGACTTTTCGACAAGGACGATCCGGATGCAGACGGTACTTGAGAAGCAGCCGAGGAGGAAAGCAGCATGAAAAGAGCGATAGTGGACGCAAAAGCATTTGCGGAGGCAATGAACAAAGTCAGCAAGGTTTTGAAGAAGAGTGCGATCCCCATTTTGGAAGAGATTGCAGTCCGCATCCAAGATGATCGCTGCACGCTGACCGCAACAGACATGGAGACATGGCTGGTGGCAAAGCTCCCGGTCCATGGCGATGATATGTCCTTCGTTTTTCGCAGAACAAAGGATGTGTTGAAGGCCTGCGCCCATTTTGAAGGAGAATTGATGCTCACCCTTGTCCAGCAGACCGAGGAGGATTGGAAGCTGGAGGTGCTCTGCGGTCAGAGAGCCGCGGAATTTCCCGTTGCCTCCCGCAAAGATTATCCGGAGTGTGGAACTGTAGAGGATGGCAAATCCCTGCAAGTGAACGCGGCGGAGCTTTTCCGAAGAGTTGAGAGGGTACGCTATGCCGTGCGGAAGAAAGACCCGAGCACAGATCCGAAAGGTGCCTGTGTTCAGTTTCGCGGAGGTCATGTTTTTTCGCTGGATGGGTACCGCATGGCCTGTGACACAGAGTCGGATACAGTTTTCCCCGTACCCTGCTTGCTTTCAGGAGATGCGCTTGCCCACCTGAAGGCATTTGGGGAGAGCGAAGTCATGGTACAGATCGGTGCCTACAAAGTGTGCTTTTCGGATGACAGGCTGAAATTGTATATCCGCAGGTATGGCGTGGACACCTACGATCCCGATACCGCACTTCCAAAAGCGTATCAGGAAATCATTACTGCACGAACGGACGAACTGCTGCGGGAGCTCACCTATCTCAAAGAATGCGCCGGCAGCTGCGAAAAACCTTATGTGCGCTTTGCGGGAGAAGAATTATCCATAAACGGACTCTCCGGCCACTTTGTAACCCGAGTTTCTATGTCCGGGCGTGGTGATCTCGTTGTTGGCTTTGACCTTCGCTATATGCTGGATGCTTTGAAACAGTTCCGAAAGGAACCGGAGGTACAAATCAAGCTCAGCGGCGTCTATACGCCTATCGTGGTCGATGCGGAAGGACGCGGCGATTTTGCCCTGGTACTGCCGGTCCGTCTTCGTGAGGAAAAGGCCGCCTGAGCACCACAAGAAAAACGGGAGGCATTCGCCGCCCGAATAACAAAAAAGGAGATAAGCAATATGAAAACCGTCTACATTCCCAAAGGAGAAACCGTCCATTATGAATCTCTTGCAACGGAGCATCTGGTTGTCCGAGGCCACCTTCATGTGGACTATGGCATCAAAGCCAAGACCATCACCGGCGGTGGCACGATCAATGCCGGCACGGTAGATGCCGATGTGATCCGCGTCGATGATGTGGAATCCGGCAGCATTGTTTGTAAGCGTCTGCTTGCCAAACGTGTGCAGGCTCCGGAGGTCTTCGCCTCGGAGAGCGCCGCTGTATCCAGTTTTCTCTCTGCCGCCTATGTGGAGACAGGGCGGCTCACGGTGGCGCTCAGCGAGATTGATGAGGTCAACGCACAGGAAGTCATCAACCTTACGCCGAAAAAACGCACGCTGCTGGGTACGCTCCTTGCCTCCCTGCTCCGCTCGTTCTGGACGGTATTGACCGTTCACGGCCAAAAGAAGCCGGCGGTCATGGTGAATGCCTGTGAAGCGGTGCCGGAGGATATTACCGAACCGGCACAGAAGGGATCGCAGACGCCCGAGGCAGAGCATGCCGTGCCGCGTGAGGAAGAGAGCTCTACCGAGCCGATGGCCGTGGATGAAGAGCTCAACCGCATCGTCGGCATCTTCAAGCTGGCGCGTGAGCAGGGCTACACCCTCAAGCTCATTCCCGGCACACCGGAGGAAAACGCGCCCGTATTCGATTTTGAAAATGAGCGCATTCTCCGCAACGTCGCGTGAGGGCCTATGCAGGAAATTTGCGTAGAAAACAGGACGCAGATCAGTAAGGGCGGAAAAACCGTCCTTTATGAAAAGTGTTATCGAGGCGTTCTGCTGGAAAATGGCAGCATAAAGCTGCGGGCATACTGCGCCAAGCGTATCCCACTTAATGAGGTAAATACGGAAGCAACTTTCCGTGCAGAAAGAAATTGGAAGGGCGCGGCATGACCCGCGCGATGAAAGAGGCAAGGAGCAATGTGTTTCCTTGCCTTCTTTCTATCTTAGAAATGGAGGAATCGTTATGTCTGTAAAATCACAGGAAAGCAATATGCGGCGTTTATCCGTGCTGCTCAGTCATGACCTCAGCTACGCTTACGGCGACAGCGAAGGTGGTCCTAATGGCAGCAAGAAGGTCTTCCTCAATGTGGGAAAAGCCTTTCTGCGTGCGCTTTCAAAGGATCTGGGGCTCCGCGATGTCACAGTCAGCGCCAATCCCGGCGGCATTGCCGCATCGGGAGAGTGTACCCTGATCGGGATGTGGGAGACATGCGGCATTTATGTCTGCCTTTACCAGAGCGCCGGTGGCGGCAATGATGTGCTTCTCTACCGCACCGTCCGCCACTGTCGGGACTATAAGGGCGGCTATAACCGCTTCCTCTCCCGCAGAGACCTTGAAGGAGGCTCCTATGTGCATTTGCTGGAGACTCTGAGCAGGCTGAGAAAGGATCGGGTGGATGATAATGAGCGAGCCGCTTGAATTGCAGGCGCAAAGGCCCTACGCCCTCGATCAGCTCACCATGCTTCAGTCGCAGATCATGCAGACGATGCAGGGCATGGTCGTGCTGCGGGCAAGGATCGAAAAGCAGCGCCGTAGCAATATAGAAGCGGCGCGGGACACCTACACGGAGCTTGACCGCGCCCGCGGGCGTTTGATCGAGCAGTTCTCCAAGTCTGAGCTGTTCCTGCTGGAGATGGAGGAGTATCCTCTCGCAGCGGCAGCCGATCAGCTTCGGCGTGGGCTTGCGGGCTTTAACCTAATGAGCATTGGCTATAAGCCGATCTATGAAGCGCTCGCCAAGTTTACCGCGTCGTTTCCTACGGGGCAGAAAACCAACGCCGCGATTGTCGGTCGGCTCATGAACAATATTAAGCTCGGGTACTATCCCACCGATCCCGACCACATCTCACTGATCCTGCGCGGCATCCGATTTCCGGAGGGCGTCACCACGAACCTTTTCGACCCCTGCTGCGGCTGCGGCAAGGCCCTGCGCCAGCTGGCGCAGGGGAATAACTGCTACGCCTACGGCGTGGAGCTGGACGAGAGCCGCGCGGAGGAAGCGCAGACAAGGCTGCACCGCGTCGGCTTCGGCAGCTTCTTTCACAGCCGTATCAGTCACGAAGCGTTTCACCTGCTTTTTCTGAATCCGCCCTATCTGTCGGTCATCAACGAAAACGGTGGACGCTCCCGGCACGAGAAAAGGTTTCTGATCGAAAGCATTCCCACGCTGTTGTACGGAGGGCTGCTGATCTATGTTATCCCCTACTACCGGCTGACCTCGGATATCTGCCGCATTCTTGTGGACAATTTTGACAAGCTCTCCGTCTGGCGCTTTGCCGACGCTGAGTTCAAAAAGTTCAAACAGGTAGCGGTGCTGGGCATCCGAAAAAAGCGGGATACGGAGCTCTCGGATACGCTCTGGCTGGAGCAGCTTGCGTGCAGCCCTGCTGAGATACCGCCGCTGACGCAGCTCCCCGAGAGCCGCTACGCGCTTCCGGCGCGGCTCATGACGGTCAACACCTTCAAGGGAGAGCGGTTCAACCAGAAGGAGCTGGAGCAACAGCTTAGAAGATCTGACAGCTTCGCCCAGATGATGGCGCGCAGCGAATTGGATAGTGGTGTCAAGCATCCGCTGCTGCCGCTGTCCATCAGCCAGATTGGGCTGATCGGCGGCTCCGGCATGATCAACGGCCTGATCGAATGCGACACCCCGCACATCATCAAGGGCCGCATCATCAAGGTCGTGCGCACGGAGAGCGAAGAGAAATTCAACTATCGCGGCGACCACATGGGCAGCGAGATCAAGGAGACCATCTCGAATAAAATGATATTCAATGTCCTGACGCCAAACGGCTTCAAGGCATTGACATGAAGAAGGGAGACAAATACGCCATGGATAACAGTCCTGCCCGTTTTTTGTCTGGGGCCGTATGTGCCACACCGTCCGCTTTGGAGGTACTCTCACGAGCGCATCTGCTTCAGCTTTTGGAGCGGCACCTCCGCGGGGATTGGGGTGATACCTGCAAAATTGACCGGGTAGCCAATGAACACGCAATTTGCAACGGAGATCGGATCGTGTCGTGGTATCAGCTCAGCGGTAAGACCCGCGTTCTGATCATCACGGAGGCTGACCGTTCGGCTACCACGATCATGCTGTCGGATGAATGCTGATATGGAGGAAAAAATGAAGTCTTGTGATATGGTGATCGTAGTCCCCGTGGACAAACACACCGGAAATGACGAGGTCTTGCGCCTGCAAGCATGGGGAGAGGTCTCCGAGCTGCTGCGTCCCGGCCTCGGAAAGCTGTACCGACAATTTAACCCATCGGGCAGCGCTTGGGAGCGCAAATACCCGCGCCCTTTCGGCGTTGTGTTGGGCTGGCAGGAGCCGGAGGTGTTCCGTGAGCTTCTCAAAGCAGGAGAGGAAGCGCAGCATGAGGCAGTCGCCTTTCATCTGGAGGCGATGCTCCGCAAGGCAGACCTTGGCAGCGCGCAGAAAATCGGCGATACGCAGGTCTATTCTGCGGTTGTGGACGGCAGCGATCCCGAGCTGCTGGCACATGGCGTCTGGCATATTCTCATGCAAAAAGGCACTCCTGTTCCGGACTGCGGCATTTACTATGCCGCGCTGCACCGTGCATCCGCAACCGAGGAGGAGCGGCGTGAGGTCATAGACCATGCTGACGAATACGCGGCGTGCATGGTCGTGCTGAGTCAGGGGGTGAAGGAGAGTGCTTGAGCTTGATAAGGATCGCTTTGCACAGCTCTTGCGGGAGGTCCCGGAAAAGGATGTGCTGTTTCCCAATCCGCAGTACAGCCCCTACATTCAATCGCTGATAGATCGGTTAAAGGAGGAAGAGAGCCTTGACCTTGCCGCGATCGATTGGTCAGCCTTTGAGATGGCGGATGTTACCATCCCCTTCTTTCAGGACAACGCTGATGACACCTCAAGGAGCTGGATCAAGGGGCTTGTCGGAAGGACGCGAACGGCTCCGATCTTTCAGTCCCGACGACGCGTCTTCTTTTGAGGTGGCAGGATGTACGATTACGAATATGAAAACGATGTCCTGCTGTTTCTGCGTCTTCTGAAGTTCCTGCACACGGAACATCCGTTTGTATTGGAGCAGATCATCAAGGATTACCCGACAGCGGATGAGGAAGATATTTGGATGATCCTTGATGAATTGTTGATGGCCGTTTTCGATGAAGGTGCGCCGGACGAGGGTGACGATATGATGACCGTGCGTTTTTCCGATGAGCGGATCGACCGCCTCTACACGCAGGGCTGTAAGCATAGTGAAATACTGCCCTATCAGATCAACGCATGGCAGGAAAAGATCAAGGATGTCTTTCTCTTCTATGTGGCGGGGACTTCCTATTCCGTCTTTGATATTCGTTATCATTTCTCCGGTGACGGTGTGAAGTTTGACATTACGCTCTCGCCCGATTGCTATGAGCCGAGGATCTTTCTGAATTCTATCATCAACATGATCCTTTACTGTAAGAGAGAGCTTGCGCGTATAGAGTCTGCTGAAGCAAAGGCGCAGGCAGCTCATGCCAGCATTAGAAAGGAGGCCGCATAATGGCGGAGTATAAGAGAAAGGACATGCTGGAGGATATGATCGTCCGCATTTCGCCCGGTCGGAATACGATCACCGTGCAGGAATGCAGCGCAAACGGCGTGGTGAGCTATCGAGAGATCGATCCGATCGAGTTCTACTTTGCACTCAACGGGAGCTGCATCAGCAATGTGTATCAGCGCAGCGGGTTCCTGCCGGAGCACTGTCTCCACATTTCCATGAACGCGGAGGAGCGCCACTATGTCATCTGGAATCCGGAGCTGCGGGCGGATGTTATTTACCGCGACACCGAATACCGGAGCTTCCCGCTCCCGCGGCTGATATTTGGTCTCCGGGTCCTCGGCAACGGGAAAGTTGCAGACTGCTCTATGGGCGTCGTCGCTGATGAAACGCCCACCGAGGATACGCCGATGTTTTTTTATCCCTTCTCCAATGTCTATGAGGACGACCGTGTGTGTACGGGAAACAATGTGCTGCCCCGTTATAAAAAGCTTTCGGCGCTGAAAAACTTTCCCCGCTATCTGCTCGGCCTGCCGGATAACGATGATATGTTTGACCGCAGGCACAACCGCAAAGAGCTGGAGCACAAGGAGCTTATGGAGCTTTTGAGGGACAAGGACCCCGCGTATTACTATACGGATATTCTTGTTCCAAACGGACACACACTAAGCGACTTTATCAACAGGAGGTAAGGATGGAAGCAAAAACGACAAGGGAAATGCAGGCGGCTCTCGCAAAGCCCTTTGCACCGGAGGATCTGGAATGGAGACTTCAAAACACGAACGAGGAAAAGATGCGCGGTATGGCAGTCCCCTATGTGACCAACCGCGCCATTCAGAACCGTCTCGACGAGGTCTGCGGTCCGGAAAACTGGTACAACGAGTTCAAGCCGTGGCACTCCAACGGAAAAAAGGATTCGCAGCTCTGCGGCATCGCCATCCACTTTGAGGGCAAAGGCTTTATCACCAAGTGGGACGGCGCCGAGGACTCGGACATCGAGCCCATCAAAGGCGGGCTTTCAGACAGTATGAAGCGCGCGGCATATCAGTGGGGCATCGGACGCGTTCTTTACAGCCTCGATACCGTTTGGGTGGACATCGAACGGCGCGGCAAAAGCTATGTCATTAAAGACAGCGAGCGCCGAAAGCTGGACAACGCCTACCTGAGCACACTCGAAAGTCTCGGGCTGGAGCCTGCCAAAGCATGCGGCATCCAATCCCTGCTGACGCCCAAGAGCGCATCGGAACAGAACACCGCCAACGATAAGGTCCCGCCGATTACGCACGGGCAAGAGCCGCAGCAGGCAAAAAGTGGCAGCGCACAGCCGGTGCCAAGGGCACAGGAGCACCCTGCGCAGAGTCCGGCAGCACCGGCGCAAACGCAGCGGACGCAGCCCCCGGCACAGGATAGGAGCGATGGACAGGGTGGCAAGACCGTCTCCTTTGGAGGCGCAACGCAGATAGCACCCGCAATCGAGCTCTACACGGTGCTGGGCGCTAAGGTGCAGGGCGGCATGAGCGGCAGCAATACATTAGTCAATCTGGAAACGCCGGAGAAAAAGCAGCTTTATGCCTATGTGCGCGGAGCACGGCCCGAGCTGGTGTCAGGGGTGCAGCTTTCCCATGTGAAGCTCACGACCCGCAAGCAGGACACCGTGATTTTCTATGTGCTGGAGACCTATGAGGTCTTCCGGTCCGGGCAGCAGGCGGCATAAAGAGATTCATTTGGAACAACAGAAAGGAGCAGACAGTTGAACAAGATCGAACAATTCCGCATCACCGGCATGACGATTTCCGGCTTCAAATCCTACGAGGACCCCACGGAGCTGACCTTTGGCGATCCCACTGTTATCACCGGCGGGAACGGGCGCGGCAAGACCAGCATCGCGGACGCCATCGCTTTTGTCGTGACCGGTCTCCCCTTCTTCGGGGAGCGCGGGATCGACCGGCTCCACAACGAGAGCAACCCTGATGTTTCCATTCAGATGCGCTTTGTGGATGAGAGAGGCGCGGCCCATGAGCTGACGCGCACGAGAAGAAAAAACCGCATGACCATCTCCTACGACGGCTATGAGATCCGCCAGCTCGATCTCACCGACCTTTTTGGTGAGCGGGATGTGTTTCTCTCCATTCTCAACCCCCTGTACTTCATCGAGGAGTTGGGTGAGGACGGCAAGAACCTGCTGGAGCGGTATCTGCCGCATATCCCGCAGGAAACGATCCTTGCACAGCTTTCCGAGTCGGTGCGGGAAACCTTGAAGGACGAGTTTCTTCTCTCCCCGGACGCTTATCTCAAGCGCCGACGTGAGGAGATCCGCGGTTTGGAGGAGCGCATCACCTACCTGAACGGTCAGAAGGACATGGCGGTATCGCAGTCGGAAAAGCGCGACAAGGCATGGCAGGAGCTGACCGATCAGCAAAAGGCTCTCAGGGAAGAAGCCGCGGCACTGGAGGCAAAGCAGTTTGCCGGTCTTGATGTCGAGCGGATGCAGGAGCGGCTCGTAGAGCTGAGCAGGCGCTACGACGAGACGGCGCAGGACGCGCGGGGAGAAGCTGCCGAGCAGCAGAAGGAGCTTCACGCACTGCGTGAGAAGCTCGTCCGCAGACAGGCGGAGCAATACCAGTCGAAATACACGAAGCCCTTGGCGGAGCTTTCCGCCAAGGTTCTGGAGCTGGGCGCACACTATCAGCGGGAGAGCGCGATCTACAAGGCATTTCACGCCGGTATGGATTGTCCCACCTGTCACCGCAGCGTGACGGAGCAGACCTTGCCGGAGGTGCAGGCCGCGATCAAAAAGACGCTCTCTGCGCTGTACGCCGCGGGAACGGAGCAGAGAAATCAGCTCAACGAGCTTCAGGATCTGGACAGGAAGGCCATGGAGGCCTTTGAACAATTCAAGGGCGAAGACCTTCGCAGGTGGGAGGCCGAGATCTCTGTGCTTGAGCAAAGCTGCGCGGAGCGATCCCGCAGCGGTGCCGCAGAGAGCAGCTTGATCCGCGATGAGATCCAAAGCCTCACGACGGAGCTGGAATATGGCAAGCTCACGCAGGCGGAGTATGACCGCCTCAGCGCGTGCCGCGAGGAGTGCCGCGAGGTCGAAGCAAAGCTGTCTGCTCTTGAGAGCATGACGGCAGAGGAGCCGTCCGATCTCGACGGCGAAATCCGTCAGGCGCAGGATCGCATCGGTGAGATCAAGCGGATCATGACCAATGTGATCGCCTATATCAGCAAGCGCGCGGAGCTGACCTTCTCGCAGCTGAGGATGAATAAGGTCGAAATATCCCTTTATGATGTGGTGAAGTCTACCGGCGAGGTAAAGGATACCTTCAAATTCACCTACGGCGGCCGCCGGTATGACCGGCTCTCCCTTTCCGAGAAGATTCGGGCGGGCATGGAGGTGTCGGAGCTGATGAAGCGGCTCACGGGGCGCAACTATCCGACTTTTGTGGACAACATGGAGTCTGTAGACGACCTTGCCAACGTCCGTCCCACGGGACAGGTCATCATGGCAAAGTGCGTGAGCAATGCACCCCTGCAGGTGCGGCCGATAAAGCCTGTCGTCTGTGTGGAGCAGCAGGCCGCCTGATAGGATGGTGATTCCGTTTGGCCGTCCGACAATACGATAAGATCCCCATCGTGGAAACGGCCAGACGGTGCGGGCTTGTCCTCGACTCCCGAACGCTGCGGCGGACGGAGGTCGAGGCAAGCTGCCCCTTCTGCGGTGACCACGGTCTGGGAAAGCATCATCTGAGCCTCAATACGGATACCGACCAGTACCGCTGCAATCTCTGCGGCGCGCACGGCAACAGCGTAAGTCTGTATGCAAGGCTCAAAGGGATGAGCAACAAGGAGGCTTATCTGGAGCTGGTGGAGGAGACAAAGGTATATCCCATGCCTCAGACACCATCTCCCCAAACACAGGAGCGGCAGCCTGCTGCGTTGCAGCAGCGCCATGCCGCGTATTCGGATATGCTGGACCATCTGACGCTTCTCGACCGTCATGGCGAAAACCTGTTAGAGAGGGGCTTGTCCGAGGAACGCATCCGAGAGAACGGATATAAGAGTATGCCCGAGACGGAACGGGGCCGTCGGCTGATAGCTGACCTGCTCCGCTCCTGCGGGCATGAGCTGAGCGGACTCCCCGGCTTTCGCACCTATTACGGCGAGTGGACGCTCTCCGGTCCCAACGGCTTTCTTATTCCGGTTCGGAATAAGGACGGCCTCATACAAGGACTGAAAATACGGCTGGACGACGCGGACGCTCCAAACCGGAAGTACCGCTGGCTCTCCAGCCGTGGGCTCCCGAACGGCACACGCAGCTATTCCTGGGTCCATGTGACCGGCGACCGTTCGCGGAAATGTGTTTTTCTGACCGAAGGGCCGCTCAAAGGCGACGTGGCCAGCTTCCTCGCAAGGGACGAGCTGTTCATCTGCACCGGCGGCGTCAACGCGCTGCACGGGCTGACCGATACCATTCGGGCGCTTGGCGTCCGAGAGGTCGTCGAGGCAATGGACATGGATCAGATGACCAACCCCAATGTGCGGAAGGCCGTCCTTGCCATGCGGAGGGAAGTGCAGAAGATACCGGGCATTCGCTATTCAAAGTACACATGGAATCCCGCCTACAAGGGAGTGGACGATTACCTCCTGAGCCGGGCGGCAACGATGTAAAGGAGAAAAAATGTTAACAGCACAAGAGGAAGCGCGGATCATGGCGAAGATCCGAAAAGACAGCTATGGCATTACGCTGGAGCAAATGAAGCAGTATTTCATAGAGCACCGGCGCGCACGGAAAACCGGTGATAAGAAGACGATGGAAAAGATCGAATACCATCTCACCTACATCAATTTCCACTACGAATGCGGACTGCTGATCTCCGGGCAGTATGATAAGCTCCCGGAGGTCATCCAAAACTGGTGAGACGTCTCACCATAAAAAGAAAGGAACGACACGAATATGGATAACATCATAAACATGGGTGAATTTATCGGTGCCGCCACAGGCGATAAGCAGCACATGTTGGGAAAGTTTCTTTATTTTTCTCTTTCCAACCTTCTGGTAGAGAAAGAGGAACTTTCCGCGCTCTGTGAGAGCATGGGCATTGCTTACGCCGGCTGCAACCGACTCTCGGTGTCGGATGCGTTTCGGTCCGCCACAGGAGACATTCGGGAACGTGTTCCGGTCACCACGGACGGCGAGACGAATATCTACCTCGCCTACTGTCGTGACAATAAGCACACGGCGGGCATTCTCTCCCGTGAGCTGGTGAAGGAAACCTTGAACCGCCATACCAACCAGTACGAAAAGCTGGCAAACATCAGCTACGATAAGGCAGACGGCATTTTCCGCTGCGACAACATGGTATATGATGATGCCGTGGATGTGCCGGAGTGCTGCCGCCGCGCCGAGGAACTCTTTGAGCTCTACCAGCGCTGCGCCAACCGCAAGCAGATCGAGACGATCTGCACCAACTACCTGCGCGCGCTTGAAGCAACGAAGCTGAGCATCACCGGCCACATGTACTTTGTCCCCCACACCTATATGGATCAGGTAGACATTTTCGAGGACTTCATTTTGCTCCTCAGCGGGCTCAACAAAAAGGCGACGCCGCTGGTCGTCAACAGCTTTTATATCATTGACGATGCCAAGCAGCGCGAGAAAATGACGGAAGAATTCTATCTGGCCGTTAAGAAAGAGATCGCCGCCTATCAGGAAAAGTGCGATTACCTCATCAAGAGCAGCAGCCAAAGTCCCGCGGTCATGGACCGCTGGGTGCTGAAGGTGCAAGCTTTGGAGGAAAAGAAACGGCATTATGAGGGCGTACTGCAAAGGGAACTGAGTGGACTGGATGACGAGTTCTCAGTCTTGAAGCTGCTCTCGCAGGAACTTCAGGTCCGTGCAAACAGCATCCGCAGCCAGCGATTTCAGCAAAGAGCGGCATAAATAAAAATCAGCGGGGGTATCGGTTCAAAGAGCCGGTACCCTCGCT
>OLOQ01001511.1_pt1 | contig 21996 bp, 23 predicted proteins | sample 1673101 | NCBI WGS metagenome assembly OLOQ01 (sample SAMEA3136754, study PRJEB25190) | human gut metagenome | biome: human gut; feature: human-associated habitat; material: faeces | place: Austria | collected 2013 | reverse complement strand
CCCACGGCGCACAGCTTCTCCTCAAAATCTACGCTCAGGGGGAAGAAGTCGATGCCGTCCCGGGGGCGGGGCGCCGCAGTGACGCAGCAGAGCACCCGGGTGTCGCCGTAGCCCACCATGACGGCGGCGTTGGCCAACTCAGCCAGCTTGCCCACTTCCAGAGTCAGGGGACGGCCTGCCAGTTCCATCTCGTACTTATGATAGCCGGGGAACTGCCGATGGGTGATAATGGTTGACATAAGATTGCTCCTTTACTCAGATGCTCGGGAGCGGCTCTTTTCGTATTTGAAAGCATGTCCGAGATTCGGGCACAGTTTCAAACACAAAAAGCAACAGCCCCCGGCGAAAAAATGACTGGAAATTCGCAGAAAAGGGTGACGGAGAACCGCTCCGTCACCCTCATTGCTTCTTACTTCCGGATGCCCAGCTTGGCGATCAGGGCACGATAGCGCTCGATATCCTTCTTCTGCAGATAGTCCAGCAGGCTGCGGCGCTTACCGACCATCTTCAGCAGACCACGGTTGGAGTGCTTGTCCTGGGGGTTGGCGCGCATATGCTCGGTGAGGATGTTGATACGCTCGGTGAGAATCGCGACCTGGACCTCGGGGGAGCCAGTGTCGGTCTCGTGGGTACGGTTGGCCTCGATCACGGCCGTCTTCTGATCTTTACGCAGCATTGTGTGTTTCCACCTTTCAAAAAATTCTCCGTGAACTGCGCCCTGGGAGTGGTGAAATCCTCCGCGGAACGAAGTCCCGGAATTGCGCACAAATTCACGTGCTGAACAAGTTTACCATAGGAATGTGCGGTTGTAAAGAGAAAAATGCAAAAAATTCCTTATTTTTATAAAAGGAGCGGGGAAAAGAGGCGGAAAATATTTTTTTGAAAGGGGATTGACAGAGAGAAACGGCCGTGTTATCCTAACTGTACTAACACACATAGTACAGTTGGTACAGTTCGGAGGAACGTTATGAAGGTCATCAAGAAGGTAGTAGCCGCCCTGATGGTGCTGGGAGCACTGGCGGCGCTGACGGTAGGCGTGGTTTTGAAACCGGGCCGGAAAGGAGAAGAAAAATGATGCTGTTTGGTTTTGCGGGTATTGTCGCCATCGCGGGTCTGATCTTCGCGGCTGTGGTCCTGGTGGCCCTGGCCCTGCAGCCCTGAGAGGTGCGCCGTGAGTCTGATGTTTCTATTGGGCATCGCGGGGGCGGCGCTGCTGGTGATCCTGCTGGCGGCGGTGATCCTGCACCGCTGACCCTGCGCATTTTAACAGGCAACTGATCCTCAGAAAGGAGGAAGCACATGTGCTGACATTGAATTACCGGGACTCCCGTCCCATTTATGAACAGATCAAGGATGGCCTGCGGCGGATGATCGTCACCGGGGCCATGGCTCAGGACGAAAAGCTGCCGTCGGTCCGGGCGCTGGCCACCCAGCTGTCCATCAATCCCAACACCATCCAGCGGGCCTATAACGAGTTGGAAGCGGAAGGCTATATTTACTCCGTGGCGGGAAAGGGCAGCTTCGTCAGCGGTACGGCGGACGCCGACGCTGTCCGGCGGGAAACGCTTCGGGCGGATGTGAAAAAACTGCTGAATGAGCTGCGGTATCTGGGCGTGACGGAAGCGGACGCTGCGGCGCTCATCAAGGAGGTATACGAGCAATGATTGAAGTGAAAAACGTCGTCAAGACCTTTGACGGCTTTGCCGCCCTGAATGACGCGACCCTCAGTGTGCCCACCGGGGCCGTCTATGGACTGGTAGGGCCCAACGGCGCGGGCAAGTCCACCATCATCCGCCATCTCACCGGCATTTTCCGGCAGGACAGCGGCACCGTGCGGCTGGGCGGCGAGGATGTGTGGGAAAACGCGGCGCTGAAGGCCAAGATCGCCGCCATTCCCGATGATTGGTACTATTTCAATTCCGCAGGCATCGGGGATATGATGCGGTTTTACAAGGGCTTCTATCCAAACTTCTCCACGGAGCGGTATGAAAAGCTGCGGGAAGTGTTTGAACTGGACGAAAAGCGGCCTATCCGACGGTTTTCCAAGGGTATGCAGAAGCAGGCGGCCTTCTGGCTGGCTCTGTCCGCCATGCCGGATTATTTGATCCTGGATGAGCCTGTGGACGGTCTGGACCCGGTGATGCGCCGTCAGGTGTGGAGCCTGATGATGGGCGACGTGGCGGAGCGGGGCACCACGGTGCTGGTGTCCAGCCACAACCTCCGGGAGCTGGAGGACGTGTGCGACCATGTGGGGATTCTGAACAAGGGAAAGGTGCTGCTGGAGCGGAGTCTGTCTGACTTGCAGGACAACACCGTGAAAATCCAGGCGGCCTATGCTGCGGCGGAGGAACCGGCCCTGCCCCCGGAGCTGGAGGTGCTGCACCGGTCCGCCGTGGGAAGGGTGTATACCTACATCATCCGGGGCAAGCGGGAGGACATCCTGCACCGGATGCAGGCTCTGTCGCCCCTGCTGCTGGAGGCCATTCCCCTGACCCTGGAGGAAATTTTCATCTATGAGCTGGGAGGTGCTGACTATGCGGTCCGCGAAATCATTCTTTAACGGGGCCATCGCCCGCAGCGACCTGCGGCGATACTGGCCGGTGCTGTTCCTGTATGTGGGGCTGTGGCTGATCTTCCTGCCCATCCCGGTGTGGAACAGGGCCGCAGAGCGGAATCCCGCCCTGGTGAACCTGACCGAGCTGTGCGCCGACACCTACGCCGCCGCCGTGGTGCTGGCGCTGATCTTCGGCGGCATCATGGCCACGGCGGTGTTTTCCTATCTGATGCAGACCCGGTCCGTGGGGGCCATGCACGCCCTGCCCCAGCGGCGGGGGACCCTGTTCTGGACCCATTTTCTCACCGGCTGGGCCATGCTGGCGGCGGGGAACCTGCTGGTGCTGGCGGTGACGGCCCTGGCGGCCCTGCTGGGCGGCCTGGCTCTGACGCCGGCCCTGCTGACGTGGTTCGTGGTGGCCACCCTGCTGGACCTGATCTTCCTGGCCCTGGGGACCCTGTGCGCCATGGTCACCGGGTGGCTGCTGGCGGTGCCGGTGCTGTACGCCGCCGTCAACTGCCTGGCGGTGGCGCTGACCTGGCTGGGCCAGCAGCTGGCGGAGCTTCTGCTGGACGGCTTCACCATGCCGGACGCCCAGCCCGTCATTACCCGGTGGCTGACGCCGGTGTATCAGCTGATCTGCGACCTGGGCCAGAGCGGTCCCAGCTATTCGCCGTTTCTCACCGGCAAGCTGCCCGATGACCGCATACAGAACGCCGACTGCGTCAGCGGCCTGGCTCCCCAGGGCTGGCGGACCCTGCTGATCTTCACCGCCGTGGCCCTGGTGCTGACGGTCCTGTCCCGGCTGCTGTACGGCCGGCGGAAAAGCGAGCTGTCCGGCGATGCGGCGGCCTTTTCCTGGATGCGGCCGGTGTTCCGGCTGGGCGTGGGGCTGGTAGGCGGTCTGCCCCTGGGTATGCTGCTGTATGTCCTGGTGTCCGTGGGCCGCAGCGGCGACCTCAGCCCCGCCCGGCTGTGCGTATGCATGGCCGTGATGGGCATCGTGTGCTATCTGGCGGCGGCCATGCTGGTGGGCAAGACCCTGCGGGTGTTGCCCAAGCGCCTGCCCGGCGCGGCGGTGACGGCACTGGTGCTGGTGCTGCTGTGCGTGGTGCTGCGGGCGGACGTTTTCGGCTACGCCGACCGGACGCCCCAGGCGGAGGATGTGGCCCGGGCCCGGGTATATTGCCTGGACACCAGCTTTACCCTGGAGGACCCCCAGTCCCTGGAGACCCTGGTAAAGGCCCAGGCGGAGCTGGCGGAGAATCGCGCCGCAGATATGAACTACCGGATGATCTTTGAGGTGCACTATGTTCTAAAGGACGGCACCTCCATGGCCCGGCGCTACCGGCTGGCGATGACGGAGCCGGTCAAGGCGGCTCTGGAGCAGGTGGCCCGGCTGGAGGAGGTCCAGACCGATGTTATGTTCAACGGCAACGTTCCCCCGTCCGGCTGGCAGCCCACCGGCGGCGGGCTGTGGCTGAACGCCGCCGGCGAAAGCCGGGAGCTGACGGCGGAGGAGGCCCAGGCCCTGTATGACGCCGCCTGGCGGGATGTCCAGGCGAAGAACGTTCTTCCGGTGGATGGCGACTACGCCTGGCTGGGAGTCGAGATCTACCTGTTCCGCGACGGCGACAGCCGCACCATCAGCGCCACCAAGTCCTCTTACAAGGAGCTGACCCAGGCCCTGCTGGACCTGGGCATCCCGGCGGAGGATATCGGTGAGATCAACATAGACTGATAACGCACCAAGGCCCCGGGGGAAGCCCCGGGGCCTTGTCAAATCAGATTTCCGCCCACTGGACCGGGGAGCCGTGCTCCCGCAGCAGGTCCAGCAGGTCCTGGGTGGACAGCCACACGGTGGCGGTGTTGTCGTTTGGGTGAACGCCGATGCGGCCTCCCTCGAAATCCCGGTCCAGATAGAACTGCACCGACCGGTCCGGATCGTTCAGCAGGCCCAGAGGCGTCACGGACCCGGGGGTCAGGTGCAGCCGGGCCATCAGGTCCTCCGGAGAGGCGAAGCTCAGCCGGGTGGTGCCATGGCGGCGCTGAAACTCCTTCAGGTCCACCCGCTTGTCGTGGCGGATGGTGATGAGATAGTAATTCTGCTTTTTGGCGTCCCGGACGAAGATGTTCTTGGCATCGTCCTCCGGATACGGCATGTCCACGGCGGCGCACTCCTCCATATTGAACACCGCCGGGTGCTCGGTGATCTCAAAGGCCACGCCCCGGGCCCGGAGATAGTCATAGGTTTCCTGCTTGGTCATGGGATGCTCCTCCTTGGCATGATGCTCTGGCGATTTTGCTTTATTGTAGCAGAGGGCGGCAGCCATTGCAAGCCCGGGAAAAACTCCCGTCCGCCGGGGCGGCACATTTGTGCATTATGCGGATTCCCTTTTGGGAGAAATTGCCGTACAATGGATGGGAAAAGAGACTGTCGAAAAACTCGGAAAGGAAGATAGTTACGAAAGAAACCCATCAGGGGTGTCTTTCGTTTGCAATCACAGGTTTTTCAGAACTTTTTAAGTTCTGAAAAACCGCACTCAGCTTGTCAAAAAAGACTTTTTTGACAAGCTGAGGAAAATACACAGGGAGAGAACCGGAATATGAGCATTATTTTCTTTGACATCGACGGCACCGTCATGGACCTGGACGGAACCATTCCCCCCTCCGCCGTGACGGCAGTGCGGCGGCTGCGCCAGGCGGGGCACCACTGCGTCATCAACACCGGGCGGCCAAGGCTTGCCATGGACCCGCAGCTTATGGACATGGATTTTGACGGACTGGTGTGCTCCTGCGGCCAGTATATCCAGCTGGACGGGAAGATCATCCGCCATGTGGGCTTCGACCGGGAGACCAGCCGGAAAATCCTGGAGATCGGCCGCCGGTGCCGGGTGGATATGTACTTTGAGGAGGCGGAGCGCATCTGGTGCGACACCCCCCACGGCATCGAGAACCGGGAGCTGCGGGGAGCCATCGCCCGGCTGGAGGCCCGGGGCGTCCGGGTGGGACAGCCCGACGGAGACCCGGACTTCCACTTTGACAAGGTGTGCGTGCTGACGGCGCCGGACAGCCTCCGGGAGGAGTTCCTGGCGGAGGTGGCCCCCATGTGCCAGATCATCGACCGGGGCAGTATGCTGGAGCTGCCGGTGCGGGGGTATTCCAAGGCCTCCGGTTGCCTGGCGGTGGCCCAGGCCCTGGGTGAGGATCTGGCCGACTGCTATGCCATTGGCGACAGCGCCAACGATTTGGAGATGCTGCAGTGCGTGGGGCACCCGCTGGTGATGGGCAATGCCCCGGCCCGGGTGCAGGCGGTGGCGGAGTATGTCACCGGCACCCCGGCGGAGGACGGCCTGTACCACGCCATGGTCCACGCGGGCCTGCTGACGGAATAAAAAACAGGCGGGCGGTTCGTCATGCCCGCAAAAAAGCGCAGCGGCCCGAAGGCCGCAGCGCTTTTTTGATGAATATGGAGAAATCAGAACCAGGCGGCCCAGGCCAGGAAGCCCAGGCAGGCCACCACGCCCACGAACAGGGTGACGATGACCAGGTAGCCCATGATGTCCCGGGCGGACAGTTTGGCGATACCCAGGGCAGGCAGGGCCCAGAAGGGCTGGATCATGTTGGTCCACTGGTCGCCCCAGGCGATGGCCATGGCGGTGCGGCCATTCTCGATGCCCATAGCCGCGCCGGCGGGCATCATGATGGGGCCCTGCACGGCCCACTGGCCGCCGCCGGAGGGAACGAAGAAGTTCACCACACCGGCTGCCAGGAAGGACAGCATGGGGAAGGTGACGTTGTTGGAGATGTTCACGAAGAACTCGGAGATGACGCCCGCCAGGGACACGCCCTCGGCATTGGCGGCCACCATCATGCCCATGATACCGGCATAGAAGGGGAACTGCAGCAGCACACCGGCAGCGCCGCCGGCGGCGTCGGAGATGGCGTCCACATAGCGGCGCAGGTCACCGTGGAGCAGGATGCCCAGGAACAGGAAGATCATGTTCACGATGTTCAGGCCCAGGGTAAAGCCGTTCTGAACGAAGTAATAGACGATGTACACAAAGCCGCCCACCAGGGTGATGGCCCACAGGAGCTTGGAGTGCTCCATCTTGTCGGCGGGAGTCTTGACCTCATAGGTGCGCTCGGCCTCATCCTCCAGCAGGGTGGGGTCAATGCACACGGTGTGGGCCTTATCGGGATGCATGGCGTAGTTCACGAAGGGCATGGCAACCAGGATCACGCCCACCATGATCAGGTTCATGGGGTGGAACACCGTGTCGGTGATGGGGGCCTGATACAGCACGCCGCCGAAGTCCTTACCGGCCACCAGGTCCAGGGGGATGGAGCCGGACAGGCCCGCGTGCCAGATCACGAAGCCCGAATAGGCGGAGGCAATCAGCAGGGGATAGTCCACGGTGGGGACCCGGCGCACCACTTCCTTGGCCAGCAGGGTGCCGGCGATCAGGCCGAAGCCCCAGTTCAGCCAGCAGCAGATGGTGGAGATGAAGGTGGTGACCACGATGGCCTGCATATTGTTGTGGCACAGACCGGCGGCGGCCCGCAGGGCCTTTTTGCAGGTCTTGGCGGCGGCCATGGCGGAGCCGAACACCAGCACCAGGGCCATCTGCATGGAGAAGCTCAGCAGACCCCAGAAGCCCTTGGAATCGCCCCAGGCGTTGAGCACCTGCAGCGGCCCCATCTTTGTGGCGCACATGGAGCCGATGAAAACGATGATGCTCAGGATGATGGCGAACAGGAAGGCATCCGGCAGCCACCGGTTGACCACGCGGACGCAGCCGTTGGTGAATTTCTTGAACACAGACTCACTCTCCTTTAATATGTCCGGAGGAGGGGTCCCCTCCCCCGCTGTCCTGGCCGGGCCTCTGCGCGGGGCCGGACCGTCTCTGACACTATTATATAATAGTCAGGGCTTGTTTACAATTAATATTTCGCCGAATTTTTAACAATCATTTTGGTAAAGTACAACAATTATGCGTTTTTCAAGGTTTTTAGCCATAAATTTGCCGTTAAAAATCAGAAAAATGCATAAAGACACTTTAACGGAGGCGGAAGAACTGCCGAAGCCGTTCTGCACGGTCTATACAAGAGTGGGAAAATGTGTATAGACATATGCCAAAATTTAAAAAAAAACAGTTGCATTTCACAATTTAAGGTGTTACAATACCCCCGATGTCTGATGGGAGATATCACCAGAGATGATAGTCCTTACATAATTATGGGATATTCTCCTATAAATCTATAAGTCTGCCAGCGAGAGCAGTGCATACAGAAAGACCCTATACCCGTGGATTCGGAACCGCCCCCGCGCCGGAATATCCGGCGGACACCGCAGTATGCGGCGGCCGAATCTGCGTTTTTTTGCATAGTTTCAGGGAAAGGCGTGGAATCACCTATGACGGATAAGGAACTCAGACGGCTGGGCCGTCCGGAGCTGATCGAGATCATATACCAGCTGGAAAAGAGCCAGGAGGAGAGCCGGCAGGAGATCGCCCGGCTGCAGGTCCGGCTGCAGGACCGGACCCTGCGCCTGTCGGAGGCCGGGTCCATCGCCCAGGCGGCCCTGCAGGTCAACGGCGTGATGGAGGCCGCCCAGGCGGCGGCGGACCAGTATGTCCAGGCGGCGGAAGCCGACCGGCAGCAGGCCCGGACGGAGCTGTCCGACGCCCAGGCCCGGGCGGAGCGCCTGGTGGCCGATGCCCAGACCCAGGCCGACGCCATCCTGTCCGACGCCCAGGCCCAGGCCCGGACCGTTACAGACCAGGCGGAGCAGCACGCCCGGAACCACTGGGACCTGTTCCGGGAAAAGGCGGAGCAGCTGATCCGGGATCATCATGAGCTTTCGGCCCTGCTGAACGGAGAGGACCCGCAATGAAAAGAACCGGCCGCGCGCCGGAGGATCTGCCCACCATCCAGCAGCTGGAGGCGGAGCGGAACCGCCTGCGCAGCAAAAACCGATACAACCGCACCCTGCGCAGCACCGTGGCCATCCTGGTGGTGGTGGCGGCGCTGGCGGTACTGGTGGCGACGCTGTGGATGCCGGTGCTGCGGATCTACGGCACGTCCATGTTCCCCACCCTGACCGACGGCCAGGTGGTCATCACCGTAAAAACCGGGCGCTTCCGGTCAGGAGATATTGCCGCGTTCTACCACGGCAATAAGCTGCTGATCAAGCGCTATATCGCAGGCCCCGGGCAGTGGGTTGATATTGACCGGCTCGGGAACGTTTCCATAGACGGAAAAGCCCTGGATGAGCCGTATCTGACGGACAAAGCATACGGCGAAACCAACATTGACCTGCCGTATCAGGTGCCGGATGACCGGTACTTTCTCATGGGAGACAACCGGGAGGTTTCCGTGGACTCCCGCAACACCACCGTGGGCTGTGTGGCCCGGGACCAGATCGTGGGCAAGGTCGTGTTCCGCATCTGGCCCTTGAAGGACTTCGGCCCGGTGGGATAACTTATTGGAGGTGAGGATGTGCAGAGCATGATGCCGAATCCCGCAGACGGCTATAATGAGCGGCATATTCGCAAAATGAAATGGCGCAGGATCGTGACGATCTTGTCGTGTATCGTGGTGTTCTGCACCACCTACGCACTGATCATGCCGGCAGTGACCATGTCCCGGGACACGGCCTGCGGCAAGGAGGAGCACACCCATACGGAGGCGTGCTATGACGAGAATGGCGCGCTGATCTGCGGCAGGGAGGAGCATACCCACACGGACGCGTGCCTGCTGGCGGTGCGGGAGCTGACCTATGAGGACGGCCAGCTGACCATCTGCCTGCGGGTGGAGAGCATGGATCCTCTGCCGGAGGACCTGACCCTGTCCGTGGAGGAACCGCAGGCGGCGGTGCAGTCCGCCGCAGACGGCAGCGGGCAGACCTTCACCCGGCGGCTGACCCTTCTGTCCCAGGGACAGCAGGTGGACACCTCGTCCTATGCCATGACGGCCACGGTGCAGGTGAAGCCCCAGGCCCTGGAGCCGCTGGAGGCGGCTCTGGAACAGCTGCGGCAGGAGGCCCCGGAGTCGGACACCGGCATTTCCCTGACCCTGAGCCAGACCACCGGCCGGCAGGAGGAGCAGCTGGCGGAGGAGCTGATGCTCCCCGGCGGCGAGATCCCCGCCGTCACCGCCGATGTGTGCAGCGGCGTGATCAGCGTCCAGGCCGCCGGGACCTCCAACCCCCACTATACGGTGCAGTATTACGCTAACATCCCCCGGTTCAACGAAAGCGGCAGCAACCCGCTGACGGTGATCGACACCAGCGGCGGAAAGCTGCCGCAAAACAGGCAGACTCTTACAACAAAGGAAATCTACCTGACGCCGGCCGACGGAAACACCAACAAAAACAACGGCAATGCGACCCAGTAGTACCGGGTGGCCGAGTCCAAGCAGCTGACCCAGATGTATACCGACAACAAGTTTGAGTACATCAAGTCCCCCAACCCTTCCTATATCAACAAGCTCATGGACAGCCCCAGCTATACACTGGCGCAGCTGTGGGTGCTGAAGGATGGGAAAAGCTCCAGTAGCGAAAACCGGGCAGATTGGGATGTCTACGACAATCCCGGCAGTGTCCACTTCACCAACCGGGAGGGCGTGACGGGGGACAACGTGGTCTACATCCAAGATGGCACCGTGATCCGTCTGGTGTACAACACCGACCGGGCCGAAGAGAGCTTCCCCGCCAACTTCTATGACTATGATATCTCCGGCGGGCAGGACAGCGCTGGCCGCTATCTTACCGGGAGAAACGGCATCAACGCGGCGTCCAACTACGGGACCAGCCGGAATGGGAAGAGGACCTGGGGGTCCTATTGCGATGTGCTGGCCTTCGGCAACGACAACTGCGGCACCGGTATGTCCCGGTACAGGTTTGACGAACTGTTCCTGAACAAATACAGCACCAAATGGACAGACAGCAATAAGGAGACGCACACAATAGGCGCCGACCAGTATGGTTGCACCTTTGGGCTTTCGGACAGCCTCAAGGATGAAAAGATCGTCTACAATGAGTGGCTTGTTGCGCCCGACCTGTTCAACGAGGGCACTGCCAACGGAAAAACCATCTACACAAACGACAGCAGCCTGACCTTCTCCCGGGTGGGGGATACCTATACCCTGTCTGCGGCCACGGTGGGCGGAGTGGGAACCATCAATGACCTGCAATACCTGTTCAATCCCTCACCCAGTAGTACGACAACGTACGGTACGATTTTCACCAACGACTTCTGGCCCCTGGACGGAGCAACCAATAGAATCGACCCGCTGTTTGGCAAGGATACGCCTGATTTTTACGGTTACGATGCCGATGCGCAGGGGGGGGATACGAGCAAAACGAACGTCTGGAAGGAGACAGCCGGACGTCTCCCCGCCAGCGATGACGGCAACAACCACAACTGCTTCTTCGGGATGCAGTACGCCGTGAAGTTCACCCTGACGGCGGACTATGTGGGTCCGCTGGAATACTACTTCTTCGGCGACGATGATATGTGGGTGTTCCTGGACGACAAGCTGGTGTGCGACATCGGCGGCGTCCACTCCTCCGTGGGCGAGTATGTGAATCTGTGGGACTATCTGAAGAAGAACGGACGCACCGAATCCGAGACCCATACCCTGACCTTCTTCTATACCGAGCGCGGCGCCTCCGGCTCCACCTGCTACATGAACTTCACCCTGCCCTCCGTGTCCGGGGTGAACATCGAGCAGAAAACCAGCGACCTGGAGGTCCGCAAGCAGGTGGTGGGCCAGGATGAGCCCGGCCGGGAGTTCAATTTCGACATCCAGTTTTATGACCAGAACGGAAAAACGGTGCTGGACGACTACGCCTACACCAAGTATGACAAGGACGGCAGGGAGCTGAACGGCGACCTGGTGGTCCACACCGGCGATAAATTCACCCTGCAGGACGGCCAGTACGTCCGCATCCGGTATCTGCCCTTCGGCCTGCGGTATACCATCACGGAAGAAGCCGTAAACGGCTACACCGTCAGCAGCACCATCAACGGCGTCACCGGCCAGGGCAGCGAGGCCAAGGGCACCATTCTGAACACCGGCCAGATGAACACCGTCCTGTTTACCAACACCATGACCTATAAGGGGGCCATCACCCTGCAGAAGCAGGACCTGGACGGCCACATCCTCACCGGCGCGGCGTTCCGGCTGGTGGACAGCAAGGGCAATACCGTCAATGTGGTAGACAACGGCAGCGGTAGCTATACCGTCCCTTCCACCGCCGATGATCTGATCAAAGACGGGGAGCTGTATTACATCGCCAGCGCCGCTGGTGATAGCTATGTCATTGCCTACACGACTGAAGCGGATTTCTCAAATAAAACCGGCTCGGACCAGAAAGTTTCATACGCGGCCAAGTTGCAGAAAAAGGATGGCTCCAAAGCCCAGCAGTACCGGGTATACCGGCAGGAGGATGGGTCATACAGCTTCCGGAGCATGGCCAACGAGAGATATTGGCTGGACCTGGACGCGGAGAATCTGGAAAATACCCACATTGTCCACTTCTGGGACAACGCCAGTGTACCCACCGACCACGACAACCAGAAATGGTACATCACGGTGACGGAAACCGGGCTGAAAATCAAGCCCCGGCAGGCGGTTTTGAAAAAATCCACGGCGGTGCTGGACCTGTACGCCAGCAAACTGGAGCAGGGCGGAAGAATTGAGGTGTATGAGGACAACGGCACTGCCGCCCAGCGGTGGAAGCTGGTGCCGGTGAACCCGGCGGCGGCAGTGACCACCACGGACACCCTGACGGTGGGCGATAACGGCCGCCTGACCATCCGGGGCCTGCTGCCCGGGACCTATACCCTGCAAGAGGTCACCGCGCCCGACGGCTATCAGACCATGGCGGACGCGACCATCAAGGTGGACGCCAATGGCCATGTCACATGGGTCAGCGGCAGTCCGCTGGTCAGCGCCGATCAGTCCCAGATAACGGTGAAAAACCGGCCCACCGACAAGACCCTGACCCTGACAAAGCGGGTGGAGGGGCCGGACACCGGGAAGCAGAAGTTCGGGTTTACCGTGACATATGTGGACGCAGTTACCAAGGAATCCATCACCCAGGAGCTGAAGCTGGCCGACGGCGAGAAAGGCGAGCTGAAAATCCCCTACGGGGCCACGGTGACCATTTCGGAGCCCAGCCACCCGGGCTACAGTCTGTCCTTCCGGCAGGAGGGCGCGCTGGTGGAGAGCCGTGCTGATGGTTCCTATCAATTCACCATGACAAATGACGTAGACATCACCGCCGTGAACACGGCGGGCTACGAGCTGCCGGACACCGGCGGCCCGGGAGCTGTCTGGTGTACTACCGGGGGACTGTTGCTGATGGCAGCGGCAGGGGGCCTCCTGCTGTATAAAAACCGGAATCGCAGGAAAGGGGGCCGCTTACTTTCCTGAGAACCGGAAATTTAGCAGAAGATGAAAGAAAACCGAAAGAAAGGATCCGAAACATGAAACGCACAAAGAGAATCGCCAGCGTCCTGCTGGCACTGGTCATGGCCCTGAGCCTGATCACCACAGCCTTCGCCGCGGGGGAAAACGGCAGCATCACCATTGATAACGCGGTTGTGGGAAAAACCTATACCATCTACCGCATCTTTGACCTGAATAGCCACAACAATGACTATACGGCTATCAACTATAAGGTCAGCACCAAGTGGGCGGCGTTCTTCCAGGACGGTGCCAAGGGCCACGATTATGTCACGATCGATGACCAGGGCTATGTGACTTGGAAAGCGAGTGCCAATCAGGTTGCATTTGCTGCGGATGCCTATGCGTTTGCGCAGGCGGAGCATATTGCCGATGACGGCAAAAAAACGGCTGATAGCAGTACGGTTAAGTTTGAAAATCTGACACTGGGTTATTACCTGGTTCAGTCCGACCTGGGCGTTCTGTGTTCTCTGGACACCACCATGCCTGATGTGACCATCAAGGAAAAGAACTCCAAGCCCACTGTGGACAAGCAGGTTCAGGAGAATTCCAACAGTAACTGGGGCGATACCAACGATGCCAACATCGGCGACACCGTGAATTTCAAGACCACCATTAACGTTGTCGATGGTCAACCCAAGAATTATGTCCTGCACGATAAGATGAGCAACGGCCTGACCTTCGATGCCGGCAGCGTGGAGGTCAAGATCGGTGATCGTACCCTGACACTCGGTAGTGACTATACTCTCATAGCCAATCCTAAGGACGGCTGCACCTTTGAAATTGAGTTTAAGGAAAATGTTCTGAAGCCTAATGATGTGGTTATCGTGACCTATTCCGCCACGCTGAATGAGAAGGCTGTTATCTATCCTGAACCGAACACCAACGAAACCAAGCTTGTCTATGGTGAAGGCAGCGAGACTACCTGGGACGAAACCAAGACCTTCACTTATCAGTTTGACCTGGTTAAGACCAAGACCGACAACACCGTTTTGAACGGCGCAGAATTCAAGCTGTATGATGCAAAGACCGAAGGCAATGAAATTGCTTTGATTGATGAGGGCAATGGTGTTTATCGTGTGGCTACTGCCGCCGAGAAGGCTGCCGAAGGCTTTGTATCCGCTACGATTAAAGCTGGCAAGGTGACGATCAAGGGCCTGGATTCCGGTACTTACTATCTGGAGGAGACCAAGGCTCCCGCTGGCTACAATGTGCTGGCAGAGCGCGTGGAGGTTAAGATCGACCATGCAAATCTGACCGCAACAGTTGAAGGTGGCACCTACGTTTCCGGCGGCGTTCAGGTCATCAACCAGACCGGCGCGGAGCTGCCCTCCACCGGCGGCATCGGTACCACCATCTTCTATGTGGTGGGCGGCCTGCTGGTGGTGGCTGCGGGCGTGCTGCTGGTGACCCGCAAGCGCATGAGCAAGTCCGAGGACTGAAATAAACAAGAACCCATCTGCTGACTGAGCAGGCGGGGAGCGGGCCGCCCCGCCCCCCCTGCCTGCCGCAGCGGCAAGGAGAGACCTGCAAATGAAGAAAAAAGGAACTACCATACTTCTGATCATTGTCTTTCTTGCAGGCCTGTCCTTGCTCCTGTACCCCACCGTCAGCGACTACTGGAACTCCTTCCACGCCTCCCGGGCGGTGGCGGCCTATGACGAGACGGTCCGCCAGCTGGACCCGGACCGCTACCGGGACCTGTGGGACGCCGCCCGGGCCTATAACCGGGACCTGGCCGCCCGGGGCGGCGGCACCTCCCTGACCCCGGAGCAGAAGCGGACCTATGACAGCCTGCTGGACGTGGACGACACCGGCATCATGGGATATATCGAGATCCCCAACATCAAGGTGTCCCTGCCTATCTATCACGGGGCGGAGGAGTCTGTTTTACAGGTGGCCGTGGGCCATCTGGAGTGGTCCAGCCTGCCCACCGGCGGCGAGGGCACCCACTGCGTTCTGTCCGGCCACCGGGGCCTGCCCAGCGCCAGGCTGTTCACCAATCTGGACCGCCTGACGGAGGGGGACACCTTTGTGATCCGGGTGCTGGACGAGGTGATGACCTACGAGGTGGACCAGATCCTGATCGTGGAGCCGGAGGACGTGTCCGCCCTGCAGATCGAGCCGGGGCAGGACCTGTGCACCCTGGTGACCTGCACCCCCTACGGCATCAATACCCACCGGCTGCTGGTCCGGGGACACCGGGTGGAAAATCAGTCCGAGGCCATCCGCGTCACCTCCGACGCCATCCGGATCGAGCCGCTGATCGTGGCGCCCATTGCGGCGCTGCCGGTGCTGCTGGTCCTGGTGCTGGTGCTGATGCTGCCGGGACGCAAAAAGAAATCTTCCGGAGGGAATGACAATGCGGAAAATTCGTGATATAGCGGCTTTAATGCTGGTGTGCGCGCTGGTGATGACCACCGCGTGGGGCGCCGGGGTCATTGAAACGGACCGGGAGGCCGGTCTGACCCTGACCTGCCGCCAGGAGGGGCGGGCCGTCACCGGGGTGACGTTTGCCCTGTACCGGGCGGCGGACGTGGACCCCTACGGGGCCTATACCCTGACCGGGGACTTCCGGGACTATCCCGTCCTGCTGGACGGGCAGACGGCGGAGAGCTGGCGTCTGCTGGCCCGGACTCTGGCAGGCTATGTCCGCCGGGACGGCCTGACGCCCCAGACTACCGGCACAACGGACGAAAACGGCCGGGTGGAGTTCGGCGGCCTGCGGCCGGGGCTGTACCTGGCGCTGGCGGAGCCAATGACGGAAAACGGTGAGATTTTCACCGCCGAGCCGTTCCTGGCGGCGCTGCCGGAGCAGGACGCTGCCAGCAACACCTGGAACTATCAGGTCCAGGCGGCCCCCAAGTTCACGGTGGAGCCGGTGCCGCCGGAGCCGGTGGACCGGCAGGTGGTGAAGATCTGGAACGATGGCGGCAGCGCCGCCCGTCCGGCCTCCGTCACCGTTCAGCTGCTGAAAAACGGCGCGGTGTATGACACCGTGAAGCTATCGGAGGAGAACAGCTGGCGGTATGGCTGGACGGACCTGCCCGCCATGGAGAATGGACAGCCCGTGGACTGGCAGGTGACGGAGCTGACGCCGGAGGGCTATACCGTGACGGTGTCCCGGGAGGGGGAGACCTTCCTGGTGACCAATACCGGCCACGGGCCCCAGAACCCCGGGGAGCCTACCCTGCCCCAGACCGGCTCCTTGTGGTGGCCGGTGCCGCTGCTGGCGGCCTGCGGCCTGATCTGCCTGGCCCTGGGGGCACGGAGACGCCGCCATGACTGAGAAAAAACGCGGACGGGGCTGGACCCTGGCGGGGATCGTCCTGCTGGCGGCGGCCCTGCTGCTGACGGGGTACAACCTGGCGTCGGACCTGCGGGCGGGACGGTCTGCCCAGGCGGTTTTGTCGGGGATCGCCGCCGCCCCCCGGGCAGACAGCCCGGTGCCGGACTATCTGCTGACCCCTGGCATGGAGATGCCCACCTGCCTGGTGGACGGTCAGCGGTATGTGGGCACGGTGTCTGTCCCGGCCCTGGAGCTGACGCTGCCGGTGGCGGCGGAGTGGAGCTATCCCCGGCTGCGGCAGACTCCCTGCCGCTACAGCGGCACGGCATACGCCGGGAACCTGGTCATCGCCGCCCACAACTATACCCGGCATTTCGGCCGTCTGAAGGCTCTCAGCCCCGGGGATGAGGTGGTTTTCACCGACGTGGACGGCCACGTGTTCCGCTATCAGGTGGCGGAGCTGGAGACCCTGGCCCCCACGGCGGTGGAGGATATGACCGATTCTGGCTGGGAGCTGACCCTGTTCACCTGCACCGTAGGCGGGCAGGCCCGGGTGGCCGTCCGTTGCCGGGCGGCGGGATAGAACGGCCAAATCGGAATACGCGGAACGCCTCCTGTCGGGGGCGTTCTTTTTTTGCCCCCGGGCGCATACGGTGAAGAAAAAACGGGGAGGGGTTTGCCATGAAAAAGCTGCTGGGGGCACTGCCGGTGCTGGTGCTGCTGCTGACGCTGTGTCCGGCCTGGGGGGTGGAGCTGCCGGTGCAGGCGGAGGCGGCGCTGCTGATGGAGAAGGAGACGGGACAGGTGCTCTACGCCAAAAACGAGCACCAGGCCCTGGAACCGGCCAGCGTCACCAAGGTCATGACCCTGCTGCTGGTGATGGAGGCCATCGACCGGGGAACCCTGGCCTATGACGACGTGGTCACCGTCAGCGACTATGCCGCCTCCATGGGCGGCAGCCGGATTTTTCTGTCCCCCGGGGAGCAGATCACCGTGGAGGACCTGCTGAAGGGGGTGTGCGTGTCCAGCGGCAACGACGCCGCCGTGGCCCTGGCGGAAAAAACGGCGGGGGTCACGGAGCTGTTTGTGGAGCAGATGAACAACCGGGCCCGGGAGCTGGGGATGCAGGACACCCATTTCGTCAACTGCACGGGCCTGCCGGCGGAGGGCCACGTCACCAGCGCCTGGGACATCGCGGTGATGTCCCGGGAGCTGATCCGCCGTCACCCGGACATCCGGCGCTTTACCACCATCTGGATGGACACCCTTCGGGACGGACAGTTCCAGCTGTCCAACACCAACAAGCTCATCCGCTTTTATGAGGGGGCCACAGGGCTGAAAACCGGGTCCACGGACTCCGCCAGATACTGCATTTCCGCCACGGCGGAGCGGGAGGGCATGGAGCTGATTGCCGTGGTGCTGAAATCCCCCACCGGCCAGCAGCGGTTCGAGGACGCCAAGACCCTGCTCAACTATGGGTTCTCCACCTATGGCCTGGTCCATGCCGCCCCGGAGGAGCCGCTGCCGCCGGTGCCGGTGACATTGGGGACCCGGGATGCGGTGCAGTCTATGGTGGACCCGGCGGAGGGCCTGCTGCTGGCGGAAAAGGCCCGGCTCCAGGGGCTGGAGCAGACGGTAACTCTGCCGGAGTCCGCAGCGGCCCCGGTGCGTCAGGGGGACGTTCTGGGGACCCTGACCGTCACCCAGAACGGCAAAACGCTGCTGGAGGTGCCCATCCGGGCGGCGGAAACCGTGGAAAAGCTCACCTTCGGGGAGATGTTCCTGCGCCTGGCCCGGACCATGTGCTTCTGCGGGTGATCCTTGGCGGAAGCTGAACAGGAATGATATTGCGGCACAGAGGAAACAACGATACAATAAAATATAAACTCAGGATAAACTCAGGAGGGTAATCATAATGCAAAATATTCTTCGATATCTGACCCCGGAGATCCTGGCCTGGGAGAGCGGCAATATCCGGGAGGTCCGGCCCCTGGGCAGCGTTCTGTGCCTGCCGGACGGGCGGGAGTGGTACGCCTTCGGCTTTACCCGGGATGCGTATTACGGCAGTATCAGCCTGCTGATGGCATCCTCCCGGAGGGAGTGCGGAGAATGGGCGCGGGCCAACAGTCCGGCGGCTATCCGCTTCGGCGCGCAGCGGTATCTTATTGATACGACCGGCTATGGGATGTTCAGTGGCAGCGACGATCAGCTGTTCCGGCTGCCGCTGCTGCTGCGGGACCGCCCGCCTATGCCGGACTGGCTGAGAAGCACGCCGCTGTCCCGGCTCCTGATGGTGGACGCCCGGGTGGACCGGGCCCCGGAGCACATCCCCGGCGGTCCGGCGGAGCTGCTGCTGCGGGATGGGCGCGGCTGGGACCTGACCGCGTCCCGGGCAGAGCTGCGGACCATGTGATCGGATAGGATTTTCACCGTTTCGACGGGAATCCCCTTGTATTTTCCGGGAAAACGCGGTAAGATACGGTGTGATGAAAAATCCGATTTACACAGGAGGTAATCCCTATGATCCAGGTGGACCTGACCCATATGCGGCGATTTATCGCCCTGCCCTATGAGGCGGCGCTGGCGCCCCGCCTGCGCATCGCCCACAACCACTTGCAGAAGGGCGACGGCGCCGGAGGCAACTTCACCGGCTGGGTGCGCCTGCCCCAGGAGTATGACCGGCAGGAGTTCGACCGCATCCAGGCGGCGGCCCGGCGCATTCAGAGCGATTCCCGGGCCCTGGTGGTCATCGGCATCGGCGGCTCCTATCTGGGGGCAAGGGGCGTCATCGAGTGCCTGTGCTCCCCCAACTATAACCTCAGGCGCAAGGACACCCCCAACATCTATTTTGTGGGCAACGGCCTGTCCGACCGGCAGCTGCGGGAGACCATGGAGCTGCTGGAGGGGGTGGACTTCTCCGTGAACGTCATCTCCAAGTCCGGCACCACCACGGAGCCTGCCGTGGCCTTCCGGTTCTTCCGGGAGCTACTGGAGAAGAAATACGGCCCCGACGGCGCGGCCCGGCGCATTTACGCCACCACCGACCGGCAGAAGGGAGCCCTGAAGTCCCTGGCCGATCAGGCCGGGTACGAGACCTTCGTGGTGCCTGACGACATCGGCGGGCGCTACAGCGTCCTCACTGCCGTGGGCCTGCTGCCCATCGCCGTGGCGGGCATCGACATCCGGGCCCTGATGCAGGGAGCCGCCCGGATGCAGGAGGTCTGCACCGCCGGAGATATGGAGCAGAACCCCGCCTGGCAGTACGCCGGGGCCCGGTACCAGCTCTACCGCGCCGGGAAGAAGATCGAGATCCTGGCCTCCTATGAGCCGTCCTTCCGGTTCATGTCCGAGTGGTGGAAGCAGCTGTACGGCGAGTCCGAGGGCAAGGAGAACAAGGGCCTGTTCCCGGCCAGTGTGGAGTTCACGGCGGACCTGCACTCCATGGGCCAGTATATCCAGCAGGGGGAGCGCCATCTGCTGGAGACGGTGGTGCGCTTCGACCCAGAGGAGCAGGAGAGCACGGTGCCCTTTGACGCCGCCGACGGCGACGGGCTGAACTTCCTGGCGGGCAGGACCATGGACTTTATCCGCACCCAGGCCATGGACGGCACCCTGCTGGCCCACGAGGAGGGCGGCGTGCCCAACATCATCCTGCGCTGCGGGGCCCTGAACGCGGACACCCTGGGCCAGCTGATCTATTTCTTTGAATATGCCTGCGGCCTGTCGGGCTATCTGCTGGACGTGAACCCCTTCGACCAGCCGGGGGTGGAGGCGTATAAGAAGAATATGTTCGCCCTGCTGGGCAAGCCCGGCTATGAGGACATGGGCCAGGCCCTGCGGGAAAAGCTGGGCCGGTAAAAAACCGTATATTTTCCCATTGCCATTTCCGCCGAGTTATGGTATGGTATACATATATGCAAAAGGAGTGATCTCTTATGGTTAGATTGATTATGGGCGACAACGGCGCCGGCAAGACCAAGCAGCTCATCGAGCTGGTTCATGCCTCCGTGGCCGAAGAAGGCGGCTGTGTCGTCTGCATCGAGCCCGGCGCGGACATGACCTACGACATCAAGTCCTCTGTGCGCCTGGTCAACGCCGGTGAATACCACTTGGATTCTTTTGAGTGCCTGCGGGGCTTCATCAGCGGTCTGTATGCGGGCAATTACGATATTTCCCACGTCTATGTGGACAACCTCTGCAAGATCGTACATAGCGAGGACTTCGCCGCCGTGGAAAAGTTCCTGCACTGGCTGGACAAGTTCAGCGACGCCAACACCGTGAAGTTCACCGTGACCCTCACCGCCGACGCTTCCGTGGCCACCGAGGGCATGCGCAAGTATCTGTAACCAAAATCGGAACGACGCCCCAAAAGCCGCCGGGAAACCGGGACGTTCGCAAGAAAACCCAATGAAGCAGCAAGCAGGTGCCTGAGATGCTTACACAGGCACCTGCTTGTTATTTCCAATAAATTCACATCTATCGAGTTGACTTTGCAATGCAAATGGCATACAATATGTACATAAAAACTTGCAAAGGAGCTGCATTTATGGCCAGTACGAATTTCAGCGTCCGTATGGACAGCGATATCAAAAAGCAGTGTGAAACGCTTTATGGGGAATTGGGCATGACTCTGACCACTGCGATCAATGTTTTTCTGCGGCAGTCCCTCCGGGCAGGCGGCTTTCCTTTTGAGGTCAGACTGGATCAGCCCAATAAGGATACCATTGCGGCGATGCTGGAGGCGGAAAGAATTGCCAAAGATCCCGGCGTCAGGCATTATGCCGATGTGGAAGAAGCGCTTCGGGAGCTTAAACGATGAACCGCGAGATCGTTTGGACTACGCAGTTCAAAAAGGATTATAAACTGGCGCTGAAGCGGCATCTGGACATCGAATTGCTGGATAACGTGATCAGAATCCTATCCCGTGGGGAAACGCTGCCGGAGAGAAACAAAGACCATGCGCTGACAGGGGATTGGGTCGGGCACAGAGAATGCCATATTCTGCCGGACTGGCTCCTGGTGTACCGCATTGAGGACGATGTTCTGGTGCTGACATTATCCCGCACCGGAACACACAGCGATCTGTTCGGGAAATAAGCCGCGGCATTCGCGGCGGCTTTTTGTGTTGACATTTCCCCGCCGGGCAGATACAATAAGAGTTCAGGGATAAAAATCCGTTAAAACGCTGAAAATAAAGGACTGAGAGATATTATGGCAAAAGACCAGAGAAATGTGGAAGCCATCACCCCCATGGAGGTGGACTTCGCCAAGTGGTATACCGACATCTGCCTGAAGGCGGAGCTGGTGGACTATGCGTCCGTGAAGGGCTTCATGATCCTGCGGCCCTATGGCTACGCCATCTGGGAGAATATCCAGCGCATTATGGACGGCATGTTCAAAAAGACCGGCCATGTGAACGTGGCCATGCCCGTGCTGATCCCCGAGAGCCTGCTGAAAAAGGAGGGCGAGCTGGTAGAGGGCTTCGCCCCGGAGGTGGCCTGGGTCACCATGGGCGGCAGCGAGAAGTTAGAGGAGCGCCTGGCCTTCCGGCCCACCTCCGAGACCATGTTCTGCGACCATTGGCACAACGTGCTGCAGAGCTATCGGGAACTGCCCATGCTGTATAACCAGTGGTGCTCCGTGATCCGCTGGGAAAAGACCACCCGCCCCTTCCTGC
>OLOQ01001510.1_pt1 | contig 22027 bp, 24 predicted proteins | sample 1673101 | NCBI WGS metagenome assembly OLOQ01 (sample SAMEA3136754, study PRJEB25190) | human gut metagenome | biome: human gut; feature: human-associated habitat; material: faeces | place: Austria | collected 2013 | reverse complement strand
GCATTGCCTGCGGGTCTGCCGCTTTGTTGGTCGTAGTTGGGGAGAAAATAATATGGTACGGAACAGATATGTGCGGTAGGGGGGAGATCACATGGCTATGATGGACAGCTTCCTACATACGGTCCGGTTGACTGCCTGCTTTCAATAAACACAGTTGACTTGCGCCCTCTATGTCAAAACGCGCGACGCTGCATCAGCATCCGCACCAGCGTGACAACGGCGAGGACAGCGATGACAGCCGCCGACGCGATGCTCACGAAGGAGAGCAGCGCACCGTGGGCGGGCGGCATCAGGAATGCGGCCACAGCGGAGGCGAGGCACAGGATGACCAGAGAGGTGATGAGCTTCGTTCTATCCATAGTAGTTGTTCTCCTTTCATGGTGTGGGAATGTTCGTTTCCTTCTGTGCTTACAGCATACCATATATAGTGGTACGTATCTTTACAGAAAAGCTACGAACCGGTGGAAAGACGGATACAAAATGGTTACAAAGTGGTCGGAACGGTGACAATGGGTGTAGACTTTCCGGCCGGTTTCTGCTATAATGCAGGAAAGCTGTCATTTTATCTCTCGGAGGCGCTGCTGTTGCAATATTTGACAAATCTTTGGAACGCGCTGGACTTCGGTTCGCTGGAGAGCATACTGCTCCGCGTGGCGTCCGTGTTCCTGTGCCTGACCATACACGAGACGTGCCACGGCCTGGCGGCCTATGCGCTGGGCGACCCTACGGCCAAGCGGGCGCATCGGCTGAGCCTGAACCCCCTGCGGCACATCGACTGGCTGGGCCTTATTATGATGGTGGCGGCTGGCTTTGGCTGGGCCAAGCCGGTGCCGGTGGACCCGCATTATTTCAAAAAGCCAAAGCAGGGCATGGCGCTGACGGCACTGGCCGGGCCGGTATCCAACTTCCTGCTGGCGCTTTTGCTGCTGCTGATCGCCCGGGGCGAGTTCCTGCGGGCGGTGACCACGGGGAGCTTCAGCGGTACATGGTTTTCCTTCCTGGTGGATACGGCATCGCTGTCCGTGGGCCTGGGGCTGTTCAACCTGGTGCCTATCCCGCCGCTGGACGGCTCAAAGGTGCTGGCGGTGCTGCTGCCGGACCGGGCGTACAACTGGCTCATGCGCTATGAGCGCTTCGGTATGCTGGTGCTGCTGGTAGTTATCTCCGTGGGTGTCGGCAGCAACGCGCTGAACAGCGCCATACGCTGGACATTTACCCTGCTGTGCAGGCTGGTCGGTTTTGAGGTGTAAATTTGGACGATCCTATTTTTAAACTGGAAAAGGTGGTACAGACGCGTGGCGACGAGCCGCTGGAAGACTTCGAGGGGCCGCTGGATCTGATACTGTACCTGCTGGGAAAAAATAAGATAGAGATACAGGATATCCCCATCGCACTGATACTGGAGCAGTACCAGGATTATCTGGAAAAGCGAAAGCAGATGGATCTGGAGGTGGCCAGCGAGTTTATCACCATGGCCGCCCAGCTGATGTTCATCAAGACCCGTATGCTGCTGAACCTGGAGGACGAGGAAGCCCAGAGCGAGATGGACGCCCTCATCAAGTCGCTGGAGGAGCGCAAGCGGGGCGAGGCCTATGCCCGGGTGCGTATGCTGTCGGAACGGCTGGCACCCCTGAGCGAGTTCGGACGGAACATTCTGACGCGGCCGCCGGAGCCTATGGAGCGCGGGAAGATCTATGAGTACGACCAGGAGCCGGCGGATCTGGTGCTGACCATGCAGGAGGTCACGGACCGGCGGGGCGCGCCGGAGGCACCGCCTATCCGGGCCTTTGACGAGATCGTGAAGCGGGAGCCGTATCCTGTGGAGACAAAGGCGAAGGAGATCCTGCGGCGGCTGCGGGGTGTGGGCATTACGCGCTTTTTGCTGCTGTTCCGCGGCAGCAAGACACGCAGTGAGCTGGTGGCCACGTTCATGGCGGTTCTGGAGCTGTGCCGGAACAATCTGATCAAGCTGGCCGGCGCGGCCAGCGACTGCACCGTCACCGCAGAGGGCGACGCGCCCGAAGAACTGATGTAAGGGGAGACCTATGGATACACTGGAAATGAAGGATATCGAGGCCGCCGTAGAGGGCATACTGTTTGCCTCCGGCGAGCCTGTGGCGGTGGACCGCATCTGCGTGGCGCTGAACATGGACCGCCCCACGGTGGAGCTGGTACTGCAGCATTTGCAGGACTATTACAGCTATGAGCGACGGGGCGTGCGGCTGCTGCGGATGGAGGACAGCTGGCAGCTGTGCTCCGCGCCGGAGTACGGCGACCAGATTCGTAAGGCGTTTGAGATTCGTAAGCCCGCCAAGCTCAGCCAGCCGGCGCTGGAGGTGCTGACCATCATCGCGTACTATCAGCCCACCACCCGGGCCTATGTGGACCAGATACGGGGCGTGGACAGCTCGTATACGGTGGGTCTGCTGCTGGATCGCCATTTGATCGAGGAGTGCGGACGGCTGCAGGTGCCGGGGCGGCCGCGGCTGTACCGGACGACACAGGCGTTTTTGCGGGCGTTTCATCTGAATTCGCTGGAGGAGCTGCCCCAGCTGCCGGGAATGGAGGCCGACGGACAGCTGCGGCTGGACGACGATACGGTACCGGCGGACGGGGAGAACGGCGCGGAGGCGCTGTAAGCATACGGGAGAGATAACGCGGGAGGAGGGAGCACGATGACGGCGGTGTACATCATACTGGGCATTCTGCTGTTTTTCTTACTGCTGTCGCTGCTGCGTATCGGCGTGCGGGCAGACTTCGCGGGCGACCTTGCGGACACAAGCGTCACGGTGATCGCGGGGCCGGCGCGGATACAGATGCTTCCCAAACCGGATAAACCGGAGAAGCCCAAAAAGCCCAAGAAAGAAAAGAAGAAAAAGACACCGCAGGAGGAGAGCACCAAGGGGAAGGAAAAGAAAAAGCCGTCTCTGTCGGCGCAGGATATCAAGACGCTTCTGCCGGCGGTGTGGGCGTCCCTGAAGGGCGGACTGCGAAAGACGCGGCAGCGGCTGCTGATCGACCCGCTGGAGCTGTCGGCGGTGCTGCCGGGGGCGATGGACCCGGCGGGGGCGGCGGAGCTGTACGGCTATATCAACGCCGGAATGTGGACGGTAATGCCGCAGCTGGAGCAGTTGACGCGGATACCGGACCCCGGCCTCCACGTGGAGGTGGACTTTGACAGCGAGCAGCTGCGGCTCACAGGCCGGCTGGGTGTGAGTTTGCAGATACGGGACCTGTTCGCCATCGGCTGGGCTTTCGCCAAGCCGGTGATACGGTGGCTCCTGGCCATGCGGAAGCGGCAGAGCGCCGCGGAGAAGGCGAAGGCGGCGCAGAACGCCGCAAAGCAGCGCGAAACAGTACACACAGCGCCGGACGGCGCGGGACATACGACCACATCAACTTCGACAAAGGAGAGCTGACAATGGAAATGACCGAAAAGAAAAATGACCTAAAGAGCATGATGGTGGAGTCTATGGAGAAGGTCAAGGAGATGGTGGACGCCAACAATATCGTGGGCGAACCTATCACCACGCCGGACGGCGTGACGCTGATCCCTATCTCCCGGCTGAGCTACGGCTTCGGCTGCGGCGGCGGTGACTACGGCAAGAACAAGGAGCATTCCGGCGCCGGCTGCGGCGCGGGCGTGCGGGTGGAGCCCATGGCCTTCCTGGTGGTCAAGGGCGGCGTGACCCGTATGCTGCCGGTGGGTGCGCCGGCCATCACTACCGTGGACCGGGTCATCGAGATGGTGCCGGAGCTGCTGGATCGGGTCGAGGGCTTCGTGGATAAGAAGCGGAACAAGGATTTCTGATATCAGACAAGAAGACAAGCAGCGCGGGAATAGACTGAGAGCATCCTGTAATGAGGGGGGCTTTCTGTGACCCGAGGGATCTTGGCGGCGCTGTGCGCCGCACTGGCCGTGCTGACATGCATACCCGCTGTGGCGGAGGCTGTGGAGGTCTCCGCCACGGCTTGCGTCCTGATGGACGCGGACACGGGGCAGGTGCTGTATGAAAAGAACGGGGACAAGCGGATGCTCATCGCCAGCACCACCAAGCTGATGACGGCGCTGGTGGCTCTGGAGCTGGGGGAGCCGTCGCAGGTCATCACCGTAACTGCCGCCCACATGGCGGAGGGGTCCTCCATGTACCTGCGGCCGGGGGAGAGGCTGACGCTGGAGGAGCTGCTGTACGGGCTGCTGCTGTGTTCGGGCAACGACGCGGCACTGGCGCTGACGGAATGTGCGGGGGGTGTGGCGCCCTTTGTGGAACGGATGAACGAAAAGGCCGCCGCGCTGGGCATGAGGAACAGCCATTTTGCCAATCCCAACGGACTGGATGACGAGGCACACTATTCCACCGCCTATGACATGGCGCTGCTGGGGTGCGCGGCGGTGAACGAGCCGACGCTGCGGCGGACGGCCTCCACACGGACGGCGGTCATCGGCGGGCGGACGCTGACCAACCACAACAAGCTGCTGAGCCGCCTGGACGGGTGCGTGGGGCTGAAGACCGGGTACACGAAGGCGGCGGGGCGGACGCTGGTGTCCTGCGCGGAGCAGGCGGGACATCGGCTGGTGGCGGTGACACTGCGGGACGGGGACGATTGGAACGACCACGAGGCACTGTACCGCTGGGGGTTCCTGCTGACAGGCATACAGGAGACGCTGGAGACGCGCCTGCTCGGCGCACTGGGAAACGGGAGAGAGGTATCGCCATGACCGAGCGCATACAGAAGCTGCTGGCCGCCGCGGGGCTGTGCTCCCGCCGGACGGCGGAAGAGTGGATCGCCGCCGGACGCGTGACCGTCAACGGACGGCGGAGCCGTGTAGGCGACAAGGCGGATCCGGAGACGGACGATATCCGGGTGGATGGACGGCCCCTGCGGGGCGCGGCACAGCACGTGTATCTGATGCTGCACAAGCCGCGGGGCTATGTGACCACCCTCTCTGACGAACGGGGCCGCCCTACGGCGGCATCGCTGGTCAGGGACTGCGGCGCACGGGTGTATCCCGTGGGACGGCTGGACCTGGACTCGGAGGGATTACTGCTGTTTACCAACGACGGGGCGCTGACCCATGCGCTGCTGCATCCCAGCCATCAGGTGGACAAGACGTATATCGTTACGGTCACCGGCGCGGCGGAGGACAGCGCACGGCAGCTGTCGGCGGTGGACAGACTGGACGGACAGCCCATCGTGCCGGCGGCGGTGACGGAGCTGTATCGGAAGGATGGTACGGCGAAATACCGGGTGGTGATCCACCAGGGTAAGAAGCGGCAGATCCGGCGGATGTGTGCCGCAGTGGGGTTGACGGTCACGCGGCTGTGCCGTGTGGCGGAGGGCAGTATCACCCTGGGTGACCTGCCGCCGGGAAAGTGGCGGTATCTGACAGCGGAGGAGCTGCAATCTATCAAAGGAAGCCATCAACATGAATGAAAACGTGCTACAGACCATCCGGGCCGGGATGGATACCTTTTCGAAGGGACAGAAGCGCATCGCAGCGTTTATACTGGACAATTATGACCGCGCGGCGTTTATGACCGCCGCGCGGCTGGGCGAGACGGCCTCCGTCAGTGAGTCCACGGTGGTGCGCTTTGCCGCGCAGCTGGGCTACGACGGCTATCCGGAGATGCAGAAGGCCCTGCAGGAGCTGATACGGGGTAAGCTGACCTCCATCCAGCGGATACAGGTATCGCGGGATCAAATGTCCGGCGCGGACATTCTGGGCAGTGTGATGCAGCGGGATATGAACAGCATACACAATGTCATCGAGCAGTTGGACCGGGATGCCTTCAGCCGGGCGGTGGACAAGCTGCTGGGGGCGGAGCACATCTATATCCTGGGTGTGCGGTCCTCCTCATTTCTGGCGGGGTATCTGAACTTCTACCTGCACCTGATCTTCAAGAACGTGACGCTGGTGCAGTCCAGCGCCGCCGGTGAGATCTATGAGCAGCTGGCCCACATCGGCAGGGGCGACGTGCTGGTGGGAATATCCTTCCCGCGGTACTCCAAGATGGCTATCCACGCGGTGGAGTTTGCCTGCCGGCGGGGCGCGGAGGTGGTGGCGATCACCGATTCGGCACTGTCTCCGCTGTACGGCATGGCGGCGGTATCGCTGCTGGCGCCCTGCGACATGATCTCCTTCGTGGACTCCATGGCTGCGCCGCTGAGCCTGCTGAACGCGCTGATCCTGGCGGTGGGGCAGCAGCGGCGGGATGACCTGTCCGCCACGCTGGCGGATATGGAGCAGGTGTGGTCCAGGTACAGTATTTTCGGGAAAGATGACGAGTGACATGGCGAAGGAGATCGTGGTGATCGGCGGCGGCGCCGCCGGTCTGATGGCGGCCATCACCGCGGCCCGACAGGGCGCGGCGGTGACGCTGCTGGAGCCCAACGAACGGCTGGGCAAGAAGGTGAATATCACCGGCAAGGGCCGGTGCAATGTGACCAATGACTGTGACCGGGAGACGCTGCTTGCCAGCATTCCCGGTAATGGGCGATTTTTGTACGGTGCGCTGACACGGTTCACGCCGCGGGACACCATGGCGTTTTTCGAGGCGCTGGGCGTGCCGCTGAAGGTGGAACGGGGAAACCGGGTGTTTCCGGTGTCTGACAGTGCCTTCGACATCACCAACGCGCTGGAACGGGAGCTGAAGCGCCGGAAGGTGCGGTGGGCCCGTGACCGGGCCGTATCAGTGGAGACGGCGGATGGCGCGGTATGCGCCGTGACCGGAGAGAAGGGGACGTACCCCGTGCAGGCGGTCATCCTGGCCACAGGCGGGGTGTCCTATCCCGGCACCGGGTCTACGGGGGATGGCTACCGCATAGCGGAGGCACTGGGACACACCATTGTGCCGCCGCGGGGCTCACTGGTGCCGCTGGTGTGCGCGGGCGAGGACTGTCCGGCTATGCAGGGCCTGAGCCTGCGGAACGTAGCAGTGACGGTATACAACGGGAAGAAAAAGGCGGTGTTCCGGGATTTCGGCGAGCTGCTGTTTACCCACTTCGGGGTGTCTGGACCGCTGGTGCTGTCCGCCAGCGCCCATCTGCGGCGCTGGGAGGGGGAGCACTATACGATAGAGATCGACCTGAAGCCGGCGCTGGACGAGCAGAAGCTGGACGCGCGGGTGCTGCGGGACATCGGAGAAAATCCCAACCGGGAGATGGGGACCATCGCCGCGGGGCTGGTGCCCCACAGCATGGCGCCGGTGGTGCTGCGCCGGTCGGGGCTGACCGGAAGCGAAAAGGCCAACAGCCTGACAAAGGAACAGCGCCGGGCACTGGTGCAGGTGCTGAAGCACTTTACGCTGGAGCTTACCGGGCCGCGGCCCGTCAGTGAGGCGATCGTCACCGCCGGCGGCGTGAAGGTGGGAGAGGTAACGCCAAACACCATGGCGTCGAAGCGGGTGAGGGGATTGTATTTTGCCGGCGAGGTGCTGGATGTGGACGCCTATACGGGGGGCTTTAATTTACAGATCGCATGGGCGACGGGGTATCTGGCGGGGCTGAGCGCCGCAGAAAGCGAGGAGATGACATGACGGAGAGACAGTACGCAGTGGCCATCGATGGGCCGTCCGGCGCGGGGAAGAGCACGCTGGCCCGGGCGGCGGCGGAGGCGCTGCATATCTTATATGTGGACACCGGGGCCATCTATCGGACCATCGGCGTGTATATGTATCGGCACGACATCGCGCCAACGGACGCGCCGGCGGTGATCGCGGCGCTGCCGGAGATCACTGTGGCCCTGCGGTATGACGAGGAGGGTCTGCAGCGGATGTATCTCAACGGTGAGGACGTGACGAAGGAGATACGCCTGCCGATGATATCGAAGTACGCCTCAGACGTGTCGGCCATACCGGAGGTGCGGGCGTTCCTGATGGAGCTGCAGCGGTCTCTGGCGCGGGAGCACAGCGTCATCATGGACGGACGTGACATCGGGACCGTGGTGCTGCCGGACGCGGAGGTGAAGGTGTTTCTGTGCGCGGATGTGGAGACGCGGGCGCGGCGGCGGTTTTTGGAGCTGGAGCAGCGGGGCACGCCGAAGCCCTTTGACGAGGTGCTGCGGGATATGGAGCAGCGGGATTATAACGATACCCACCGGGCGGCGGCGCCGCTGCGGCCGGCGGATGATGCCATTATGATCGACAACACGGACATGGACTTCGCGGCCAGCCTGGAGCTGCTGCTGGATGTGATACGGGGGCGTGTGGCATCGTGAGAAATAAGTTTTACGCGGCGGCGTGGCGGGTGCTGCGCCCGCTGGTGCTGTTTTTTCTGCCGGTGGACCTGCGGGGAACGGAGCATCTGGAGGGCGGAGAACCGGTGCTGCTGTGCGCCAATCACTCCAGCGCCTGGGACCCCATCCTATTCGTGCTGTCCATGCCCCAGCGGTTCAACGTGCGGATCATGGCTAAGAAGCAGTTGTTCTCCATCCCCATCGTGGGTGGATTCCTGCGGGCGATCGGTGTGTTTCCGGTGGATCGGGGCAACAGTGACATTGGGGCGGTGAAGACCGCCATACAGAGCCTGCGGGACGGGTGGAACCTGTTCCTGTTTCCGGAGGGAACACGGGTGAAGACACCGGGACAGGCGGATGTCAAGTCCGGCGCGGGCATGATGGCCATCCGTGCCGGCGTGAAGCTGGCGCCGGTATATATCGGCACGAAGAAGCGCATATTCCGCAAGACGCCCATCATAATCGGCGAGCCCTTCGAGCCGGAGTACACCGGCCGCAAGGGTACGGCGGAGGAATATACTGCCAACGCCCATGAGGTCATGCGGCGGGCCTATGCCCTGGGAGGGATCGAATGCAGGTGATACTGGCGAAGACGGCGGGGTTCTGCTACGGCGTGGAACGGGCCGTGCACATGGCGGAGGCGGCAGCCCGGGAGGGCGGCTGCGTCATGCTGGGCAGTATCATACACAATGACCGGGTCATCACAGCGCTGGAGGCGTTGGGTGCGCGGCAGGCGGACAGCCCTCAGCAGGTGCGGCCGGGAGAGACGGTGATCATCCGTACCCACGGCGAGACACGGGAGGCTTTGCGGGTGCTGGAGGAGCGGGGCGCACAGATCATGGATGCCACCTGTCCCCATGTGCTGCGGATCCACCGGCTGGTGGAACGGGCAGCCCGTGCGGGCCGGACACCCATCATTATCGGAGAAGCGCACCATCCGGAGGTGATGGCCGCCGCAAGCCGCTGTGAGCGCAGCGTGGTGCTGGAAAACACGGCAGAGCTGGCTGATTGGGTGGCGGCGGACCCGGCGCGGAAGGACATGGATTTGCTGGTTACCGCACAGACGACCTGTATTCGTTCGATATGGGAAGAGTGTGTAAAATTTTTAAAAAAACAGTGTACAAACGCCGAAATCTTTGATACAATATGTGATGCTACGCAAAAACGTCAATCCGAGGCGGCGAATATCGCCGGACGGGCGGACGTTATGGTCGTGGTCGGAGATCGTAAAAGTGCCAACACCAGACATTTAGCGGAGATCTGCAGCACACGCTGCGCCCGGGTCTATCAGATCGAAGGGCCGGAGGAGCTGCGGATCGGGTCCCTTAACGGATGTTCTATGGCGGGGCTTACAGCCGGCGCGTCCACGCCTGCGGGCATCATTAAGGAGGTATATGCAACGATGAGCGAAGAGATCAAGAACATGGAAGCTACGGAAGAGAGCTTCGAGGAAATGCTGGAAAAATCTTTTAAGACTTTGAATACAGGAGAGAAGGTAACCGGTATTGTAACGGCGATCGGCCCCACCGAGGTGCAGGTCGATCTGGGCTGCAAGCAGGCGGGCTATATCTCTGTGGACGAGTTGTCCGCAGATCCCAATGTGAAGCCTGAGGACGTCGTCAAGGTCGGCGACGAGATCGAGACCTATATCATCCGCGTCAACGACGTGGAGGGTTATGCCATGCTGTCCAAGAAGCGTCTGGACGCTGTCAAGGTCTGGGAGGATATCGAGAAGGCCCGCGAGGACAAGACCACTCTCGAAGGTAAAGTCACCGAGGAGAACAAGGGCGGTATCGTCGTTAATGTTAAGGGCGTGCGCGTGTTTGTGCCCGCTTCCCAGTCCGGTCTGCCCCGCGGCGCTGAGCTGAGCACCATGATCGGCCAGACCGTGTCCCTGCGGATCACCGAGGTCAACCGTGCCCGCCGCCGCGTCGTCGGCTCCATCAAGGCCGTGACCTATGAGGCCCGTCAGGCCGCCCAGGCGGAGATCTGGAACAACATCGAGGTCGGCAAGCACTACACCGGCACCGTGAAGTCCATGACTTCCTACGGTGTGTTCGTGGACATCGGCGGCGTGGATGGTATGGTACATATCTCCGAGCTGTCCTGGAGCCGTATCAAGAACCCCGCCGAGGTCGTCTCCGTGGGCGATACCCTGGACGTGTACGTTATCTCCTTCGATCCCGAGAAGCACAAGATCTCCCTGGGTGTGAAGGACCGCAGCATGAACCCCTGGGATAAGTTCATGGCTACCTACCACGTGGGCGATGTGGCCAACGTGCGTATCGTGAAGCTGATGACCTTCGGCGCGTTCGCCGAGGTCGTGCCCGGTGTGGACGGCCTGATCCACATCTCCCAGATCGCGGATCGCCGCATCGAGAAGCCCGGCGACGTGCTGACCGAGGGCGAGATGGTGGATGCCAAGATCACCGCCATCGACGAGGAGAAGCAGAAGATCTCCCTGTCCATCCGCGCGTTGCTGGCTCCCGCCGCTGACGAGGACGCCGACGAGGAGTAATTAGATCGTAAAACACCTCCGCTGCCCCACAGGCAGCGGAGGTGTTTTTGGTTGTTTTCACAATGGCGTGCAGGGGAAAATATCTTGCGACCTTGCGGAGAGGCATGGTACAATCGAGGTGGGCAAGAGAATTTAAGAGCATTGTGCTGAAGATAGAACGGATCAATTGGAATTTGACAGGGGGAGCGTGATCGTATGAAAAAGTTGATGGCATCAGTGTTAGCGTTGGTTTGCGTTGTTGCTATGGCGGGCTGCGGAAAGTCGAATGTTGGGGACTATCCTGCGACGATAATGGTAAATGGGATAAATTACTATTCGACCGATAATGCTGTTCCCGTTGAAGTAGACGAGAGTGTTATTCAGTACACCACGTCGTATGCGGAGGATGGCGTTCCCCGAAAAGATGGTGAGGCAAACTTCAACAGAGACCTGGGGACTCCGTATGCTGTTATTGAGGAAGACTTGGTAGTTGTCCTTATGGAGAATGAGTGGATAGAGTTCAAGGCAAAGTAAGAGCGATCTCGGGTCGCGAAAGAGCGGGACGATGGGAGAAGCGTGCCGTACGAAAGGGACGGGGGATGAAGCGGGGAAAAGAAAAATAATTTTGGGAGAGTTGCCTGTTTGTGGGCAACTCTCCCGGTTTTTTGGCATAGGGGCAGAACTGGATCGCAGGAAGAGGGGAGCGCATATGAAAAGAGCAGACGTGAACTGGGGAGAGGTAAGGCGTAAGTATGAGTCGGGAATGTATACCTATCAGCGATTGGCAAGGGAGTACCATGTGTGCACACAGACGGTGTGGCGACACGCGGTCAAGGGGCAGTGGCAGATCGGTCGGGAGGAGGCGGAAAAGCAGATACTCCGGCGATGCCTGATGGCCACGGCAAAGCTGCTGGAGACGGCGGCTGCCGGGGCTACGGAACGGCTGGAAAGCGGAGAGGGCAGCCTGAAGGAGGTCAAGGAGCTGGGAGGTATCCTGCAGGCGCTGGTGGGGACAGCGGCAAAGATGTGCCAGGGCGAAAAAAACAAGGACACGGCGGTAAACGAGATACGGGTGATCATGTCGGAGGAGGTAGAGGCGCTGAGCGGATGATATCCATGCCGGACCTGTTCATTTTTGCACAAGCATTCCCGGGAATTCTTGTGGGTTTCGTCAATTTCCCCGCGGGCTGCATTGTGGTAAAATTAACAATTAGAAAATTCAGCCTTCGTCGGAAGGGATAGGAAAGAACAGGGAGGAACAGGACATGGCTTTTGCTGATTTTCAGGCGCTGTACAAGCAGAAACTGACCACCGCGGACGAGGCGGTGAAGGTCATCAAGTCCGGTGATTGGGTGGACTACGGCTTCTGCGCCATCCACCCCCGGGTGCTGGACGAGGCGCTGGCCCGCCGTGCACCGGAGCTGGAGGATGTGAAGGTCCGGGGCGGTATTAGCCTGTGGAAGCCGGCGATCTTCGACATCGAGGATCCGGTGCACCATATCATCTTCAACTCTCACCACATGAGCAGCGTGGAGCGCCATCATATCGCCAGTGGCGCCGGGTTCCATGAGCCCATGCGGTACTCCGAGCTGCCCCGGTACTACTACGACCACATCACGCCGCCGGACGTGGCCATGTTCCAGGTGGCCCCGATGGACAAGCACGGGTACTTCAACTTCGGGCTCTCCGCCAGCCACGTGAAGGCGGTGTGCGAGATGGCCAAGGTGGTCATCGTGGAGGTCAACGAGAATATGCCCCGGTGCCTGGGCGGCTTTGACAACTGCATCCATGTCAGCGAGGTGGACATGATCGTGGAGGGGCGCAACGACCCCATGGGCGTCCAGCCCAGCGGCACGGCCACGGAGGTGGACCGGGCGGTGGCGAAGCTGATCGTGGAGCAGATACCCGACGGGGCCTGTTTGCAGCTGGGCATCGGCGGTATGCCCAACACCGTGGGCGCTATGCTGTGCGAGTCCGACCTGAAGGATCTGGGCGTACACACGGAGATGTATGTGGACGCCTATGTGGATCTGGCTATGGCGGGGAAGGTCACGTGCATGAAGAAGAACATCGACCGGGGCCGGCAGGTGTTCGCCTTTGCCGCCGGTACCCAGAAGCTGTACGACTATCTGGACGACAACCCGGCGTGCATGGCCGCGCCCATCAGCTACACCAACGACATCCGTACCATCGCGGCCATCGACAACTTTGTCTCCATCAACAACGCGGTGGATGTGGACCTGTACGGGCAGGTGAATGGTGAGACGGCGGGCACCAAGCAGATCAGCGGCGCCGGCGGACAGCAGGACTTTGTGCTGGGCGCGTATCTGTCCAAGGGCGGTAAGAGCTTTATCTGTCTCAGCTCCACTCACGCAGACAAGGACGGCACGCTGCATTCCCGCATACGGCCTACCCTGCAGAACGGTTCCGTGGTGACGGATACCCGCGTGAACACCATGTACGTGGTGACGGAGTACGGCTGCGTGTGCCTGAAGGGACTGACGGTGTGGGAGCGCGCGGAGAAGCTGATCTCCATCGCGCACCCGGACTTCCGGGAGGAACTGATCCGCGAGGCGGAGAAGCAGAAGATCTGGTATCCCCACAACAGAAGATAACGAATAACGAAAAAGAGCGCCGGGAGGCGCTCTTTTTGCATGAAAGAGGCGGTATCCGCGCAAGCTACGGCAAAAAGGAGGCGCGGATATGAGCAACGACGAAAACCGGGAAAAGAACGAGGAAAAAGCGGCGGTGCCGGTACAGCCGATCATTGATATGGGCAGCACTGTGGTGAAAAACAGCCGGGGGACGATACACTGCCTGACCATCGTGGGGCAGGTGGAGGGACACACGCTGCTGCCGGACAATCTGAAGAGCACGAAGTACGAGCACGTGCTGCCGCTGCTGGCGGCGCTGGAGCAGAACGAACAGGTGGACGGGGTGCTGCTGCTTCTGAACACCGTGGGCGGCGACATCGAGGCGGGACTGGCCATCGCGGAGCTGGCGGCGGGCATGACGAAGCCGGTGGTGACGCTGGTGCTGGGCGGCGGGCACTCCATCGGCGTACCGCTGGCGGTGTGCGGGAAGGAGACATTCATCGCGCCCACGGCGTCCATGACAGTGCACCCGGTGCGGATGTCCGGGACGGTCATTGCCGCGCCGGAGACGTACAGGTATTTTGAACGCCTCCAGGAGCGCATTATTCAGTTCGTGGCGGCCAACAGCCGCGTGACCGCGGAACGGTTCCGGGAGCTGATGCTCTCCAGCGGCGACATGGCCAACGACGTGGGGACGGTGCTGTACGGCGAGCAGGCGGTGGCAGAGGGTATCATCGACCGGATCGGTACACTGGGCGATGCGCTGGAGGCACTGTACGGACAGATCGAACGGCGGCATGGATAGACATTGGCGGAGGGCGGGGGCTCTCCGCTTTTTTCATGCCGGCGCGTGGGTTTTTCTTGAAAAACGGGGACTTCCATAGTATACTATCTTAGTTAAGGTATGCCAAAGTATAAGAGGTGACGCAGTTGTACTTAAAAGCACTTGAGATACAGGGGTTCAAGAGTTTCCCCGACAAGACGGTATTGAATTTCGGCGAGGACATCACCGCTATCGTGGGACCAAACGGGTCCGGCAAGTCCAACATCTCCGACGCCATACGCTGGGTCATGGGCGAGCAGAACAGCCGCCAGCTCCGCGGTGCCAAGATGGAGGACGTGATCTTCGGCGGTACGGAGAAGCGGAACCAGATGGGCTTTGCCCAGGTGACGCTGGTCATCGACAACACCGAGCATATCTTCCCTACCCGGGAGGAGGCAGAGGTGGCCGTGACACGGCGGTATTACCGCAGCGGTGAGTCGGAGTACTATATCAATAAGCAGTCCGTGCGGCTGAAGGACGTGAACGAGCTGTTCATGGACACCGGTATGGGCCGGGAGGGCTATTCCATTATCGGACAGGGCAAGATCGACGAGATACTGTCTGTGAAAAGCGGCGAGCGCCGGGAGATCTTCGAGGAGGCCGCCGGTATCAGCAAATACCGGCACCGCAAGGAGGAGTCCGAGCGCAAGCTGGAGCGCACCGAGGAAAACCTGGTGCGTATCAACGACAAGATCGCCGAGCTGGAATTGCAGGTGGAGCCGCTGCGGGCGCAGGCGGAGACGGCGAAGAAGTATCTGGTGCTGCGGGATGAGCTGCGGGTGCTGGAGATCTCCGTGTGGCTGGAGCAGCTGCAAAACTTGCGGACTGCCAAGCTGAAGCTGGAGAGCGATACGGCTCAGGCCAAGGAGGCCTGTGACCAGGCCCAGGCGGCGCTGGACGAGGCCTACGCCCAGGGAGAGCGTTTTACCGAGGAGATGCGGCAGAACGACGTGGCGGCTGACGCGCTGCGCGGTCAGGTGACCGAGGCGGAGTCCGCCGCCGGCGAGGAGTCTGCGGCCATCGCGGTGCTGCAGACCTCTGTGGAGCACAACAACGAGTCTCTGCGCCGGCTGGAACAGGAACTGACCAGCACAGACCAGCGGCGGGAGAATTTACAGGGACAGATCGACGGACAGCTGGCGCGTATCGCGGACATCGACCGCGACGCGGCGGTATTGGAGACGGCGCTGAGTGAGCTGCTCTCTCGGGCGCAGGCGCTGGCTGACAGCGCAAAGGGCGCGGCGGACGAGGCCGAGGCCCTGCGGGCGCAGGAGGCCATTGCTGTGGCCGAGGCCGCAGACGGGCGCGCCGCGCTGTCCGCCCTGCAGGCGGGCCTGGACGAGGCCGGACAGCGGCGGATTACGGTGCGGCAGGAGCTGTCCGAGGCACAGCGTAAGCTGGAGGAGAGCGAAAAGGACGCAAAGACCAATCGCCGGGCGCTGAACGATGCCAGGGAGGAGGCCCAGGCGGCGGAGAATATCATTCAGGGTCACAGCCTGCGAATGGACAGCCGCCGCCAGAAGGCGCAGAGCACCCAGGACGCAAAACAGGAGCTGACCCGGCAGGTGAACGCCCAGGAGGACCGCATCCGTCTGCTGACGGAGATGGAGAAGGAGTATGAGGGCTTCAACAAGGCGGTAAAGACCGTGATGCAGGCAGCGGAGAAAAACACGCTGCGGGGCATTCACGGGCCGGTGGCCGGACTGATGACCACAGAGCAGGCCTATGCCGTGGCGCTGGAGACGGCGCTGGGCGCGGCACTGCAGAACATTGTGGTGGAACGGGAGGAGGACGCCAAGGCGGCCATCCAGTTTCTGAAGCAGCGGGACGGCGGCCGCGCTACGTTCCTGCCGCTGACGGCCATCCGGGGCGACGAGCTGCGGGAGAACGCTGCGGGAGAGTATGGTTTTGTAGGCATCGCCAGCCGTCTGGTGCGGTACGACGCGCGATACGACCATATTTTTAAAAATCTGCTGGGCCGGACGGTGGTAGTGGAGGACCTGGACAGCGGTATCGCCATGGCGCGTAAGTTCCGCAATGCCTTCCGCATCGTGACGCTGGACGGACAGATCATCAACCGGGGCGGCTCCATGACCGGCGGCTCTGCCAGCCGATCCTCCGGCGTGCTGTCCCGGGCCAATGAGCTGGAACGGCTGAAGGCGGCACAGGGCGCCCTGCACGGTAAGCTGAACGAGGCCGCGCAGCAGGCCGAGACGGCCCAACGGGAGCTGCAGAAGGCTGAATATGAATTGCAGGTGGCCAAGGACCAGCAGCGCAAGGCGGCGGACGAGGTGCTGACCTTACAGGGACGGCAGGACCACTATGACCTCCTGTTGGAGAGCCTGCGCCTGAGCTGCGAGACTATGGAGCAGGAGTTGTCCGGCCTGGACCGCCGGGAGACGGACGGCCGCGGGCGCATGGCCGGGATACAGGCGGACATCACTGCGGCAGAGGACCGCGCGGCCGCGCTGCGGCAGGAGATGCGGGACAAGCTGGCCGGCCAGACCGATCTGACGGAGCAGACCAACCAACTGGCCCAGGCCGTCAGCGACAAGAAGGCCGATCAGGCGGCACTGAGCGCGGAGAAGGACAGCGTTCTGCGGAGCGTGGAGGACCTGCGGGGCTTGCAGGCGGATATGGTATCCGACCGCGCTGAGCGCGACCGGCGGGTGCAGGAATACCGGCAGGCCAACGAGAAGGCGCTGGCCGATATGGCGGGCCATCAGGCGGCGCTGGAGGAGAAGAACGCCCGTGTGATACAGCTGCGGCAGCGGCTGGAGGATCTGGCCCAGGCCAAACTGGCGCTGGAGCAGCAGCGTGACCAGAACGGCCGCGACAGCCGCGCCTGCAACGATACGCTTTTGCAGACCATGCAGGCGTACAACAAATTGCAGCAGAAGCTGGAAAACAGCGGCATGGAGGAGAGCCAGATCCTGGAGAAGCTGTGGGAGCGCTACGAACTGAGCCACAGCGACGCCATGGAGCAGCGTATCGAGCTGGAGAGCGTGCCCAAGGCCACGCGGCGCATTGCCGAACTGAACCGGGAGATCAAGGCGCTGGGTACGCCCAACATCGGCGCCATCGAGGAATTTGACCGGGTGAACACCCGGTACACCTATCTGTCCGAGCAGCGCAGCGATGTGGAGCAGGCCAAGGAGGAGCTGCTGGGCATTATCGACCAGATCACCCAGCAGATGACCAGCATTTTTGCCGAGCAGTTCCAGCTGCTGAACGAGAGCTTCCAGGAGACGTTTTTGGAGCTGTTCGGCGGCGGCAAGGCCCGGTTGGAGCTGGAGGACGAGAGCGATATCCTCAACTGCGGCATCGAGATCAAGGTACAGCCCCCTGGCAAGCAGCTGAAGACCATCACGCTGCTGTCCGGCGGTGAGAAGGCCTTTGTTGCCATCGCGCTGTACTTCGCCATTCTGAAGGTACATCCCACGCCGTTCTGCGTGATGGACGAGATCGAGGCGGCGCTGGACGAGGCCAATGTGGTGCGCTACGCCCGGTATATGCGGCGGATCGCCGGAAAGACGCAGTTTATCGTCATAACCCACCGGCGGGGCACCATGGAGGAGGCGGACGTGCTGTATGGCGTGACCATGCAGGAAAAGGGCGTCAGCCGGATACTGACCATCAATCTCAACGACATGGCCAAGGAGCTGCATATCAAATAAGGAGGGCTTGTTATGGCAATGGGCTTATTTCAAATACTTAAGGAGGCGTTCACCGCCGTCCCCACCTTCGACGACCTGAATGACGAGTTCTACGACGGACTGGAGGAAGCGCTGATCCTGGCCGATGTGGGTGCTGATACCGCCGCTGATACCGTGGCTCAGCTGCGGAAGCGGGTGAAGGAACGCTTTATCGGCCGGATGGACGAGGTAAAGGACGCCCTGCGGGACATCCTGAAGAGCAAGCTGGAGGTGGGCGACAGCGCGTTGGTGCTGGAGGGCAAGCCCGCCGTGGTGCTGGTCATCGGCGTCAACGGCGTGGGCAAGACCACATCCATCGGCAAGCTGGCCAAGCAGCTGAAGGACCAGGGCAAGAAGGTCCTGCTGTGCGCGGGCGATACGTTCCGTGCGGCGGCCGCCGACCAGCTGGAGATCTGGGCGGGCCGCGCCGGTGTGGATATCGTGCGGCAGCATGAGGGCGCGGATCCCGGCGCGGTACTGTTTGATGCTTTGCAGGCGGCCAAGGCACGGAGCGTGGACGTGGTGCTGTGCGACACCGCCGGACGGCTGCACAACAAACAGAACCTGATGAACGAGCTGGCCAAGCTGCGGAAGATCATCGACCGGGAATGCCCCAATTCCAACTGCGAGACGCTGCTGGTGCTGGACGCCACCACCGGGCAGAACGGACTGATCCAGGCACGGACCTTCAAGGAGACGGCAGGGTTGACGGGTATTATCCTGACGAAGCTGGATGGTACCGCCAAGGGCGGCATCGTCATCGCCATCGCCCAGGAGCTGGGTGTGCCGGTAAAGTTCGTGGGTGTGGGCGAGGGCATCGACGACCTGAAGCCCTTTGACCCGACTGCCTTCGTGCGGGACATGATATAAGGAGGGCGCAGCATGACGAGAGCAGACGGACGGGCATTTGACCAGCTGCGCCCGGTGGAGATGACACCCGGCTTTACGAAATTCGCCGAGGGCAGCGTGCTGATCCGCTGCGGTGAGACGGTGGTGCTGTGCAACGCCTCGGTGGAGGAGAAGACGCCGCCCCATGTGGCGGAGGGCTGCGGCTGGGTGACGGCGGAGTATTCCATGCTGCCCCGGGCCAACCGGGAGCGCAGCCGCCGGGACGTGGACAAGCTGAAGCTGTCCGGCCGCAGTGCGGAGATACAGCGGCTCATCGGCCGCAGCCTGCGTGCGGCGGTGGATATGGCGGCCCTGGGGCCCCGGACCATCACCGTGGACTGCGACGTATTGCAGGGCGACGGCGGGACGCGGACGGCATCCGTGACCGGCGGGTTCGCGGCGCTGGCGCTGGCCTGCAAAAAGCTGGTGACCGACGGTGTGATCGAGAGGCTGCCGCTGCTGCACTATGTCACCGGTGTGTCGGCGGGCATCGTGGAGGATGTGCCCCTGCTGGATCTGCAGTACAGCGAGGACAGCCGGGCGCAGGTGGACCTGAACTGCATGATGACGGAGCAGGGACAGCTGATCGAGATACAGGGCACCGGCGAGGGGCGGCCCTTTACCGTGGCCGAGCAGCAGGCACTGGTGGCGCTGTGCGCCAAGGGGTGCGGCGAGCTGCTGGCGAAGCAGAAAGAGATACTGGGTGAGATATTATGAGATTTGTACTGGCATCCCACAACAAGGGAAAGCTGGCCGAGATGCAGGCCATTCTGGGCGAGCTGGGCGTGGAGGTGGTCATGCCCTCCGACGTGGGCGTGGACGTCGACGTGGAGGAGACGGGGACCACCTTCGCGGAGAACGCAGCGCTGAAGGCCAACGCCATCATGGCGGCCAGCGGCCTGCCGGCTATCGCGGATGACTCGGGACTGTGCGTGGACTGGCTTCAGGGCGCGCCGGGGGTGTATTCCGCCCGGTACGGCGGGCTGGACAGCGACCCGGAGCGCTGCCGGCTGCTGCTGAGCAATATGCGCGGCGCCACGAACCGGGCGGCGCATTTCCACACGTCCATCGTCTGCGCCTTCCCCAACGGGGACACGCTGACGGCGGAGGGGGACTGCGCCGGGACCATTGCCTTTGCGCCTATGGGCGGCGGCGGGTTCGGGTACGATCCTGTGTTCTTCGTGCCGTCCCTGCGAAAGACCTTCGCCCAGCTGTCGGCAGAGGAGAAAAACGCCATTTCCCACCGGGGGAACGCATTGCGTTCCTTTGCGGCGGAGCTGAAAACGTATTTGGAGAATCACTGATATGGAACTGACAAGCAAACAACGCGCACAGCTGCGGTCCCTGGCCACCAATCTGGACACCATCGTGCACGTGGGCAAGGACGGCATCGGCGACAATCTGATCAAGCAGGTCAACGACGCGCTGGAGGCCCGGGAGCTCATCAAGGGCCGGGTGCTGGAGAACTCGCTGCTGACCGCCCGCGAGGCGGCGGAGGAACTGGCGGTGGCTGCCCGCTGCGAGGTGGTGCAGGTCATCGGCAGCAAGTTCGTGCTCTACCGGATGCAGCACGACAAGAGCAAGCGGAAGATCGAACTGGTCAAGGCGAAGAGAAGCGTATGAACATCGGTATTTACGGCGGCACCTTTGATCCGCCCCATATCGGCCATGTGACGGCGGCCAGGGCCGCCATGGAGGTCCTGGGGCTGGACAAGCTGGTGCTGGTCCCGGACGCGCAGCCGCCCCACAAGGCGCTGCCGGAGGGCGGCGCCGCGCCGCGGCAGCGGTACGACATGGCGGTGCTGGCCACAGCGGCGCTGGGGAAGCGGGCGGAGGTCAGTGACATGGAGCTGCGCCGCAGCGGCGTCAGCTATACCGCGGACACGCTGGCGGCGCTGCGGGAGCAGTATCCGGATGACACGCTGTATCTGCTGATGGGGTCGGATATGTTTCTGAGCCTGCACAACTGGCGCAGGCCGGAGGCGATCATGGCCATGGCCCACATCGCGCCCTTCAGCCGGGAGGCGGAGGATGAGTCCGCCGCCTTTGCCGCGCAGAGCGCGCGCTTGGAACGGGAGTTCGGCGCGCAGGTGACCGAGGTGCCCAATCCGCAGGTGGTGGAGCTTTCCTCCACCGAGGTCCGCGCCGCGCTGGCACAGGGCGGGGGAGAGGACCTGCTGCCGCCGCCGGTGTGGGGCTATATCCGGCGGGAGCACCTGTACGGTACCCATACGGACCTGACGCACCTGACGCCGGAGGAGCTGCGGCCCATCGCGCTGAGCTATCTCAAGCCCAAGCGTATGCCCCATGTGCTGGGCACGGAACAGGAGGCGGTGCGCCTGGCAGAGCGATACGGCGCGGACGTGACAAAGGCGCGCATCGCCGCGCTGCTGCACGACTGCACCAAAAAGCTGGATATGGACGAGCAGCTAGCGCTGTGCAAGAAGTATCACATTCCGCTGGACGAGCTGGAGAGAAAGGCACTAAAGCTGCTGCACAGCAAGACCGGCGCGGCCATCGCACGGGATGTGTTTGCCGTGGACGACGATGTGTATAGCGCGATCATGTACCACACCACCGGTAAGCCGGATATGACGCTGCTGGAGAAGATCATCTATCTGGCGGATTATATCGAGCCCACACGGGACTTTCCCGGGGTGGAGGCGCTGCGAAGGACGGTATACGAGGACCTGGACCGGGGACTGCTCATGGGCCTGACCATGACCATCGATGAGATGGAGGAGATGGGTAACCCCGTCCACCACATGACCCGCGACGCGCGGGACTATCTGATGAAAAGAGGGATATCATGAAAACACCGAAAGAACTGGCGCTGCTGGCCGCCCGTGCCCTGTCCGACAAGAAGGGCAAGGAGATCCGCGTGATGGAGATCGCCGAGCTGACCACGCTGGCGGACTATTTCGTGCTGGCCACCGGCGCCAGCAATACCCAGATCAACGCGCTGGTGGACAATGTGGAAAAGGTGCTGGCGGAGGAGGCTGGTGAGCAGCCTCTGCACCGCGAGGGCTATCGCGGCGGCACGTGGGTCCTGCTGGACTACGGCTGCATCGCCATCCATGTGTTCAATCAAGAGGCCCGGGCCTTCTACGGCCTGGAGCGTCTGTGGCAGGACGGCAAGAGCGTGGACCTGAGCGGCGTCATCGACGAGCACGAATGAAGTGTTTTCGGCGGTTTTCCCGCGCAAAAGTCAAGAGTAAAAGCAGAAAAAACTAAAATATTTTTTTCAGAAGGCTTCAAGCGGCTTCGGCGACGTATCTTTCAAAGAGCGATCCG